>ENA-OREC01002394-OREC01002394.1-marine-metagenome-genome-assembly--contig:-NODE-2394-length-10313-cov-12.124853_pt1 | contig 10313 bp, 3 predicted proteins | sample MGYA00248626_ERZ508543 | MGnify/ENA primary metagenome ERZ508543 (study PRJEB26211, sample SAMN05518279) | marine metagenome | isolation source: Puget Sound, Washington, USA | host: Bankia setacea...
ATGCTGCATTGTCTCGTTACACGTGTCTATTATTTTGCTTTCAATGGATGCGGCATTGTCTCGTTACACGTGTCTATTATTTTGCTTTGAATGGATGCTGCATTGTCTCGTTACACGTGTCTATTATTTTGCTTTCAATGGATGCGGCATTGTCTCGTTACACGTGTCTATAATTTTGCTTTGAATGGATGCTGCATTGTCTCGTTACACGTGTCTATTAGTTTGCTTTCAATGAATGCTGCATTGTCTCGTTACACGTGTCTATTATTTTGCTTTCAATGGATGCTGCATTGTCTCGTTACACGTGTCTATTATTTTGCTTTCAATGGATGCTGCATTGTCTTGTCTAAGTGATTGGATTTGTAATATATTTTTGGAGTGTTTGTTTGTTTGTTATTGCTTTCAAATGTTTAACGTGAAAAGGAGTTCATTAGTTACCTTCCGATTGCAAACATATATTCATAAATGCTGATGTATTTATCGTACTTTGGATCTACATTTGAAATTCTTCAAACATAAGAAGATTAACTGTATAGCAATGTAATAAAACGAATATTGCTCAGCGTCATCAATGGTTTTGCGGAGGTCATTGATTAGAGTAGCTGTTGAACGTTATAATATAATTGGATCTTCAGATATGTCAATATTTCAATAGTTTTCACCTCTATTTCGTATTTACTAGTACCCGTTCAGAGTCGCTGACCAACTGATACAATGGATGAAGGGGGAATAGTTCATTAATATTAAGTATTATGATCTATAAAGATACATCTGTCAATACAGTTCATTGACACGCATCTGGACGAAAGCTGTATCTGACGTACAGAAACATACAATATGTTATTTTGTGTGGACTACAATATGTGTCTCAACAAAACATAATTGAGTTGACTGGATTCCTAGGTTAAGACTTTAGACAAAGCAAACTCCTAGGAACAGATACACCAATTACTGCTAAACAGGACGTTTACATAACCTTAGGAAAACTGTGAACAGCGGCATACACGCACTGGTATCTAAAACGTGAATACTGCTATTCCTATTTACACGAAAAAGGTGGTAACTAATCCAAGCATTGGAATTACTGCGGTATATATGTGTGGAAAGACTGGCAAACCGACAGAATACAATATAATTACAAAAGTGAGAGTGTGGTTATGAAATATAATACATATGATCTTAAAAAACACTAAAAATGTAAACAACGTTGTGTGTATTCAAAACATTGAAACACACCTTTTGGCAATACAACGTGTACCCATCTTGAAACAGCATATTAAGTAATACAATCTTGGATTTACCACTCACTAACCAATTCAGCTCGCACACTTCTTGTTAAACTGTGTGTACAAATTATATTCTTCTCTCATACAAGGAATACTTTGTGAGTGAACTATGGTATGTTCGTTTCTTTCTTTTTGTTGAGTCTTTTCTGTGTATGTTCCTTTTTTCTCCTGAGATCGTGTATCATTAAATGTATGCCTTTACACGATGTGACATTACAATATACGTTGTTGTCTTACCATCCAAAAATATGCTTTTCAACATCACAATTGTCATGAATGAAACAACAAACGACAGAGAGGTTAAAATAATACAATATATCGTGTTATTCGTGGCAAAATGTTGCATGTCTACAAAGCATAGTGATGCTACCTATTTTAACGATAATATCCATACGGTTACAATTAACAGTTAAATACATGCCGGTAGAAGTGTCCATACGTATAACTAGTAATGCAGTGTCATACGGTACACTTGGATACCAGTACAATGTAGTCTTAGTCACTGTAAATAAACGATGCAACCTCACGAGTTTTATTTCTAGCCCTTTTTTACAAGACCTTTGTTGTGCTTTTTGTATTGTTTGTGTCATCTTTAGCGTTTTTACTTATCATAGTCGGCTTTTTATTGCTATGGCATTGGGATTTAAGCATGCATCAGCCCCATAAAAAAAAAACACGGCACAAAGGTAGGACGTCGAAAATCCGCATCAACCAATATTGTTCAAAGTTGAGCTGCCATCAATCAATGTGCTGTACAATGCATACCGATCAATGAACGTTGCGGTCTGTTATAATACTGTGTTGGGAAAATCGGTATCGCACACATGCATTAACCTTACACTCCTGATACACGTAGGCATCCTCGGACTCATATCTCACCTAGGTATGGTGAACTGACCAACAGTAGAGTAGTATACCATGCCTAGGTACAATTGTGTGTTATGTACGTAAATATGATATCCTAGGTGATATATGCATCATATGAACCTTTAATAAAACGACACATTGAACAAATAATACGCATAACTTAATTTCAAAACATAGTTAGATTGAATTATCAAGGATTTACGGATTAGTTAGCAATCGAAGGTACTGTTTACACATAAAACACCTTAATCTTATTTCACATGGGACTGAAGTGTATTTCTAAGTTTCAATTTAAAATGTCCGTGGTTAGTAAAACTCGTGGTGCCAATTTCATTCTACCAATTAAACAGTTATTAAAAACAAAGAGAATGGAATTTTGAATTATAAATGGATATCCCAATGAAATGTTCTAGTTAATCACAGGTCACTATTTCCACGCTATACTATGTAGAAAAAATCGATGGCCGATACACCGCGGTGTACTGTGAAGCGCGTAAAAGATCGATAACTGAGTAGGAATGTTGAGTGACAGATTATATGCCTGTACATTACGTTGACATTTTAACGCTTATATGGGCGTACTAAGAGCACCCACTCCCTCTAGTTATGGCCAAGAATAAGGTAACCGCTTGATTAGTAATGCTTGAAGGGAGCTTTGGAGTTTTGATGTCAAAGTAACGCACATGCTATCGTGGCGTTTCATTGGTTAAGTGAATGGTATTACGGAATGATTACGGTAACGTAGATTGTCGCCACTAGTTTCATTGATAACGTTAACTACAAGAACGTTTTATTTTCATATTTGCGAATTTTGGAGTCGTAACATAGATCAATTGGTTCTAATATCAAGTTATCAAAGTGACCTTCATTCCCTTAAGTAGCAGGCATACACCGTAGTGGAAACTGACCAATGTGTCGTAACAAATGCTAACTTATACACGTGAACAAAGATACCATATCGCGTGACACTGGTCAGTGATTGGACACGTGTGATATGTACAGATGGTATGACAAGGTTGTTCTTAAAATAGTGAAACTAATAAGACTAGACAAATTGCTTGACGAAACCAAATAAAGCAAATACGAAATTTCAAAATTAAAAACGGCAAACTTTGGTTGATAATTAAACTTCTAGTCCAAATGAAGACACCATTAAACCAAATGTGAGTCTGCCTGTGAATGAAAAACCAAACCAGCAGCTCAAATCAAAGTACACAGTGCTCACGATCACACAGCATGTTCAGGTATATACAATCATTTCCGGAGACACCAGACACGGAATAAAGTGGACAACACAGACACTCAACAAAACTACAATATCCTAATGAAAGTGTCAATGCTAAACAACAAGCTTGCAATAAACTATAATCTATGTTATGTAGTAGTTTAGAAGTCATACGGAAAACTACTAAACGTCTAGGTCGGAATGTTCTCTAACGACTCATTTAACAAGGCCAAAGTTGAGCTGTTCCAGTTGTGGCACTGTGGTGCTGTTTATAATTACTTCTCTTGAAGGGTTTTATTGCTATGTGTCTATAAGTGGTCCGTTTTTGGAAACCATTTACCATCTGATCAACGTCTCTTAGCTTTGCATCAAGACCGTGCATGCGAAAATATTGACGGATGAAAACCATAGGCGTATATATATTACATAAATTATAACCAGTTGTCTCACTTCAACATTACTTCAATTGTCGAATGATAGCAAAAACAAAGTAAAAGGTATTGCAATGCGAAACACATGCACTAGTCTTGCTATCACTACACTCATTTCAACATAACGACTAACAATGAAACAGATAGTACTGCATAATACACTACATAGTTTGGCGCGTCGCATTTAAATATACAAATTAAGCTACGCATGCGTTACATACATTAACGGTCCTCATTATATCACATGTATACTAAGCAGGTGCAAACATTTAAATTCCATTCTAAGGTTATAAATAGAAACATAACCAAAAGTATAGATCGTATAATTTTCAATACGAATGACAACACTGTATAAAGCTAAACACAACTTTAGTTTTATAAAGAAAACGTGAGTTTAGATTCTCTGGAACAATGGTCCATTAACGTAGATGTATGCCAAGAAAATGTGCGTTACGTTAGTATTATAAACGTCTTATCGTGGGTTGTATGTGTGATATGAGTCTCGTAACTAAGGTTGAGTGTTGGGTTTGTACAAAAGCATCATGCAATTTACAGTATGATTTAGTTTTTATTTTGACCAAAAGTTGGTATTTTCCCATGACTAAGTTGCTCCTATGTTGATGGATATACCACCATATGAAACATTGCTGTTAAAGATATACACCACTATAACAACTACGAACGATCAACAATGACACTGCTGTTAATATTACATATCAAATATATAACAAAGTTTGTTTTAAGATGTTAATAGTGTTCGTTTATATCGCTCATCGAGCTGAATCATCGAGTGTCAATGTCTTTTCACATGTTCTGTATCTAACTATAGTCAATCATTTACTCTCATAAACTTACAACAAAACATAATATACAAAACGATGCCCAATAAAGTGTCCTTGTATAGAAGTTAGTATCAATACGATATCATTGACACAATTGGTAAAGTCTTTGGTACAACCTACTTGCAAAAGGGCGTCCAGCAAACACCTCTTAAATGTGCTTTATACGCCCAATAGACTATCATTTAAAAATCACGTTTTCTTTCTCTGTTCCTGCAGATATTTCTAAGTGTAAACAGTTATATTCGCATATTAGGGACACATCTAAGAGTTGCCATGCATACATGCCAAATCTGGGACGTAGAGATTATATATATATACACAAAACTCGTACGGAAACTGTAACTTGTCACCAAAATGACCAATAACTTATCCAAACACTTTTCTCTTTCTTACAATCAATTTGACTTCAATGAAAAGCAAATGTAACATAACGTTTCAATGTTATACAACTACGGAGATAAACATAACGCATAAAATAAAACAGTATTCTTGAGCGTATGAGCTATAACAGTGGTCAATATGTTGACACACAAAGCAAATGTTATGTTATTCTAGAGCCCAATAAATACTGTTTGTACTATGACAAATGCCAATTATTTACACTGTTCGACTTACCGATGCGTGAGTGTAACCGTCCTCATCTACGTACGACCATGAATCATTCCTATTGGGTTCCTTTTTTGAATCCTTTAGTGTCCGATGTTCATCACTAGCACCATTAATATCCGACCTAGCAACCCCTGGTCCGTGCCCTAACGCATTGTCTCTCCGCGAATTTCTCATTTCACGCAATTCCCGAGAATCCAGTGTCCTTAACTCACGTGTCGTTAAAAATCTCGGTAAAGAATCATTATCTACACTGTCCAGTAAATTTGGATCCGATCTATAAGTTCTGCTTTCATTATCACTGATATAACTTCTATTCGAGGTAGTGTATGTGTCACGTGTTCTGTCGTTGCTACGGCGACGGTTTCCATGGTGATTATAATTCCTTGTATTGACTCTATCGCTTACAAAGTCACCCCGTAAGTCTCTACTAGATCGTATTAAGTCCGACACGTTGTCCCTTGATCTACTTAGGTACCCAGATGAGCCCGTACGGGAGCCCATAGTGGAGCCCGAACTTATACTTGAGTAGAGTGAGGCTGCTGGGATACCGTATTCCGACAAATCCTCATCTGTCTCACTTAGACGCCTGATCCAAGATGGCGTAGTCATGTTCAAGTCAAATCCACCTTTTCTTAATGATCCATGAAACAACAATCAATCATTATACATGTTCTTCCTAAAGTGCACAAATTCTGAAAAAAAGTTTGAAGCTCAAGAATCTTTCTTCACCTGCAAGAAGTCAGTTAAAAAACGGAACTACTTTAGCTTCACGAGATTGTTCATCTGTAACTTGTAAAAAACACTTGTCTATTCAATTATGTATTCGTACATGACGGAAATGAATTTTTAAACGCGTTAACTATGTCTTGATTGAGCGGAGATAAGTTATTGTAACACGAGACTATTGTTATTCAACGTTTAATTAAATCCGTAAACCACAGAACAAATCGTCTCGACACACGTGAGCTATTTTTGCCAAGCGTTAAACCTCCAACGCAGTCGACGTAAAGTATTAAAATTTCCAGGGCGGTGTTCGAAATAGTTATGTTATGTTTTTTTTAAACTATTCGACGTCGGTTTTGTTTAATTGTGGTCTCATGGTAGTTTATTACAGATATACATCTTCAAAGTTGGCTGTGACAAATTACGTGATCATTATCTAACAATGTCTAAAGTCGATCTCCGAACAATTGTTGTGTATTTAATGTGTTATCTAATATCACTTCTTCAAACTATCAATGTAATTGGCTTTCAACTGCAATAGTGATCCATCTAAAATGACAAATACATACTTCTATTTTGACTTCTTGGCTGTCTCAAGTTTAAGGTCAAGCTACAAAAAACTAAATTGTATGTTTATCGATGTCCATGTTTATCACTGATATAGGTGCTTGCTAACCTGAATCCGGAATAAATTGATAAATTCCATTTCACACGGACATTCAAAAGACTAAGTGGTTTTGACACTGCAATCTGCTGTTTAATTCCAAGTTTCAATATTTCCTAGGTCAAATGCATTCACACGTTCTCTCAAAATAACTCCAACATTCCTCAATCACTTATTTCACGAACGTCAAACAAATCACTTTTCGAACACGCCTTTATTCCGGATAAATCCTTCTACAGCTCTGACGCTGCCGTGGTAACCATTATTCTTTAAACTCACAACTTGTCTTATTCTTGAGGGAGTAAAAAGGTGTTTGTCTCGATGTTTGAAGATAAAGTAACAGTTACCATATCGCGTGTCCGACTGAGACGTGAAGTGAAACGTTGTACAAAGGGAGTTTAGACTGCTAGAAAACCTGGTCCGAGCTGTCAGAAATCCGTCGCCTCGGGGGTAATTAGGCAATAAACTTGTATAGTATTATCTTTATTATTCACTACTGTTTCTTTCTGCATTGTTAATACATTAACGTCGGGCTATGATTACCGTTACATATAACAATCATATTTGCATTGTCGAGATGATATATTGGCCTATAGTGGAATAGCGCCATATATCCTTAGCATCCATGGCAACTTAAAGGTATAATTAGAATGTACAGGTATAATTAGTATGTACACGTATATTCAAAGTATCGTATGCAAGTTTTAAGCATTTTTGATAAGTTTTTAATATTTGTTTTATAATGCGCACTGACAATGTAACTATGACTTCGTGATTGTTTTAGCTACCCATTGCGTCACACAGTCACAGTTACTAGTGTCATCATCATCTTTATCAGCAAACACGAACATCATCAGCAGCAGATTAGCATGATCGTCATTTACCATCGAGGTTAAAGGCTCGGGATCCGTTTCGTCCAATTTCCATCTCCGATTCGTGTTGAAAACGGTTCTGTAACTTCGATTGACTACAATTTAACGTCTGTACAAAATACTTAAATGCAAACACATTAATGTTATAGGTCTTCTGTTTGGAATACGTCAGTAAGGTATACTTGTTTATTTAGAATAATGTATTAACACTTCATCAAACATGACCGTTTCAGTGTTTTTTCCTGATGTTTGTATTGGTTATGTATTGATTAACAGGAATAAGATGCGTCTCGCCCAGTTGGTGGAGTGTCTGAATCCTAATCGGTCAGTCGTGTGTTCGAGACCTGTCAACGGCCCCCTTTGTTTCCTTCAGCAAAATATTTTACCTTCGAGGCTAAGTACTAGTTGGTTCCATTACCGGATTCGAGCGTGATGTACATAAGCAAAAAATGGTTGTTTCACAATCCGACTAAAATAAATTAGTACATACTGAACTAAGATGCAAAGTGGGTTTTTTCTAACTTGGCGTTGTATACCAGTTGTATTAACAAAGACTACAATTTAGTGGGACAGCCGTCGTATCCATATACTCTGCAAGTGTATTGTGAACTCATGGATGTTATGTTCTATTGTTAAATAAACTAATAATATATGTCCTCGATTTATATCTTTGTTTGAAAAAAAACGCTTTGCTCTAGTTAACGAACTTATTAATTGTATGTTCTCTTGCTTGTCTGATTCGGTCTCAGGAATATGGTGAAGCTTTGATGCAGACTTTCACACTCTATATACATACTGTCATCCATTGCATCCGACTATGTTCAAAGAGAAGTATTCTATTTCGTTTGATTAATGTTTTATGTATTTTTTAAATGACAACGCCAACTTGTTTTACGTTTTACACGGACCAAAATGCAATTTATTCAATAATTTGTTTAAATCCTTAATTATTGTTGTAATTGTACCAACAAGATATCACGGCTTGTCTATATGTGTGCTTCTTGTACCGTAAACCAAAATAACCTCTACACAACCCAAACAACTGCACACTGTTTCTACACAACCCAAACAACTGCACTCTGCTTGATTTACTACTTATGTATCCCTTTAAACAATGGCACGGCGCTCTTGACCCCGTGACCCAGCCAGGTTGTCTAAATCTCAAAACAAAGACCGCAATGTTCCTGGTTTCGTGAACAAACTATTCAGGCTAATGTGATACAAAAAACACACCATACCTTCTTCGCTTCCCTACTCATAAATAATAGTAACGGAGTAACGTATGTTTCGATGTAATGTACGTTTATGATAAAAATACATTAATCTACGTTGTCACTAGAAACATGACTTTTCTACTAGACTGACAGAAACCATTTAACGCCGTGACACGAGGAAGATAGTCAAGTTTACAATAGAGGCTTGATGATAGGCGCTGACAACCGGAAAACGGGCGTTAACGCACATACTCCGTAACGAAAGTTAAGTTTCACGGCCAACTACAAACCGTTACTGACCTTCGGGTAAGTTTTTCAATTTTGTGAACCAATCAAAATGAGGTTTTAATCATTGAATGTTTCACGTTTTCCTAAAATTGAACACTATTGGTCAATTTACTGCGTCGATTTATTCCGAAAGTTTCCGAGTACGTTTAGTAGATGCAACACCGAAGCTTTAACACACGTGATCTACATATTAATGATAGTTGGTAGTTTAACTCTTTATATGATTTATGTTGTAGTTAAGGATGACACAATACGTAACATAGATACGCAACTGTTTTTGTTTCTTTATTTAAAGCGCAACATAGTGTACAGTAGGCCTAATCTGATTTGTTTAACGATAATGCTATGTAATGTGTATGTTGTAATAAAGCAATTAAATGCAATTAAAACAGGCGTTTCAACTTATCTCGACTTATTTATGACTATGTGCGTGTACATGACAATGCTAGTTGCTTACCACAAACTGACGAAATTAATCAACATACGTGTTCAAGTTATATTAAAGTCAAAGAACGAAAGGATAACCCCGCGTCAAGAATTGATAATTATCTCTCTTTACTTATATTCTCCCCTGAATTAGTTTGGGTCGGGAATATATCCTCCTGCATGCACATCCGCATGTAGGATACTGTATAAGGTTTCACCAGTATTGATCCACACGTTAAAGAAAAGTCGTATTTAACAGTAAATAATGGCCAACCAGTTTTGGAAGTGTATAAATAATTTTTGAATATGTACGATATGTATTTTAATGAAAACGAATTCTCCCAACATTTAACAAACTTGTTTATTGTTGAAATCAAATGTAATACAAACAACGATGAATACGCATCTTCAGATAATCAGTACGATGATTTACATGTTACTGAATATGAACTAATTAAAACAATCTGAAGTTTGGAGTGAAATAAAAGTAGTGGATGTGACAATATACCCTCATACTTGAATACTAAAACTAGTTAAATAACATTAGTAAGAAAGGTGTGAAGTATATTTCTTGGAGCAAACTAGTGTATAACACCTTTACTGATAACACTGTTTGACTCAACCCAGACTTTAAGAACGCATATTTCAACCCAGACTTTAAGAACGCATATTTCAACCCAGAATTTAAGAACGCATATTTCAACCCATACTTTAAGAACGCATATTTCAACCCATACTTAAAGATCGCATATTTCAACCCATACTTTAAGAACGCATATTTCAACCCAGACTTTAAGAACGCATATTTCAACCCATACTTTAAGAACGCATATTTCAACCCATACTTTAAGAACGCATATTTCAAC
>ENA-OREC01002395-OREC01002395.1-marine-metagenome-genome-assembly--contig:-NODE-2395-length-10313-cov-11.427608_pt1 | contig 10313 bp, 2 predicted proteins | sample MGYA00248626_ERZ508543 | MGnify/ENA primary metagenome ERZ508543 (study PRJEB26211, sample SAMN05518279) | marine metagenome | isolation source: Puget Sound, Washington, USA | host: Bankia setacea...
TCTGGAATGTTCTCGACCTACTGGAACATGTACCCGGTGTTGTACAGTGTTCTGGAATGTTCTCGACCTAATATAACTCGAATATGTACAGTCTGCTGGGATGTCCTCAACTTAACAAAACTCGATGTTGTACAGTGTGCTGGGATGCCCTCAACCTAATAGAACTCGATGTTGTACAGTGTTCTGGAATGTTCTCGACCTAATATAACTCGATTATGTACAGTGTGCTGCGATGTCCTCAACTTAACAAAACTCGATGTTGTACAGTGTTCTGGAATGTTCTCGACCTAATATAACTCGATGTTGTACAGTGTGCTGGGATGCCCTCAACTTAATAGAACACGATGTTGTACAGTCTGATGGGATGCCCTCAACCTAATAGAACTCGATGTTGTACAATGTGCTGGGATGCCCTCAACTTAAAAGAACACGATGTTGTACAGTGTGCTGGGATGCCCTCAACCTAATAGAACTCGAGGCGTGTACAGTGTGTTTGGATGCGCTACTAATCAGATACAAGTACATGTACTGATATATTGATTGAATGATCTCATATGTTGATGAACACATACAACGTAATCGTCATGTTTTTTTGTTTTCATTGACTTCCCACTTTTTAAAGAAAAATTGCTAGATCAGCAAAATATGCTACAAAATCCATGTAATTCTTGTATATACTCACCACAGCGGCTTCACGTTTTCAATGAATTAAACAATAGAGATAATGTAAGTTGACAATTTATTCTAGCATAAACAGAAACGCAGTGCTATCTCAAATCTTGCTGACACAGCATAAACAGGCGGAGAGACAAATAATTTCTCCAGTTTATTTCTTTGCAAATCCATATGACCCAGTTTTCGCGAACATATTTATCAAACGAGAGCAAGGAACCCTAGTATGACAGGCTGGAGAAAAATCATGCTTTGTTTAATAAACATTGGCTCTGAGGGGAAAAGACGGAATGAAAAATGAAAGAAATGAAAGAAAAAGAACGAAAAAGTATTGTCTAGTGTTGTTTTAGCTCCCACGTAGGATATTGGCTAGGTTGATGAAAGGAATGAAAAGTAAGATTCTTAGGTTACTGATGAAGTAGATACAGATCTCGAACGTATTGTCCAAAGGGCCCTCTTAGGCATAGTGAACAAAGTTGAAACCGCAGACTTGATTTACTATAAACAAGCGTTCTTTTCTTGTTCTGATCGAGTAAAGTGAAATAAAAATCCTCATCTACCCTGGTTACACAATTCAACCTTATTTTCAAATTGATCAACAGAGAGTCGGATTACATCAAGAGGTTATGTCATCGACCCTAGACGGGGACTTCAGGCAATACGAGCAACCTTATACCCGAACATCACACTAGCACACGGAGTCACATATCCTCGTATGACCGCTAAAGGTGAAATAGGGCTTTGCCTGCTTTTATTGTCACAATTAATTCACATCATTGTTTCAGGTTGCTTAAGGGACCTTTTGGTGTGCGTGTTTTTCTTGATTTTATTATTTAGCATTAATCCAATCTGCTATTGTACCACCGTCAGTAACACCTCTTTATTTACATAACCGGTATTTTATTTCGACAAGATGTACGCTGAGGCTCGTTTTCCAATACTCTCTAGAAATGTGTCCCTTTTTCAGACCGTTGGCAATACTGTTCACTACCATATAGGTGCGTATGTATACTTTGTTTTAGCCATTCAGTATCGCAAACCATTTTAACTTCCGCAACGTGATTGATACATTCAATTGATTATCACTTCTATTTTGTTATGGAAAGCTATGACTGAAGAAATATTTCCACAACTTAATTCATTATTAGCCTTATGAACTTGAATGTCAGGAAACAACGTGTGAGATATCACGTATTGACACACTACGGATAGATATCAACATCCAATAATGCTAATATGGCGATGGCCTAACCCTGACCCCCTAAAACGCCACCAAACCCTAAACTATAGTAGGAGTTCCCAGTAGGGTAAACTAGTCACAAGCGAACGGGATAGAACATAGGTCGTCATTAGGAAGTAACATGTTTGTCTTCGCCAAGGGACTCATTGAGGGCGGCATTCCTAGGGTCGAGGTCGATGTTACAATGGGAAAAAATAGTTAGTATCAACACAACATAAACGACGAGACATTGGAATATGGAATCCATCGCGGGGACCTGTTGATACATCCGATGGTGTTCTACATGTGTGCCAGGAACATGCTCAAATTAGAAATGCGACAATACACTGGTCAATACATTCCTTATACAGGTACACCCGTGTTTCAAGCGATCCTATTGGTCGTCCGAATGTTGTTGTCATTGATTTTCCGTGAATTGGTCTTTAAAAGTATTAAAATACACATTAGTGGTGTTGTGTGGAATCGGTTTAGTCTGGCTATCCACTAAATAGGTGTAGCTCGTTTATGAAATGGTTAGACACCGCAACAAGATACACTGGTATTAGCGCGTAGAAACTCAAACCTGCTTAACTCGACGGTAAAACTGAACCTTCAAAGTTTTACAAATAAATGTCTAAAATGCATTTACTTTATTTTCAGCTCATCAAAAGTCGGTCATTTACTTGACTATTTCTTATTCCTGTAGTCCATTGCTTCTTCTGGCATATTTATGTATGTATTAACACCAGATGTTTCATGAAAAGGTGTTGTTCTTTAGTTTGACAGGCAACAGTTGTTTACTCTATTTTGTCCCATATCTGTTTTACTTGGTTTTACTATGATCCTCCCATGGATAAATCACATTGATAACAAACAGTTAATTCGTCTATTCAATGTTGTTCAGATTTAAGAGTGTTTATTATTTACCAGGAATACTAACACAATTAACATGGTGGAACTTTCGCGCGTGTTTGTCTCACCGCCATCGTGACATTTTGTCTTATTGTGATGTGGTATAAAGTGGAATGTGGACTTTGACACAGTTTAGTAATTTCTCTAACTTGAGTCTATTTCTGGTCAAGCTTAGAACTTACAAGAAGCGACGGGGATTTGTTTGGTCAATTAGGTTTTCCGTAAATCAGCTTTAGGAGGGCGGGGTGGTCATTTTCTTTTCCCGAGAGTAGCAACAGAAATGTCAATGACTTCAGCATTAGGGGCTTCGTGTCCGAGATATTGTGACAAATTAAACTACCCATAGTAAATTAATTTCTCAGAAAATTCTTTTCCGGAATAATGTCTTAAGATGATAAACATTTACTAGTGGTCAACAACCCTCGTTTCTTTCCTCCCTGTGTCTGATGATTACCGAATATGGAACGAAATGTCTGTGAGTCGTACTAAAGGCAGGATAATTGGGTCGCGTCCTATATATCTAGGTCAGTGACTTGGGGATATCGGAATTGATTCTGTGACGCGATCTTCACAGCTGCTATGCTTCTCTTCGATGACCAACTTAGCGGAAATGACATGACGTGAGAACCACAAAATCCGATATTTGCTTATACAGGCATCAGCGCAGGCTCATATACTTACAGCGGGAGATTGGAGAAATAAAACTAGGTCGATCGTTGCTATAGAATTTCTTTCCTGATGGCGTCAACAAATATATGTCAAGACAGGGTCAGTGACATTCAGGAGTGTTGAGTTACAAGAGTAATGACGGAATTAAATGATGGCTATTTTTAGAGAAGTAGGTCGTGGCCTTGACCCTTTTATGTCCAAGGCTTCGCTGACCTATCATTTACTTGGCGTCATTGAACTCTTGGGAAGATAATGCAATACATATCTTGGAACTTGATTCTTTACATATACTAAATACATGTTATCGTTATTTAGCTGATTTAAGAGCATGTGATAATGTTGATTATCGTGTTGACGTAAGAATAAAGGTGTTTATTAACATAGAATACGATTACATAGTAAAGTATATTATAGGAAAAATAATGACCTCGCCAGTGCTTTAAACAGCTAATGGTTTCATGTAGTCTTTGTTATAATGTCCTTGCTGTTCTGTTTTGGTGTAGTGTGCTAATTGTTATTCCAACGTCAGTGCATTACTGGTATGGAAACATAGTCTAGCACGTATTGGAGTGTACACATGAACTGCAAGTATACTGACAAACAAGAAGTACGCTGGACGAGAGACGCATCACGCTGATCACCGAAATATCAAACTCATCAATGGCGTCCGTCACTTGATTAAGAAGCTGACAAACAGAGATTTCAATGTCGTGAGGCAACACTTAGCAACAGATGAAGGTCAACACAACAACATATCTTACTACGTGTATACTTGTACGAGGTCGAGAAGAAGGTTGTTGTGATGGTGAAGCTTAATGTTGAGGTCACACAGATAGATTGTAAAAGCTATTTGAAATCATGGCATTTGAATAATATGCACTCAGAGGTTGTGTCTAATCAGCTACAGAAAAGGCCCATCTTTTAGCGTTTGAAAGACATGAGATTTGTCGTGTGAAATAGCTTCTGTATCATCTGTGAGTAGAAAAACAAGTTGTACGTGACACTATGCAAGGTAATGACACGTTTCTGTTGAACTACTTTTAATGTCTGGCTGTTAGTATCATTGATTAAGGACAGGTAATCAGGTTAGGGTTTTTGTGTCAATTTACATGTCAGAATATTCACCATCTATATAGGATAATGTATCTATAATCCTACTGAAAAACGTACTTAAAAGTCTAGAGTTATCTCCATGAAACCGAAAGGCTTATCAACACCTTTTTATAGAATTTGATCCATAGCAAGAATTGTGAAGCCCCGGTATGGACGAACTATTTTGCATTCTTGACAAGACGTTTTCGTTAACATTTTTTCAACCGTGAAACACGACAGTTATAACCCTAATTTGATTTGTTCTGCTTGTCATACTTCCAGATACCTCTTATAGGTTTGCTGATTGGTAATATAACGCCTAATGCAGCTTTTCAGAACTAGTAATTTAGCTGGTGATTTGGTTTTCTGTCGTTATGACGTCACATTCTGATCGACTACGTCAGCAACAATGACCTAGAAATTACCACGCGCATGTATCACTTGGAAATCATATTTGGCTGAATCCATTTACATAAACCTGATTTACTACTTCGTTCCCGCATTCAATCAATTCTATAGATACGGCTTTGGAAAACTAGTGGCCTTGATCGTTTATCAAGATTGGCGAACGTGTTTTTTCTAGTAGAAGCTGCTGTGCGTACCGATTCTCCACAATTCGGTGCCACACATATCGCTGACACTGTATCGATCTGCACTCTGCTAAACATTTTGTAGACGTAGATGTAATGCTATTTCCAGGGAGTTTTTTCTTCCGGATATGTCTGTGAAACTCTGTACTATCGCCACAAACAGGGTCGTCGACCTCAAGCGACATTTCCCTCATCTCTCTCGGAAACATCATCATGTCTATTTTCATAAACAAGCCCGTTTTCTATGTGAATTATGTTTATCTTCTTAGAGAGAAATATTATTAAATCTTCCAATATTTTGTTTGGCAACAGTCGTGGGTAGTGGATTTTCTAACGCTATAGAACGGATTACGGGGTTCCAGTTCGGGGTAACAGAGTAATGTAGGGAAAATACGTCATCTAAAACGTTAAGCTGTTAACAGACATGAAGCTAACGAACTCTCTGAGCTATCTGACAGAATGATCGGTCCAGCTGCTGACTTATTGGTATCCAACAATCCGAATCCTTCGCGGATCGACCTAGTTAATCTGACATCGCCTATAATGGCGTCACAGCAAAAGCAATCACCTTAGGGTAAAAAGACATGGACTATTTCACAACATGGGGCAATGACCAGGACAGACCTCATTACAGCGGTGGATGGAATTGTATACTAGTACATGACCTTCGTTAGAAGAGAAAAAGACGTACATTCCTGTGGGACTTACTCTATTTATCATCAATAAACGGAAATAAATTAGGTTCAGGACATGATAGGAAGACTAATGGAAATACGTGTGAGCAATCTCCAGACTAAATCAGTAAGGGCAATGGCTTGTGTTAAATCAGTATACATGATTTCGGACGTGACATACTTCGGATAAGGATCTGATTGACCACCTAGTACAAGCACCGTATTAAAATTCTAAAAATAGATACATAATAAAATCAGTGTTAGTTATTCCTTTACTAGTAGTCCATGTTATTCGGCCTGACGACACAACAGTAACGCCTTACGTAACACATGATACTAGTGTAACTGTTATTGCTTTTATACCAACAACACGTCTGCTATTGGCGCTCTTGGTTTATGTCGTCTGCTGCGTCTTGAATTCTGTTTGATCTAAACCTTATATTACCAATACAGTTCACGAAGACCTAATATAACTGCCCATAATAACGTAACATGGTAAACAACACGTAACCGAGATTTCTTCTGCTGTTTTTCTCTGGAATCCCCTAACTAGGAAATGAAAAAAACGCCTTAGAAAAAATCAGCACTTGTTTTGCATAAACTAATTAGAGTACACCTGGGTACAATGGGTTCACAAACGTGAATAAGTGCAACATGCTGGTGTCAACAAGTGGCCTACATGTATTATAAATTCAAAATCGTCTTAGTTCAACACCGGAAGTGGAGGGGGCATTTCTCGTTTGGCGAAACATTTAGTTGTTTAAGTGAGCATATTATTTGTTATGACATACTCTAGTTCTGAAGCGATGAACAATTATTGAAGTTGTAACATGTTTTAAATATAAGAATAATCAAAATGATGATCCAGAGACCAAACAACTACATGAGTGTAAGTGAGGAAAACTTTAAAATGTTCTTGTTCTTTGACTTAAAATGGTCCCCACATTGTAAATGAGAATTCTACATTCTGTACGTGCGTCTACTATTTGCTGGCATCTGCACATCACTAGGTGTTCACTAAGAGGTCTTTGTATATGGTATATTATTACGTTCTACGTTTTGAGTTTTAAAGATGAATATGAACGTGGTGACTAGCATGCGTGTATAAAATTACGCGACATCACGAATCAACCTTGCAATAAAGATTTCCAATGACACACTGGTGCTTGCCCTGTGCTATACATGTCATTGTAACTCAATTTTAGATAATATTGCATACGTTTTAGTTTAAGCCACAATATATAACTAAATATAAAGCCAACCCATTAGATACCGTAGTTAGATAACCAGAAATATCGAACTAGACATCTAAATTGATAATTAAAATCCTAATTTGGAGAAGACTTAATAGCTAAAATGTTATAATCGTGTAAAAAGAAAAACAACAATTGGGGTAATTTTACATGCCAACTTCCCAGTTTGAGTTGAACAAATCCACGAAACGCATGCGTGGTGCAAAACCTTCGCGCCTATACCAGTTTCAAATACTACAAAACTTGCTGTCTCAAACTGTTCCAATTCTCTAATCTTGATTATTTAACAGACAAAACAAAACCTGCAAAAAAACAGACAAAAATGGCTGCTTAATCCGTTTTAATTGCTATAGATGAGATAAATCAGCAAAATAACGCCTTTAAACCAAAGTTTCCTAATTGTTCGTCAACCGTGACAGTTTCTATATACAACTTAAAATACCTTTTTATATATTTATCGTAATATTTAAGAATGCAAAAAGTTATAATTTGGGTTTTGTAGATTTGTAGATTTAGATTTTTGCATAATATAAGAGGTAGTTCGGGTATGATAACGCTATTCAGAACTCGGTTACGTGCCTTATAGGTCATTAATTTAGTTCTTATATAGCAATGTCCTTATTACGTGGTTGTGTTGCATCCTTGTGTATCTATAATTGATAGTGTTTTTGTATTAGCCTCAAAAACATACTTACAAATAATACTCGTTTTGCGCTTGGTAGAACATTTAACGAGTCAGCATTTTCTTCGTGAGATAAAATATCAAATGCATACTTTTCGAAAGTAAGTTGGTATGTTGTTGCATTTTCAGATAACGGGATATAAAATCATCAGATGAGAACTTTGCATAAACGGGTATATAGCTATGGGTGTAAGAACATTGCATGGACGGGTAAATATACATGGCTGTAAGAACTCTCCATAGTTATAATTATATTGCATAGACGGTTAAATCTCCATTGTTGTACAAATTGTCATTTCATAACAAGCAAAACTACGCCTAACGCCTTTGGTGGTATGTTATTTAGTTGTAGATGTACGCACCGTTGAACGTCTATGGACTAGAAGAAGTGACACATATTTACGAAAGGTAACTAATTGGCTGAGCGACATATTTGTTCTTATCACTTTCCATAACCAATGACATCTTCTTGTAGCTTTCTATGGTAGGTATGGCATGCATAAACTGTCAGGTGAATTGTCGCCTTAAAACCCAAACCAAGCGAAATAAATGGGCATCCATTGATCTGTACTATATCGATTCCACTGAATGACAAGGTGGGTGTATATTTTATAAGACAGATTCTCTCAATATGTTTTAATTCATCAAGTGTTACTGATCTGGCTATGCAATACATGCATGCAGCGCATACCAGTCTAAATATACATCATTCTGTAAACGCCTATTTTGTTTATTATAGGCATTCCACAAACTCTTCGGGTGATAATTTGAGTTGGCACGAGACGTTCCATGCTTGATCCTATGTACCTTACACGACACATTAATTGGTTACTGTGTCAAGGTAACATCATACTAATAACTTCAAGAGTGCTCTTAAAATACTATCAGTCTAAGTTATTGTTATTTATTATGTTATCATTGTAGCTTTAGATACACAAAAAGGTCAAGCGTAGTAGGTTTATTTTATCGAATATCTGTCTCTCAGCGACACTCAATGATTTAATCCAATTAATTTCCTAACAAATCACTCAGCGTACCGAAATGGACAAAGCTGTATAATTGGTATCCTGAAGTTATTGCAGAAATCACTCTTGGCATTTCCAGGACGTCATTTGGCTTTCTAGAACTTATTTTTAGAGACAGTAAAATCAGGTCAAGTTATGCTAAAATCCTCTTGGCCTCAGAGTACGTGTTAGCAAGGCTCATACGTAATTCTCCTCTCTCAGGAATTATCCATTTATCTGTTTAACGAGAAAGAAGTAACGCTCCAGTAATAACTCATGGCATAACCAATCGCCGTCATATTACACAAGGTCATGGTAAATGGGGGCAATACACTGTAAACGATGGAAAGTACAGCATGTATACAAGATCTATGATATTGGCAAACCCCCAGAGTGGTCGTCACGAGGTGTCAACACGGAAGACTGATCGACTTAGGGCCGGCGTTATTGAACTAGCTGATGAGAAGAAAATAAATGCGGACTTCTCCCTATGTGCGTAGGCTGGCAGGTCTATCTAGCTAAGTTTATAGGGTTTCATCACCCCCCTATCTCCCCTGTACAAGAACAATCTCCGATAGGTTCATCGTCCGCTAGTATTTTCCCTCAATGTTGTCTATAAACAGATATACGAATAGCTGTTCAAAGAGCATACATACTTTATACTCGACAACTGCACTGTGTTATAATTATCAATGTTATGACATCTTCATTGCTTGTTTACCAGCCTAGTTGTCGATCAAACCATTTAACAATCGTGGGCAGGCAAAAAGGCGATCAACGTTCGAAACACAACATGCATAAGGTCTTAAAACTCAATACAACCACAGTACGTTCACCCGTAAACAAAACTTATAATAATCATTGTCAACCTCTTTAATAAATCAAGTCACACGTTCTCCTGCATCAAACCAATGTTGCAAGGAAACTAGAACTGACGTAAACAACAACATGCCTCTCCCAAACAAATAATCATTGTATAAGTTTTTTTATCCAATAAACCAACTGGGAAACATGGATATGAAATGATAACTATAGCTCAAAATATAAACGCAAATACATTTGAAAATAAAACAAGAACTCCAATATAATACCGGTAAATGTTCAAAATTGGCAATCGTCTTTTCATTACTGAAATCAACAAACAACCAAGATCCTACTTTTGAACTTCTAGGGTAACAGCTAACCGATAAAAAGCTATACGAAGGTCTTGTCCTCTCCTAACAGCAAATATCTCAACTATTCACATCTATTCATTCCAGTGACATAAGAATGTATGTATGAGGTGTGAGGAAATATGTTTTAAATGATTAATTTCAACATCAAGCTGAGATGAAGGTATATTTTCGTGGACCCTTAAAGGCATGCTTTGGGCTAAGAGGAAATGGGATAAGTCAGTACATGTATTAAGTGACCAATACCCATGTCTGAAAACTAGGACAATATTTCGACTGCGAGAAGAATTGCAATGAAATAGCAGTTCGATTGTGTAGCCGAGTTCAGACAGTGATGCTGTATTTTTTTATCCCCCCCCCCCCCCCCTTTTTTT
>ENA-OREC01002396-OREC01002396.1-marine-metagenome-genome-assembly--contig:-NODE-2396-length-10311-cov-13.270862_pt1 | contig 10311 bp, 7 predicted proteins | sample MGYA00248626_ERZ508543 | MGnify/ENA primary metagenome ERZ508543 (study PRJEB26211, sample SAMN05518279) | marine metagenome | isolation source: Puget Sound, Washington, USA | host: Bankia setacea...
GAAATATACTATGTGTACAGCCATGTAATATCTCACTCCAGAATTATCACAGCCATGTATAGTATCTCACTCAAGAATTATCACAGCCATGTACTATCTCACTCAATAATTATCACAGCCATGTAATATCTCACTCAAGAATCATCACATCCATGTAATATCTCACTCAAGAATTATCACAGCCATGTAATATCTCACTCATGAATCATCACATCCATGTAATATCTCACTCAAGAATTATCACAGCCATGTACTATCTCACTCAAGAATTATCACAGCCATGTAATATCTCACTCAAGAATTATCACAGCCATGTAATATCTCACTCAAGAATTATCACAGCCATATAATATCTCACTCAAGAATTATCACAGCCATGTAATATCTCACTCAAGAATTATCACAGCCATATAATATCTCACTCAAGAATTATCACAGCCATGTAATATCTCACTCAAGAATTATCACAGCCTTGTTATATCTCACTCAAGAATTATCACATCCATGTAACATATTTGCACTAAGCTTTAATTTATTTTACATTTGCTGCATATATATATATATATATATATATATGGTGTATTTGCCTTATTTAGATATAATTAACTTCATTTCTTTTGTTAAATCATGTTGTCAACTTTTCCCTATTTTTCACCCTGTTGCTGCACGTTTAAGCCACTTTTTCGTTCAACCATGATTATTTTAAAGTTGAAGGTGGTACAAAGGGGGTTATTAAAAAATCTGTTTGAGCTAAAAATGAATGAAAGTGTGGCATGTTGAAAGGAAGTGCATGTTCATTAAATCATTAAAGCTCTATTTCAATAAAGGTTAAATCATTTGAAGTAGCACCATTTTAACTGCTTTCTAACAGCTCGTAGTCACGCGTGTGTGCAATTAGAGCGGAATGCAGAAAATAAGCTTTTCTTTACATGACCTTTTCATGGCTATAGATAGTCTGTGTGTATTTATACAAAGGGTTGGGGAATGACTGTTCATGAACTGTGATATGCATTTAAATCAACTCACATATCTGAGGCAAGCTGTTCGCTGTACACTTTCTCCCAAATTCTTACCCTACCTTGCAACACGTAGTGAAGGTACAAAGAGAAATTATTGTTCACTGTTGTTGTTTCTGGGGTTGTTGATGATGATGATGATTTTGTCTTGTTTGTTGTTGTTATTGTTGATGTTGTACCTGATTTCTGTGTTGCTGCTGAATCATTATGTTTAGAGTGTAGAATATAAGTGTATTATATGCTAAAGGTGATTACAGATGGAATGATGATGCATTGCAAAACAGACATCTAGGTTCAATACTTCTGCTTGTTTCATCAGTTACTGGACAGCTATGTAGAGTTCAGCCACATGTAGACTAGAGTATAAGTATCTGTGTTTTTTTTTAAACCTGAGGTAGAATTCATGGAAGAAATTTGAGCCAAGATTTTCTTCATTGTTTATTTCTCTTTTAAAAGGATGTGTCACAGTCTGAACATCTAGTATTACAAGTAGGTACAACATGTATACACTTTACATAGAACTAGTGTTTATCTATATACAGTAGTGGTTCAACTGTACCATGTACCAACAAAAAATAGTTCCAACCAAAGAATGACGATTTAACAGTGCGTTTCTGTTAGTTTTCATTTATAGTCAAGTCAATGTATACATAATTAGAGTGAGAGTTGTGAGAGTTAATGGAGTAACAAATAGCAGTGTTGAAAGAGGGCAATAATGCAGCACAAGTGCTAATTTGGATATAATATAGTAACAGCAGTAGTAACTAGTTTCCATATACGTACTTCTACAGTGCAGCTAACTTATAAATTCCATGACAAAAACAGTCTGTGAAATCATTTATTTTAGTTAGCATAACAAAATTGTGTAGTTTTATTTGCAAAGACGTAGAGGAAAAATCTGTGTAACGGTATTCAAAAATAAAATCCACATGTACGTGACCGTGAGCTTATTTTCTGCATTATTCAAATCACTGTTCCGTTCAAGAACCTACAAAATCCGCCAAAGAGCTTGGTTAGTTTGACTGCAATGTTGATTCAGTTTTCTTAGTTTCAGTTTCACGTAAAGAGTATACTTGCTAGTGTTTGTTTGCTAGAGCTGTTATATATTTACCTTGTATACAATTACGAGGACCAAAATACTTAGCTTTGTGACGTTACTGAGCTGGAACTTGCTTAGTTGTCATGAACATACCTCATTAGTACATTGTAGGAGTGGGGGACGACGGTCATCTGTCATTTGTTTATTGTTTATTACTATCCTGCCATGATTATATTCACACAGTTTCTCAGTAAATGAATTTAAACGAGCAAACAAATATTTTGGGACGACATATGTGGAAGGATTGGCTCATTGAGGGATCGTTTACAATCAAGGCCGACCCTGTCAATCAAGTGTCAATTAATGGTAATCAGATAGCGTGAACTTTTACAGAATTTCACCTTGTTACAATAAAGAGTTATCAGTTTTGATATTAAACTCTGTTGTGGGTTGTTGTTGTCTTAAGTAAAGGTTGTTAATTGTTCATAATTCGGGACCTCTATTCTTGGATGGTAGAGTTTAGCATAACTTTATGAATCGTCAAATGTTGAAAAAAATTCTTAAGTGAAAATTGCTTTCAAACACAATTCCAAGGCAGAGGTTCTTTAAATGCAAGTTTTGTTTCCCAAAGACTACATGGCCTGTAACATTTGAGCAAATTTACTCAAAATAATTATTTTTTCACATTTAGGCATCAATGCAAAAATTAATGAACTGTTGGCAATAATTCAACACCTATGATCTTTTTACCAGATGCTATACAATAAACTTTTTATTAACAATATTATGTGCGGTGTTTGGTTAGCACATCTTTGCGGTGTGCTCTGGGAGAGCTTTAAAGATAGTTGTATGCCTGGTGTCCGTCCATAACTATTTTGCAAACATTTTAGCAACCAAGGTTTTGTAACTCAGACTTCAATAATGAGCAAAGTTGGACCTTAAAGTATATAGTTATTCCCCTTTTAGTATAAGAAATGGAAGCAAGTGTAAGATATAATTTTAAAAGTTTTCTTTTCTGCGCTGGTTTGCGGAGGTATGTTTCTTAAAATATGGAGATTGAATGATACATGTTTAAATAGATTAGTGTACAATGTATATAGTATAAACTTGACTGGACTGCAATGTTTTAATTGATCTTGTAATTTTGTGTTATTTCCCATAGATTTAGTTCACTTGTTTTTGGTGCTGGCAAATCTTGATGCCTGAGTACTATTATATAACACATCTCCTACATTTATGCCTGATACAACAGCAATTGATTTTGGACAAATGAACAAATAAAATAATTGAAGCTCAAGTTCTTACAGCTGTTTGATCCAACTGGGAATTGAATACATGACTTTTTCCCTCTCATTTCTCCATTGCACTGATTTAAGCATGTCATGAAGCCAAGAGAGTTACACAGTGTGCTTTTATAGGAACTAATTTTGAACCATGAACATCCGTGTATACTTAAATGACATAACCTATCTCTGAGTTGAATCAAGTGTATACTGTGTATAGAGAATGAGTACTCCTGCTATATTTGGCAATCCTTTGTCTTCTACTAACCTACTGTCTGCAGAATTTGTGAATGAAGAATGTGGTAAAATGTTGATTTCTCATAGTAGACTTATCATTAGACACCTTTATCATGAATGTCCTGAGCCAACTTTGTGAGTAAAGCTAAATTGAGCCAGTTGTGTGCTGGATTTTAACCTCATGTCATGGTATTGAGCTAACTTTGAACCAATCTATATATAATACGTGAGCACTAGATTATGATTTATATTATTATGAAATATTTGGGCAACAGAATTTCTACCACTTTCTGCTAGTGTCTGTCAATGGGGTTAGGGAACAACTATAGAGTGTTAGAAGCTTTCATGTTCTAATTTCCTTTTCTTCTATGATAAATTTGTTTATGGAATTTCTGTCAGTCTCAGCTAACGACATAACATTTAGAGATGTCAAATTTAAGATTAATTTCGTTTTGACATATCACTGATACACCTAATTTAGAAAGCCATGTCCCTGAACTCTGTTATTTGACAACAAGACACCACAATGTACTTGTCACTAAATGTGTGAACGACTTTCAAAATGGGAAGTTTGTGGACCCTGCAATTTCTACTTTTACATCAGCTATATTTTTTAAATTTCCTCACAAGAATAAAATGATAATGTTTAACACAGTGTTCTCAAAGTTAATGTATTTTTACATCCTGATATTAAGAACTTGTAACACTGAAACAATGTGATAAAAGATAAATGAACATTTTATACAACCATTTTTTATTTCTGCATTTAAAATTATCGCCTTTATTGCCTTTTCCAAATAATAAGTGGCCAGAATTAATATCAACTCGCGTTTGTCAAATCGAAGCAAATGCTATCTTTATGACAAAGCTGTTTGATATGTGATAAATGCCAGTACTGGTATAAATGTGTTATTAGTCTTGTGTTAAACAGTATTTGTGTTTGTGTATTTGCAGGTGACAGTTGAGGCAACAGTAGAGCATCCATTCTTCGTGTTTGGTCAGGGTTGGTCATCTTGTGAGCCCGTGTGGACCATGAAGCGTTACGGCCTGGAGTGTCACAAGCTGGCTGTCGGTGACATATGTATCTCTCTCACACACAAGGAGGTGACAGCCCATGCGGCCGAAATCTCCAAACAACAAAAGCAGCAAAGACTTGAGGGGGGTTATATATTTGACAAGGAGGTAAAAACGGAGAGTTCTCAACCCTCCCACGGAAGCCCGGGCCGCAACAAATCCCCGGGACACTCGACACAGAGCCCGGCAACGGCAACTCTTCAAGGTCAAAGTTATAGATCTGATTCAGAACACCACGTTGAATCAAGTAGTGTTTCTGATAAAGGGGAGCGCTTGTTTGGCTCTCCAGCGACTTCTCAGATTCCCACAACATGCCAAGCTCAGGAACAACTGTCCCAGCCATCCACAGGACCCTAGAGCTGAGTGCCTAGGGTCATAAAACATACACTATAACAAACTACTGTAAAAAAACATAAACACTCTGACTGTGATAGATTAAAGGAAGAAATTTAGTTTTCATGTCATTTGAGAGGAAACGTAATTATTCCTCAGAATCGGTTGTTATAGAATTATAACTGAATTTTATTTTTTAACAAATTTTCCTTTTTAAACCAAAATTCTTTTTAAAAACTGTTTACAGATTGTCTTGCAATTTTAAACCATTTTATTGTTTACTTAACACATGTATATGAATTTGAACAGCTCTTTGATTGTAAAGTTTCTCCATGCTTAATTTAACATGCTCATCTGATTCTTGTAAATGGTCAACTAAGTGTATTTTTGAGACATTTTAACTAGCAGTCTATATGGAAATGTTCACTGGCTCACAAGCTCGAGTCTTTGGTCGAGATATTTAGTACATTGTACATTGACTTTAGAAAAGATGATCATGTTAAGTTCGGCATAGAGAAATCATTGCACTATTTGAGATTGTATAAGTATGTTATAGATCCAGTATGTGCTCAAAATGGTATAGAGCAATGATAATACCAGGAGAATATACCTGTCATTAGAAATGCAATATTTCTATACATCAGGAACTGTTTTTGTTACATAGATGTTCTTGAATTGATAGCAAATTTGATTTATTTTAGACAATGCATTTGAAATCTTGAGAAGTCTCATTAAAGCATTAGTCTGTTTCAATATTTTTTATAAAGGGTTCATAATCTGTTAACTCAGTTAAAAAATCAATGTCAATAATGGCCGCTTCCTACTTGATCAAATTCAATAATGTAAGAATCAGCATTTTAGTGCAGAACAATGTTCCTATATTTTGAAATGGATTAATAATTGACATTTTTTTATGTAGGCATGTATTTATTGTGTACATTCTTACGCCAGGAAAACAGGCTGTTCTGAAACCATTAGGAAGAGATTTGTCAGTCATAAGATGTAGGGTACCATAAATGCTTGGTATGAATTAGAAGATTGCAATAGGATTTTATTTTTTCCATGTCCACATAGCATGATATCTACCTCCTAGTGTACTGTACGACACAGGGAATTCAAGAGATTATGTGTACACGTCTTGTTCTAGGTAATTACAGCATTCATTTAACTAATTATTCACTAACACCTGCGCTAGATTGTTTTGTAGCATTGTTTTTTTGGTAATACAAGCAGTTTCAAGACTAGCCTCTTACAGGTGCAGCGATAATAAAAGGCCCTGTTTGTATAACACTCACTCCTGAACAAAAATAATTAAACAAATAAACAAGCCAAAGTTTGAATCAAGCGCAGTCTATGTCCCAGTATCAATGTTTTATTTGTTTTAACTGTTTAATTGCTTTCTCGTTACAAGTGTTATTGAGCTCTATGTAATTGCCAAAACACGGGAATTATGTGAAATTTGAAAACCATGGTATTTTGATTGGGTTGGACATTTATGAGGCACAAGTTTTACTTATGTAAGGAAAATGTATAGGTTTTTTTTTTCATGTGAGCATTGTCAATAAGAACAAAAGGTGTGAACGCTGATGGGTTTTATCTGCTTCTGTATACAACAGCACTTGGAACCCTCTCACACTCACCCGTGAAACATACCTACCTGAAGTAAGGAGAGTGTTTTAAATCATGTTGGAAGTGAAATCTAGGTATTTCTAGCTCACGCAGATAAGCAAACTTTGGAAATTGGACATCCTTGAAAGTTCTTACACCTAAAAAAAATCCAATGCTCTTTTAAATTTGGCGGAACAATAACAATATTACATGTACTGAGTATAAATAATTGTTACCTACGTTACATATAACTTCCCATGCTTCTTTGAATTTCTATTACAAAACAAAATGAAATGTATTTTTAATTACTTGTTTGTTGAAGATATTTTCCTATTTTACAAATTTTAATTTTTATCAAATATTTTAAAGTAGGTTTTTATCTATAAAGTGTTTTTAATATTTTTGAATCATGATTAAATAATTTTTTTAAACTGAAAATACAATGTTTAATGTATTAGAGCTATTTATAAACTGATGATGTATTTCTTTGATTTGAGCTGTTATACAGGTAATGTGCTGTTATGTTTTGTACAGTGAAGCTCTGTTAAAACACACAACCTTTATGGCACTCAATGAACTTTTTGTGTAACATCGTAAAATGAAAACCACCAAACACATCTTATCATAGTCATCAAATGAAAGTTATAGAAATGTAATGGTTAAAATATACCGAACTTGCTATAATAAGAAGAATATGGTTTTAGAATACTGACATGCAAGCTGATTATGGTGTTGTAACAATATTGTCTTTCTACAGTTGTTGAAAATCATGTTTATAAGTACTTATGTAACTTAACGATCGGGAGAGTCAATGATGAAAAGGGACATTAGAAATAAGGGGCCGCGTAAAGAAATGGGTTTAACTTGAAAAGGGAGCTATGGATAAGTAGACAGGGGAATACAAAGTGTGGAACTATGAGATAACTCTTGGTGCCTATATGTGTAAACCGGTGCAACCAGTAAATAGTTGTCTATGTAACTTGATAGATGGCTGTTTATCCAAATAAAAAAAACATCAACAGTATTGTCAGAAATATTGTGCTGGGAGATGCACCTTTATACTGTTAATAAAATGTTAACAACAATGAATTATAGAATCATGTCGTAGATATAAACATCAGATGTTTCAACAAGTTTTGTTATTTAATATCAACCCAGTAAAATGTGTTACCGCACGTAATGGATTAACAACTACGTGTCCAAACTTATCAACAACAGTCCCTTGCTTCATACTGATTCCTCTATTTCATTACTTAAAGTTTCCACATCAACAAAACTGCAATAGTTTATGAATAAAAAGAATATTTTGGTTGACATGGTCACTAATTGTTTTTGTCCACAAAACCTGTTTAAGTGACTAATGGAACATTTGTAACCAAACCGTCTCAAAATATTTACCAATCATTCAGCTATTTTGTTTTCATGTATGACAAACTTGGAAATCTATTTAAGGCTACTATTTCTTGAAACAAAGTTCTGACACACGTACACATGACAAAATAATATTTCCCCCCCCAAAAGCATTAATGGAATAAAACATTATTACTAGTATTTGTTCTGGGAAAAATGAAGAGCGTAGACATGGAAATTAACTCAATGAACTTATTTGTGCAAGCTTGTGATCTTAGTTGTGTGTATATTATCTACAACTGATTTGTTTGTGATGAGAATTTCTGAAAAAGTACACTTATATTGTAGGCTGATTGGTGACATTGCAATTTATTGTATAGTATGACAAAAAAATGTTTTCAGATATGTACAAACGCTTTTTTTGCTAGAATAATGTGCTGGTATTTTGTGATTTAGTGACTACAATCCCACACCCTATGAAATATCTTTACATTTGATATATATATGTGTGAATTGGATTGTAGTTTCCACCGCTTACAATACAACTAACTGATAATTACCCATACAACAGCAGCAATGACTGTTTTTAGCTGGAAATTGTTCATTAATTATTTTGTTATCTGAAATGACTTTATAATAGACACAAACTTTACATGTCATTATATAAAGTACAAATATGATCTAGAGTTCAGAAACCAGATGCACTTTTAAACTCTCTGGTATACAATATCTACTCTAAGCTATTTTTTTTCTGTTCTGCGCATGTGACAAATAAAAAGTGAAGTTTCAGTTGTGTATTAATATAAAAAAAGGGAAGTTGTTTCATTTTAGTTGCTATATTTGTTAATACATGTACTGTGGTTATATCGTTTTGTACATCCAAAGCACACAAGTTTGTTGTTGTTATTAAAAGATTATGCCATCGAAATTTTGGTTGATATTTCTTTTGTAAAAGTACTGACATTGTTTCAAGCTTTCCTTAAAAAGAATATAGATTTTTTTCATTGAAGACTTTACAAAGATTTTGGTATATGTATACATGTATTGTTATTGTAGTTGTAAATGCAATGTATACATCTTTAATTCTAGAGAGCTCTGTATTTTTCTAATTTTTGAAGCAATACCTATACCCCCTGAGCAAGATATATGTTTCCAGTGTTTTGTCAGTTGATCTTCATGAAAATATGAAAGGTAAACTGAAAACAAATCACCTAAAAAGCTTGTAAAACAAATGGGCCGCATGTTGCTTTTAACAAAATGCATGAGGAGGGAACTCTTTTCTTTGGTCCTAATAGTGGACTTGGTTACCTCCCATGATTTGTATTAAAAAACCTCACCCTACATTCAGGATCTGTTAGTTAATTATGTTATTATATTATATAGTTGTAAATGGTTTATGTATAAGTGAATCATCCACATCAAACATTATCCGAAGTACACAACATGTCGCTGTCGTCTGCAACAAGCATCAACGAGAGCTACGTATGCTGTGTGTTTCTGACAATGTTCTACATAATAGTGCTAGTGAAACTGGTGCATTCTTCATATGTAGATATTGTTAAGTCCAGGTAAAATAAAATTGTTATGGTTCTTGTTGTTGATGGTGTGTCTCATTATAACTTTGACATTAGATGCTGCTTTGTGTTGTTCATTGTTTTGCAATTACATACTGCAAACATAGCACAAATTACAAGTTCAGTTTGAAAAGCAGTTACACAAATATTCTCGAAAAAGTAGGTTCCCAAATACGTTCCAACAAAGATACACAGTCTTTATTACATAGCTGCTACCCTATTTACTATGAAGTTGAAAGTCTACTGCTACCCTATTTACTATGAAGTTTAAAGTCTACTGCTACCCTATTTACTATGAAGTTGAAAGTCTACTGCTACCCTATTTACTATGAAGTTGAAAGTCTATACATTGAAGCAGGTAAGAATATGGACAAAGTACCCAGAGGTTCCTTAAATTTAGATGAAAAAGTAAGATTCAGTAAAACAAAGGATATCGTTTTAAGAGACCTGTGACTGCCTGAAGAACTAAGTCAAACAGTCAAAACAAACATGCCTTATAGGACTGACCATTGCTTATAGGACTGACCATGGCTTATAGAACTGACCATGGCTTATAGGACTGACCATGGCTTATAGGACTGACCATTGCTTATATGACTGACCATGGCTTATAGGATTGACCATGGCTTATAGGACTGACCATGGCTTATAGGACTGACCATGACTTATAGGACTGACCATGGCTTATAGCACTGACCATTGCTTATAGGACTGACCATGGCTTATAGGACTGACCATGGCTTATAGGACTGACCATGGCTTATAGGACTGACCATGGCTTATAGGACTGACCATGG
>ENA-OREC01002397-OREC01002397.1-marine-metagenome-genome-assembly--contig:-NODE-2397-length-10311-cov-12.156537_pt1 | contig 10311 bp, 6 predicted proteins | sample MGYA00248626_ERZ508543 | MGnify/ENA primary metagenome ERZ508543 (study PRJEB26211, sample SAMN05518279) | marine metagenome | isolation source: Puget Sound, Washington, USA | host: Bankia setacea...
TTGTCTCTTGACACTAAACCATCCAGGTAATATATTGAGTTCATAGTAAGCCTTTATTTGCATGGTTCTCAATTGTTCAGCAACTGTTCGCGTTGTTCACAATGTGTTTGTGCATTACTATGACTTATAGGTATGCTGTGTACGTACGATTGGTTGTGTACATCATTAAGCTGGATAACTATTTATCTCAAATAAATGAATCGTGAGATGTTTCACTAGGTCAGTGCTCATCTAGTAATTCGGTTTAACACGTCATTCATATCGGTGAGTTCCCTGTGTGTGAGAGCATTTGTAACTATACAATACGAACCCGAAGTAGTACAACCCAAATGGTGTCATAGTTAGAACGTCATTCTTGTCAGTTTGTTCAATGCGTGTGTACGTGTGTCCTTCTTTCATCACTATCCAATCACGTTTTTACATAACGAACACCGACGTTATTAAACACACATGATGTTGATCATTGCGTCAATCATTATAAGGAAATTCAAATACTTATTAACACTAATACATATATGAGCATGTTGGGAAAGGATTGTGTGGTTGAACTAGTCTCAGTGCATAAGGAACTTGTACATACTAAGACATACGTCATCACTGTAGTTTACGTAAGGAACGTGTCTTAATAACAGTAAACCGTTGATTTAATATATCGGACTTCCATTTAAAACGTGTTTAGTTCATTATGTGTATGGCGTGGGTACTTTATACACATGTATTCGTCGAGGTGGTCCTGCCGTTTAAATATACCATTAAAACACTGTTTACCGGTAAACTTCCATAAATGTATGTAAAATTTCCGTAGTATTATAAAACAAATCAGGCGCTGTAACGTGATATGGTGTAAGCATGTATGTTATACATGGAATACATGTAGCTCACTTATATAGTTCATAGGGTAATAGTAATACATACCGTGTGTAATATGCTACTATGTCTAATTCATATACAGGTACTGCTCAGTAGCTCAAAGAGATCACTTACCGAGGTTTCAAAAATAGGTATGTATATATAAGAGTACATATTGTGTTATATATTCAATACTTTGAAACATCCGTAATCATCAAGTAGCTATATAATTGTTTGCTTTAAATTGCACAACTATGTTTATATCAACACACAACATAAATAAATACTCAATATTCAACATTGTTCACCAGTAGTTCATAACTAGTTCATTGCTGGAAGTTAGCTTCATCCCTATAATAGTGCCGTGTATTTCAAGCGGAAATTCATTTCCAAATCCTTCCTTTTGTAACAATAGTGATGTAAGTACGCACTATAGAACATCAATATCAGCAATAGTATCGTTGGACATCCATTACCCATATACATTTGGCAATCATTTGACACTGACTAGTTGTTACAATATAAATAAGGTCATTTTTCATTGATCACAGCCGTATTTATTTTATGTATTGAAACTGTCCTGTAGATGTTCAAGGGGTTAACCTATTACAATGAGTAATCCGAGTTCGTCTAACTTCACGTGCTACACAATATACATTGACAATAACAAGCTATTTCAATAATTACATTTTATTCAAAATTAAGATCATATACACACTTAGATCTGGCACTGAGCAAAGTTATGATTCTAGAAAACATAAATAAATAGCAACATGTAAATGTAGTCACAAACAATATACATATAAACGATACAATATCAATGTGTTGAGAGGGTCGAAATATGATTATGTCTTGAGCAATAGAATGGACATGGTAACATATTTTATATACACACAAATTGGTACATGTAAAGATACTAGGCACTGACGAAAATAACTGTTGCAACTATGTTAAATGTAAGAACAATATTAGTAAATCTGATTTGACTTCTGTCGATTATCTTTCCTGAGACAAAAACAAATCAGAAAGAAATCAGATATTTTCTTTGAATTGTACTACTAATTGTGCAACACTGTATGAGACGCACGTTAGGCAAAGATCCACACATCACTCAAGCTGCAAGTTCTTACAATGGAACAACATAATCAATATCATAATCTAATGCATCAAATACAAAGAAGTCGCACATCTGTGTAAGGAATTCATCAGCTGCTTTGTCCAAATCAGCATACGAGTCAACATGCAGTTGTTGACTTATTTTAAAATTATCAGCAAACTTGGCAATTAGTTGACCGTTTCCAATTGTAACGGTGAACACATTTGCCTGTTTCTTCATTTGAGAAGCTTCGTTGATAAACGCATCATCTAAACCTTGCATTTCAGAGTCGACAAACAGAACAGCCATATTGCTAGCCCCGCTTCTGCCGCCATACTCAGAGGAGAAGGCGGATCGACGCACCTTTTTCAGTAATTCTGTGTAGCTTGGTAAATGGATCTCGGAGAAGTCCAGACCGCTGACTTTGTCACTGAGTTGGAAACTACCGCCTGATGGACAGTTATCCGTAATTCTGCCAATCTGTAGACGTTTCGATCTAAGGTCCAATCGCTCGACAATTTTAGCCAAAAACTCAGTGATCAATTTAGATGATTTCACACCCAGGGCCTTAGTGTCGTAGATAAACATCAAGTCAGTGTCCTTCGTTATTTCGCAAGCTGAAATGACAATAGAATATCAAATGAATGCAACACGTATGACGGTTATCTCATTCCAAGTCAAGGAGTATAATGTCAAAATAATTTGGATTTTTAAATGAACATTTACGTCAGTTCTGTGCACGTATACATTATATCGATGTTACAAGTATGTATACAACATTCCCAATTTGCAAATAATATTGAATTTGATAATTACCTGGTTGACTTGAAGTGTTGTTCTTAACGTGGTTATCTGGTTGAACTTTGCATGTTTTCACAGCCAGGTGTTCGTGTATGGATGTGAGGGAGCTGAAGTCGTTCACGGTAAATACGTAATCCTCATCCGGGTTACTGGCAATGGTGCGAATCTCATCTAGGTCTGCCCCGTAACCAATACCAATAGCAAATACATTGATGCCAGCTGCATGTGCGAATCTGGCTTCTTGCGCTGTCAGTTCTGCGTCAAGTGACAGACCGTCGGTAAGTACAATAGCAATTTTAGCGACGTTTGGTCTTGCGACGGATGAAGCGAAACCTGTTTGTCTGACAAGACGCAATGCTTCGGATGTTTCGGTGCCACCACCCATATGCTGAATTGTTGAAATGTTGTCTAACAGCTGGCTTTTGCTTAGGTGGTTGTTCAGTTCCAAAATCATTTTGGCGTCATGGCTAAACATAACGATACCAACTCTAGTCTTGTCATTGCCAATGTCGAACAGTTTGACCACGCTTTGTACGAAGGATATCTCTCTGTTGAAGTCTTTGTTGGTGATACTACTCGAGGAATCAATAATGATGAAAACATCAGCTGGTTTACCATCGCAATCTGTAACGTAAAATCGAAAATTGTTTTAGGCATATATACAAGTATGTAGTCGGTACATTGTACATAGTGGGTAGCTGATAGATAAATTGTGTTTTCAAATCACTGGGTTGTTTTTAAAAAAACATATCACAATATTGTATATTGCTTACTCAAATGACATGCTGCCTTGAGTAAATGTTGTTTACTTTAAAGGACTCAGACATGCGAAATATAATACGTACTTCTAAGAGATTGGTCAGATGGTGCGCTTTCTTCCGTGGTAGTTGTTGGTGCCAGGGTTGTCGGAGCAAGTGTCGATACTGAAAATGTACAACATTCACACACGTAAGAATAATGTCAACTCCATAATATTAGTCACTTACTTTTAAACGTTGTGAAAGAGTTTAAAAAATGTATCAATGTACATTTTAGTTAAATAGCCAAACATGACCTTATGCACACACTTTTCGAATTAAACATACACGTACTATGTTAAGCGCTAAGTAACTAAAAGTATAGTCTAGAATAACTGTAAGTGTAGACACATCAAATAACTCATTATTATTTAAGTATATTGTGTTCGAAATGGTTTATAGTACAATGTTATTTACCTTCACAAGCTTTTCTTGCCAGCCTTGTTGTAATTGTAGTCAGAGCGTTAAAGTCGGTAACCATAAACCTGTAATCACTATCGGGATTACTGGCGATGTCTTGAAGTTCAAGCAGGTCAATGTTGCGTCCTACGCCGATTGCAAATGTGTTAATCTTTGCTTCATGTAGTCTTCTGGCTGCCAGTTTTGTGGCATATGTTTTCTGTGACCGTCCATCGGTGATTACAATGACGACTCTGGTGACACCTTTCCTACTGCCAGCTGAAGGAATAAACATGTTATCCAATGCATAGTTAATGGCCTCCCCGGTGTTTGTCATCCTACCACGACCGTGTTTGATGTTTTCTACTGACTTCATTAGATCATCTTTGTTAAACTTAGAGTTCAAATCGAACTGTTTCCAAACGGCGTGACCAAATGTGAGTACACCTACACGGGTTTGAGACTGTCCTGGACCAATATCAAAGTTTTCAATTACATCTCGAACAAAAGATGTTTGCTTGTAAAAGTCGTTGAGCCAAATGCTGTTAGAGGAGTCTAAAATAAATACAACATCGGCAGGTTTGTTCGCACAGTCGTCCGCTGGGAAAGCATAAGTACTGGCGGCTAGAGCCAGAAATACCTGAAATAAACATAAGTATATTGAACGACGCATCAGAGTGTGTTACTTTGTTTATTCGACGGTTAATATTATTTTAATGACACTCCCTATTGTATAACACTTTCTTTAAAACCCCAGTTTATTGCGTCAACAATTCTCAACGATATTTGTGTTAATGACAATATCAGGAATAGTTTAAATCAGTATTGGTTGGTTTAAGGAACTAAACTAAATTAGTATAGACTAGTATTACATGATAGCTGATGGACAACATCCAATGAGTTCCTTCATTAAATAAAGTCAAACAAACAAATCAGTTTACTTACCAAACTCCACTTCATCATTCTGATTTTCTTCTGTATCTTCGTTTAACGGTATATCCCAATTACAAAGAAGCTTTGATTGTGCTCTGTTACTGCGAAACGCATTGCTTATATAGCCCAGAGATTAGGAAGGCTCGTATATCTAAGTGTGGCTCCTCCCCCGCGATGACTGTATCCACTCAAGCATGTGCATCCTGAACTATGGTGGGCCGACGCATGTCATGTAACACTAGAAATGTTCATTGATAAAAACCTCGCGTATGGAAGAATGTGCGATGAGGTTTAGATACCACTACTCAAAAATGTAAGTCTCTTAAGAACTACAACGTATCTGAAATATTTGAAAGGGGGTGCGGAGATATTTAGGCCAACTGTTTTAATAATTAGCTAATCAAAACGCGCGCTAAGTCTCGTATTGGTACTTGAACATTTTAATAGTTTCTTTCTTTATTATCTCATTCAATGAAGCATAGTTTTTTCTCGAACGAAATTAATCATTGCATTGCTATGGTAAGAATTGTTTTTCATTATAGCAGCCGCTGAAAGTAATTACCGCAGAATGTAAGGGTATAACCTGTCTGTGCTAGAGTAATTATTGTATTGACAAGGTACTTATAAATAATGATGTAATTACTGGATGGCCGAGTTCCATTGGTAGACAGGAACAAAGTGGTTTTCGGTCTAGACAGACACTCACACTTCCGCGATGGAAACATTATGTTTACTGTTTCTATGAAAAAATCCGCCTAGGTCATTGCAATAGAAACTTTTTTAAAACCTCGACGACCGCTTACTTTCAGCAAAAAGTTATATTGTATTTAGTGTAAACTTGTAATAGTAGTTATAATAGTACTTCTACTAGTACTACTATAATAGCGTATATTGAAACTATCTTACACGAGGACGTCTGTACCAACACCAAAACAAACTATTGAGTATATACAAACATATAACGGAATAGTTACATGTACGTACATGGTTATATGAAACAGCAATTGGAACTTGAGAGCATTGATTCAGAGGAACATTGCTATACTCATCTGATATCAAAGGTATATTTAAAAACGATTTATAAATATCGGGATTTAAATGTGTACATATATGGAACATTTTTTACATCATTGGGTAATCAACTTAATCAGTGTAGCTTGTAGCAGTGATTATCGTGTCTGACTTGTAAGAGGTCAGGCCTAAGTTCAAACTCATTCAAAGGCTCACGTTGTTTTCATTGAGTAAGAAACGTAACACTCATTGCTAACACTGAGGGTATTGTGGTAGATTAACGTTTAGGTCCATTAGACTCCCACACAAGAACAACGTAAACACAACAACATGCATGTACACTTTGCTCGGTTTGGATAGGTGTATGCCTACATATTGGATGGACGTTATCTAACCTTACAGCGTTAGGCTACAGCGAAAAGTAATGGAGCTAAAGTTAGGAGCTAATTTAAATGAAATTTGAACTCTGTTGATACGTTATTGATATAACCGTTGTGTTTATTCATGTTTTAACTTCTGAAATATGCAACTAAAAGCCAAACAACAAATGACTAACATGCTTGTAAATATACCTCTATCTATTTGTTATATATATAAGTATAATACGTATGTTTACGAGGGACTTGAAACACCATTTTATTACCATTCGCCTTACGATTCCACTTAGAGAAAGCTTAAAATCATTTCGTATTTATTGCAGTACTTGAGTATGAAACACTTAACATACACGCGTCAATCATGTTGTATTGTATGTATCAACCACTTACTAAATAATTGTAGTTGGAAAAAACAATCGACACTGTGTGAACGGTAGAACGCTTAATCCAGATTAACTTTGTGTTTTTTCGATCAAACAACCAAAATACGTGCCACATGTTATTAATAAATGACGCGTGGTATATGTCGGTCATTTGGGTACAGACCAGGGCACCATAATGAGATAAACATCACAAACGACACCCACGATTTATTACTATCAATTATAAGTGTGATTTGTAAACGAAAGAAACTATCTAGGACAAAAGAAATTCCAATCGTGTTTTAGAAAAGTTAGACAAAAATACATTGTGATGTATTAGATTGTCTAAGCATTCGCGGATCATATAAAACTCACATTTTTTATGGATTAGGGAACAATGTCAATACTAATGTTGCGTGTGGCACACTAATGAGTATTGTGTCCGTAGCAGTGTTGTTATATGCTTAACTGACAGTAACGGAATGAAGAGTTAACTATTAGCTACTCGTATAATTATAATAATTACATTGGGTCACTGCAATTGAAATATTAAAAACAATCACGCAACAAGTTTTAACATGACGTTTCGAGTTTTGAAGGAGCCGACATAATTATATTATAGTTCTAAAACAAATTAAATCAGATAATTCATCCGTCAAATATCGGACACGTAGATGAACATATTTAAATGGCCAGTAGCAAGATGTTTCAACATATTGACACTTAACATGAACTATCCATTACATGTCAACCCATAATAAACAAAGCCATTTCAACCCTGTTGGGTATATATTTACTATGACAATTATCTCTTTGGTTACCTGTGAAAAATGTCAAAACCACCATGTTCTGGTTTAATACGTTGAGTATATTTGCAAAATGTTTGTATTACCTATATGTTATTAAAACGTGCTTGTGGGATAGGACATATTTCAAAATGAGGTGTTACATTTCAGGTGTATAACAGTAAGCAACGCTGGATTTTATTGTCACTTAAAAGTCAAATTCTTTCTTTAATATCCAACCAGAGTGGCATGATATAATCATGATGACTCATATAATTACTGCAGGCAAATTAGACAAAACCATAATATTATCTTATCATATTTACCGGTAATCACTCGCAACAGAAGATTCACACATTGTTAATCACCTCGTTAAGCGAGCACGTGTCGTTATATAACCCATTCAACACACATAACACAATGTCTATACTGTATGTATGCGTTATTTAGTTGACAATCATCACCTTTGTTACCTGTGAAAATAGGTTTGCCAATGATTGAAACGTCTTCGATATATGGGTAGACTAGTCTTAGAAATAGGAGTTGAACAAGATAAATGTATGGATTGACACTGTTTAAAACATGGGTTGAAATGTTTGTCTTGATAATATGGGTTGAAGTGTCAAGGGGTTGAAGTGTTTTCATTTGGAATAAGGGTTGAATTGTCCATGGGTTGAACGTTCTGAAAGACAGTGTACCTTCCAGTTTGGCCTCTAACGACGTATGTGATCTTAAGTTTCCTGAAACGATGACTTGACTGTTTGTACCATGTTTCCTATTATGTTCTACAAGTTTAATTTTCATCTTCACAAGTACCGCCTCCACCATAGCCTCGTGGTAGAGTGCTGGCTTCGAGTGCGGGAGGTCCCGGGTTCAATCTCCAGTCAAGGACCGCGTCATACTAAAGACGTTATAAAAATGGTACCAGTAGTTCCCTTGTATAGCACTCAACAATGAAAAGGGAAATACTGGCTCTTTCCCAAGAATTGAGATTAGAAAATAATGTAATGGATAAGATCTGGTAAAGAAATTATTCGAAGCCGGAGGTCATTGGCCGTTGTGGCGGGGATGAAAAATCCGAATGACCACGCAGAACCGACAAAAGTCGAATGCTTTTTAAAAATCTTCACAAATTCTACGTTAACATTTAGCACATTGCTACACCACTCGACTCAATATTTTGATAAACTAGACAAACGGGTGATAATTAAGTTTGCAAACTGAGATACGGCTTTGATAGTATACACATTAAAGTTGTTACCATGGCGATATCCATTTTCACCACCACATCAATACGCATAATGTTGCTACTTCTAGGTTAAAGAAAGGATAATAGACTGAATTGTCCAGTAAACAATTGTACTCTTAGCGTTGTAGTGTCTTATCCTTTTTTTGACAGACAGCGCACTTACTTCCATACACCGGTATTTTAATAAGTAAGAACCCAGACTATCTGTCTTCATAAAATAGACGTGTTATGTTTCAGAAATATCTGATTCGCCGAACAAAAAAAGGTTAGACACTAATCGAACTTATGTTCTTGTAAAGATGCGTGTATATGTTCCTGTACACATGCCTGTACATTTCCATTTCACCATTATAAATGCTCACGTTCTTATCAACACTATGGTACTGGAACTAGGTCTTCTTTATGACTTGAACATATGGCCGATGTGTATGACAGGATAACAGACTCAATCCCAACAGTTCCTCGGCTAGATTGAGTCAGTCGATATTTTGGTAAACCACTATCACAACAACATTGCTGAGTAAAAACATTACAATGTTATGATGTCTAATTTCACAGTTATTAATAGATGCTTCTGGATGAGAGTATATGTACCTGTGCACGTGCATCCACCTACAACTTTACACTTTGCTGTGCATGCGTGCATATTCAGGAAGTCTCAATGCATGAACTGTTCATTCGCTGCATAACTACATGATGAGTAAATCGACGTTATCTCATCTCGGTTAAGTGTATACCAAGTGTTTTATCTATGTTGCTCTTCAATGTTCATGTTATATATAGTCCAATCAAACTTCAAGTAGAGCTTCCTACGCCATTACTATAGTATTACTACACTAACCATATTCGGACAGACATAATGAGTTGCGGTAGCCTATTGAATTCGTACATGCGTTTTTTATTCCCACGCTCAAAAGTGAGGTACTATAAATACAAAACTACAACAAACACTTTCATAATACGATTTTCATTCAAACAGAGCGCTTTGTGAGTTTAAAAACTGAAAACTGAATATGACGGTCTTCAATATGTTAATGACGGTAAGCTGACTTTTATTGAAATCTTAAAAAAACATGTTCCTGTCTGTTGATGGAACTTTGATATAAATTTAACACACTCTTCTTTCGTACGCTACTGACACATACAGTGATAGTATTAATGTTATGTTCCATTGACAAACTGGTGTGAAGATAATAGTGTGATGGAGGAATCTCAAGCTGGGTTCCGATCTCAATACTCTACCATTGATAATATATTTACTTTAAATGGTAGCATACAGAAATACTTAAGCAAACGCAAAGGAAGATGTTATGTATTTTATATAGACTTTTTAAAGGCATTCATTACATTACATAATAAACAATACCTTATCTTATATCTTATCTAATTGTGTGTTTTTTCAGATGTTAATCGTCACACTTACAGTTTCGAAAAGTCTAACCAATCATCAGACGTTTGGGTTCTTAGATTCAGGATCAGGTATATTTAAACTTATTTGATGTGAATAAGTAAACTACGCAGTACTTTCCATAAGTACCACAAACCGCTATCAATAAGCAATATTTAAACACGATTATTAGAAATTAAACGATTGCTGTTAACTAACCGATTTTATTAATATTACGTTCAAACTTAGTGTATTTACTCAATTT
>ENA-OREC01002398-OREC01002398.1-marine-metagenome-genome-assembly--contig:-NODE-2398-length-10306-cov-13.543748_pt1 | contig 10306 bp, 4 predicted proteins | sample MGYA00248626_ERZ508543 | MGnify/ENA primary metagenome ERZ508543 (study PRJEB26211, sample SAMN05518279) | marine metagenome | isolation source: Puget Sound, Washington, USA | host: Bankia setacea...
CAGATCCACAGAGATGGCAGTCTCAGGCAGATCCACAGAGATGGCAGTGTCAGATTGATCCGCAGATATGGCAGTGTCAGGCAGATCCACAAAGATGTCAGTGTCAGGCAGATCCACAGAGATGTCAGTGTCAGACGGATCCACAGAGATGTCAGTGTCAGACGGATCCACAGAGATGTCAGTGTCAGGCAGATCCACAGGTATGGCAGTGTCAGATGGATACACAGAGATGTCAGTGTTAGACAGATCTGCAGAGATGTCAGTGTCAGGCAGATCCACAGAGATGTCAGTGTCAGATGGATACACAGAGATGTCAGTGTCAGGCAGATCCACAGAGATGTCAGTGTCAAATGGATGCACAAAGATGTCAGTGTCAGACAGATCTGCAGAGATGGCAGTGTCAGATGGATCCACAGAGATGGCAGTGTCAGAAAGATCCACAGAGATGTCAGTGTCAGATGGATACACAGAGATGTCAGTGTCAGGAAGATCCACAGAGATGGCAGAGTCAGATGGATGCACAGAGATGGCAGTGTCAGATGGACACACAGAGATGGCTGTGACAAATGGATCCACAGAGATGGCAGTGTCAGATGGATCCACAGAGATGGCAGTGTCAGTCAGATCCACAGGGATGGCAGTGACAGGAAGATCCACAGAGATGGCAGTGTCAGATGGATCCACGGAGATGGCAGTGTCAGATGAATCCACAGAGATGGCAGTGTCAGGAAGATCCACAGAGATGGCAGTGTCAGATGGATCCCCAGAGATGGCAGTGTCATATGGATCCACAGAGATGCCAGTGTCAGGTTGATTGGAAGAGATTGGTCTACCTGCAGTTTTGGATATCAAACATATAGTTTGATTTTAGCAAAAACTTTTTTATTTATGAATGGATGATTGTGCAGAGATGGCAGTGTCAGATGGATCCACAGAGATGGCAGTGTCAGAAAGATCCACAGAGATGTCAGTGTCAAATGGATGCACAAAGATGTCAGTGTCAGACAGATCTGCAGAGATGGCAGTGTCAGATGGATCCACAGAGATGGCAGTGTCAGAAAGATCCACAGAGATGTCAGTGTCAGATGGATACACAGAGATGTCAGTGTCAGGAAGATCCACAGAGATGGCAGAGTCAGATGGATGCACAGAGATGGCAGTGTCAGATGGACACACAGAGATGGCTGTGACAAATGGATCCACAGAGATGGCAGTGTCAGATGGATCCACAGAGATGGCAGTGTCAGTCAGATCCACAGGGATGGCAGTGACAGGAAGATCCACAGAGATGGCAGTGTCAGATGGATCCACGGAGATGGCAGTGTCAGATGAATCCACAGAGATGGCAGTGTCAGGAAGATCCACAGAGATGGCAGTGTCAGATGGATCCCCAGAGATGGCAGTGTCATATGGATCCACAGAGATGCCAGTGTCAGGTTGATTGGAAGAGATTGGTCTACCTGCAGTTTTGGATATCAAACATATAGTTTGATTTTAGCAAAAACTTTTTTATTTATGAATGGATGATTGTGCATGAACTATTATTTCTGACCTGGAATATTGTGTCTTAGCTTGCTAGCTAGTATCTAATGCATATCAAAAGGGGGGCAAACTAAGAGCATGTTTTACTTTACCTTAAAGTCTCAACATATCCCTTCAAAGAATGGTTGAGTAGTTTCCCTGGGCATGAGTAAAATTAAAATGGGCTTATTTACCATTTAAAACCCAACCAACGTAAGGACATCATTGATATTTTGTTGTGATTTCAGGGCTTTATAGTAAAAGAATTCCACTTTAGTGTCCAATTGAGCATTCTTGATTTCTGTCATCCATAAAATCTTGTATATATAAATAACTTAGTAAAGCAATGTTGAGTATTATACCCATTTTGCTAACTAACTTTTTTTGCCTAGGCATATTTGGGTCTAATCTTACAAATACAAATCATTGCTTGCATGAAATTTCACAAAGCATATTGCAGTTTCAATAATATCAAAGGACAGTCCTGAGAACAGTTAGTGTTTAGGCCATCATTTTCATTATTGTTTAAATTGCCAGCTATGGAATATATGTACCAATAATTCTGTTTATTTTGATAAAACACTATTATGAGGTATACACACAACCATTTACTGTACATTATTTTCCAATAAGGAAGTGTACTTGATTTTTTGTAACAGTGGCATGTTAAGTTTGCAAGGTTCAGGAATTTTAACTCATAATTATTTTCTCTTACATTTTGCAAAGTAGCAAGTGCTTTTCCCAGCACAGCTTTCATCAAAACAGAAGTTACTGCATATCATTCTCAAATTGTTTCAGGGCCAGTTAGACAAAATCCTATATATAATGGGAGATGTACTTTATGTACTTGGAGACACTAATGAACTGCATGAATAAATAACAAAAACAAAGTTTGGCAAAATGAAAATGTTGGATGTGCAAAATATGTGAATTTTGTCCTAAAATTAACAATTTCGGTGAAAATATGACAAAAAGATTAATATGGTAGATGGAATGTTAACGTTTTTAATGCACATGTTCTTTTTTTAAAGGCGCAACACATTCACTACCATATGTTAATATTAGAAGTATACTTTTTATTGATTTGCAAAACGTGTAGATTTATTTGAATATTTAAACTGAATTTTTGACAATTTCACCGAAATAGTCCTTTTTAGTAAGACTGGACACATGAATCATTAAAAGAACAATTTAAAAGGAACAGAAGTCTTGTAAAACTGACTGAACCAGAGCTTCACAAAATCTTTCATGAAAATCAAACAGTTGTTAAATAAAGTGTAGTCCATTGCGAGGACAAATCTTTTGATAATCATTTTCCCCTGGGGGAAAAATGAGGCCTTTAAGTTGCATTTATGGTACTATTGTGGTATATGCTAGCTCTATAGTTAACCTGTTCAGTCAATTTTTAAAGATAACTTTACTAATGCAATCTTTTACCTTTTCTTGTCAGCTATATATGAAAGAAACAGTATAAAGATTTTTCATCAGAAAATTTAATGTTTTCTAGCCACACAATATAAGCATTTAGGCAAAAAAAAATTAAATTTTATACATGATTGCATTCAGAAAATATCCCTCTATCAATGTTTTGCGTTTGTTAGGCAATATTTCTCTGCTTCCAGAGTGAAAAATCAAGTTTTACATAGAAATACCAATCTTTGTTTTCCAGACAACTCAAAAAGGTTTATGGTCAAGGTAAAGAAAATAGAGTAAGTCAGGTTAACAGAAATAAGTGACTTTTTTCAAGACCATATAAATAAAGCTTGCAATGTTTAAACTTATTTTTTTGTGCAAAGTGATTAATAATAATATGCCAAATATCCATCAACCATATTCGATGGTGGGGTCATAATAAAAATGTACACATTATCATAACATCTTTGCTATATTTTCAGAAACTTGTGTTGTTCAACAAGAATTTACGATGAATGCATTGTATGCTTCACGTACCTGTTTCTCCACTGGTTTTAAATCTTGCTCCCAGGGTAGCTTCTTTAAACCATAATCATACAAAAGTTCTTCCCCTTTGCTTATGTCCCTAAAAAGTAAATAAACAAATAATCTTTTTTTAAGAGGGTATTACTTTAAGATATATACACACAACAAAAACAATGCAATAAACAATTCAAATTGGCCTAAAGGTCACATGCGTCATAACAAACTCTTAGATGGCTATAGCCATAGTTAAAAATAACACATTCCAAAATTTGCAAATGTTTAAGCTACTTTTCTGAAAGTCTTGCTATTTTGAAGCACATTCTAGTCATTCTTAGAAGTCAGATTTGGTTTGTAATACCTACTGGCAATTCATCAACTTATTAACACCAGTTTAGTAAAATGCATCAGTTGAGTTGTGTAGTCCATTGTGTTCTGATAGCAAATTCTGGCAGACACAGACACACACACACACAGATCAGGGAGAAGTGATCCCTGTGTATGCCAGCTTCTTTGATGCAGAGTCTCAGCACACTTGACTATTCGAAAGCTTGTCAGTAAAACATTTATTTTCTAACATAAGCCATTGTGTTAGAATCAAGATCAAAGATATGAAACTTGTTCCAAGACCTTTGTAAATGTACATTTAGCGCAGAAATACCCTGGATTCTGTAAGCCAACTGTCTGCATGAATCAGGTAGAGTGTGTACATCATGATAACCATGTTATCACAGGCAAAATGGTTTGAAAGTTTGATGAAGAAATATTAAGAAATGGCTTAATTATTGCTGACTTTAAGTCATCATGACAAAATCTGAGTACAAAAAGGGGCATTTTTCAGTCAAAATCTAATGTAGAGTTATGGGACTTGTCCTGCAATGTCATTTGATAACGTCCAGTGAGTGCCTGTAGTTTCAAGGCAAAAGCATATGAGTTTATTTTAATAAAAGGCGTTGCATGCAAAACTTTAAACAAATTTTGTAAGTCCAAAAAGAGGCATAAATTAGTCAAGATCTGATGCAGAGTTATGGGAATTGTCTTGCAAGGACATTTGATAATGTCCAATGAGTATTCCAAGTCTGAAGTGAATATGTTTGATGGTAAAGAAGATATAAGTAGTATAAATAATTGTAAAAAAAAAACTTTAACCAATGCAGATGCCGAGGCAAGTGCAATGGTCTCCTTATTCTTTGAATAGTCAAGATAAAAATTACTTTATTGCAAATAAGCATAGGTGGCCACATATTTCCTTCATTGCTGAATTCTGCTCCTTTTTCTTCCCATGGTTAACTAGACGCCCCAGGCTTCCATTTTCTTGAGATGCATCCACACTGAAAGAGATTATAAACGTACACTGACTTTTCCCTGGACTTTCCTTGACAACATTTACTTTCTACTTTCTACCTGGAACATTAATTTCTTAATTTCATGATCTTGTTGAATGAAATTACAACAACAGGACATGTAACTTTTTTCCGATGTTTCAAGGTCTGATCATGTCAGAAAGGTATTTTTTTCAAATACATAAAATATATACATATACTGATAAGCATAAAAACAATGCTACATTTATGATTATTATAAGTTATAAAAACAAGCATGTCAACATCTCCCAAAATAAATTTAATTTGCTGTTTATAAAAATATTTTTGTAAATATGAATGTATTTGAAAGTAGATGTATAGCAAATTGAGTAGACTAAAAAGCTGTTTACCACAAGCGTTTCTCCCTGCAACTGTAGAAGAAACGGAATCCTGTTGATTCTCTTTCCTCCCTTATATCTCCCTCTTTTGCACATACAATTTCCCCTTTGTAAACAAGGAGGAAATCTCCTTTGGCCCTGTGTATTGTTGAAACAATACCCCTTCCTAAAATATAAAATTATGCAAAAAGATTTGAAACTCATCAGCCCAATGTTTTGGTAACATGGGACATTACCAACTGTGATATATCACAGTTGGTAATATCCCATGTTACCAAAGCTTTGTATATATACTCAAGAGATATATGCAAACCCAACAATGGAATTTTAGGAGTATATCTGGGGAATGATTGTTTGTTTGTTTTTTGGGGTTTACCATCCCCGTGACAGTATTTCAGTCATATGGCAACGTCCAGCTAATGAGTGGTGGAGGAAGACCCTCAGTGCACAGAGGCACCAGGGTAGAACCACCACACCGACCTACTGCAAGCCAGCCGACTATATATATTATGAAAATCGCTAATTAGTATGTTCAGCTTTTCAGCCTTCATCAGCGGCCTTGTTTTTGTGAATTTGGTTTAATGATGTACTTGTGTTCTAACTGTTTTGACTCAGGTTTGTGTTTTTGTCTGTGAATGTGTACATTTCAGTTCTGCGATTATGATATGCCTAGTTATATCTGTGATTTACGTGTCACCATTTTTATTGATTGTGGTTTCCTTGTTTTCCCCAATTAATAAAACTAGTTGTTGTGACATCTTCGGGCGTCTTTGGATTCAAAATATATATTTAACTATATTGTACCTGAAACTTATTGCAAGTTGAACAACATTGTCCTCTTTTGGGAAACAAGGTGTTAAACAAAAATCAAGAACAAAGGCTTTGAGATAAATATTATGCCATATAAAAGTTTTGGGAAAGGACAAAATTAACGACTGGGATCTTTGCAACAATTGACCCATTTAATTTGAAATATTTCGATCACTATTACAAGTGCTCTTTGACAAATTTCACTAGGAAAATCTACATGCTTACCTTTTCCTTGGAAAGTTTCGACTGAAAAATTAGGGGGATCCTCTTGAGTGCCGATCCATAACTTAGCAATCTCACTTGGATTTTTCCTTTTCTTTCGTTGACCTGTAATAGTTGTAAAATTTATTTGAAGAATAATCTTACTACCTATTGAATGTTGTTAGACAACCAGATTTGTTGGTTTTTTTTCAAACCATTAACTTTTTTTGCTCATTCATCTTGGTTCCGTTTTTCTCCCAAGAAGTTTTAGAAAATGTAACTTCAAGTCTCAGGAAAACACAATTATGTTATTAAAACTATTTTCCCTTTCTCGGTCCCATTTTGTATATTTTTTATGTAGAAAAAATCCAATTCTAATAAGGGCTGGACCAATTTTTACCGCACCCAGTCACCATTTTACCAGACTTGATGGAACGCCACTAGACTCCATGCTCCATGCCAAGTATCTTGAGCTTTCAGTGATGTAGGTTTGGGACAAGAAGAATTTTAAAGATTTCCTTATATAGCTAATGCTTTATGTAAAATAACATGACACCTAGGAAAGTACCAATTTTGACACCATACTTGAGCAAACTTGGAAGTTGGTAGAACAATACTAGACAAGGCAATATAAACTAAATATCTTACCTCTGGGCTTTGCATTTTCAGAGAAGAAGAGTTTTTCAGATTTCCTGCTCATGTGAACTTAAAGTTATGTTGGCTGTACTCAAAATATTAACATTTACTATCGGTCCCCTATCGGGATATTTTTCTGGAGTAGCTTTTTCACAAAATATGTAAGAATTCCATTGATTACAATGGGACATTCAGTCAAATTTCTCATGGAAAATGTTTTGATCTTTCAATATTAAAGATGATATTACCCAAGAACAGTAATCTTTAAAACAAACAAGATAACCATTGGCATATAAATGAATGCAGGAGCAAGCTTTTTCTTCTATTGTCAAAAAGTTCCCTATAAAGGTAACATCTTCCCATCTTAGCAACAATATGCTTGGCCCATAATACCAGCACATGTTTTCATTTCAAGATGGCTGAACTTCCTTTTCCTGTTTTACTCTCTCAGATGTCCCCTCAGATTTGTATCTTGGTAGCCTAGGATTTCCCTACTGGCAGCGTATTGTTTTCCACTATCATTATAATTTATGTCGACTAATTTCTGGTGTTTAATTGAAAATTGTGGCCTTGAGATTGACTAAACACTATATGTGATTGAAATCTCTCAGAATGTCCCCACACTGACCAGGCACTATATCAACTTTTTCAAGAAATGGATGTCCCCACAAGAAATCTCTCGGCATGTCCCCACAGTTGACCTCAGACACTAAGTAAACTCTTTCAATAATGGCTGTTCCCACAAATAATCTCTCGGCATGTCTCCACAGTTGACCTCAGACACTATATACTCTTTCAAAAATGGATGTCCCCACAAGCAATCTCTCAGCATGTCCCAACACTGACCAGACACTATATACTCTTTCAAGAAATGGATGTCCCCACAAGCAATCTCTCAGCATGTCCCCACACTGACCAGACGCTATATAAACTCTTTCAAGAAATGTATGTCCCCACAAGCAATCTCTCAGCATGTCCCCACACTGACCAGACGCTATATAAACTCTTTCAAGAAATGTATGTCCCCACAAGCAATCTCTCGGCATGTCCCCACACTGACCAGGCACTACATAAACTCTTTCAAGAAATGGATGTCCCCACAAGAAATCTCTCGGCATGTCCCCACACTGTCCAGACACTATGTGAACTCTTTTAAGAAATGGATGTCCCCACAAGCAATCTCTCGAAAAATCAGGAGATAGAAGCTAGTGTCACAGAAATGTAAGGATATTAGTGTGCTCATGTGTCCATAAAACAAAGACTGAGATTGACCATGTCTCATTCTTCAATTCAAGATAGTTATTTGTGAAAAATATTTGTAACGGTCTGTACATTAACCATTCTGGTGAGAGAGTGTGTAAGCATAATGGCATATCACACTATAGAGCCCAACAAATAATTAAAGACATGTCTATATTGAAGCCCACGAATACATAATGACATATCAAATACTTCAATGGCTTTACCCTAGACTTACTACAGACCATGCAACCTCCTGTCCCACAGCATCATTTTCAGGTTTTCAAGTAAAGCATTTTAACCCAGCCAATGGAGTTTATCAATGAGTAAAGAAACACACACCGAAGAGTAAAATGACTGGAAAAGGAATGTTGCATTTTCATAATCATCCAGTCTTTAGTGAACAATTCATCTTATGTTTAGATGCTGTTTTAGACAGTTTCACTTATCCAGGATGTACCTCTTCTCTTTTCAATTTCTTGTTATGAAACACACGTTGGGGACACAGCTGGTATAGATTGGTCACTTATTAAAACCAATAGATTGCTTAATATGTAAGGATTGAGGACACATTCAATTACCTAGTTGTATAAGAACATTCTCAATGGCCGCTGTATTTCAATATCATTTTAAACAAAAACCTTTATGACTTTAACATTACCTTGTGACCTGTGTTACAACAGAAAACAAACATACCATACAGTTCTGTCAATATAATATCTATAGATTGTATTGTCCTGCTACTATATATATGTCCAAACTAATATTGGCACGCTGCTGGGATTGAAGTTCACAAATAGTCACTGTCCATTAAACGGCTGTTTAGTGCTGATGTATATGGGCGTAAAGAAAATAAATACATTTTATGTGAACAATTTGGAGTTATATTTAAAAGTAGCCCCTTTAAAGGTGTTATTTCTTGAAATTTTGAATTTTAGCCGAAGATTAACCTGGGTTTTTTTCAATTCAAAAACTTTAATTAACGATGGTGACCCAGTAACTTCACATAGTCATCATGTTTTTTGTGAAGGTTTTGTGTGTGCGTAGCTTCTTAATTTTGATTTGCCAGGCTAACGTTTGTTGGGGTTTGAAAAATGGCTTTGGTCAGTTTGGGTATTGTATTCAAGACCAACATGACGTGATAACAACTGATGTGAGTTTTAGCGCGTGTCTCGAAAAATGTAGGGGTAGGTCCGAGTGCCAAGCCGTGAGCTTTAGACGAATGTTTTTTGAATGTCGTGAACATCTGTACGTCGATTTGGCTATTCGTTCACCAGCCAGATGTGAAGGATACATGTTTACTAGCAAGAACACCTGGGAGACGGTTAGTAAAACTATGAACTTTGACATGCGCATACATGATTAAGTGTCTATCAATATTCAAAAGGACACAAGTAAAACATGTGAACTTTGACATGCGCATATATTTGTGTCTATGAGTATTTAAAAGAAGCACGAACATTGTTAATAATTTACTCGTCCTGCTTAACACATGGTAGGATTAAAGCAAGAAAAATGTATTACATATTTCAAAATGTTAACTCATCCTGCATCCAAAATTAATCGTCTGGGCAACAGTAGTTTAGTGGATATTTTGTTCGGGCCGTGAATTACACACTAGACTCAAACATGTTCTAAATATTTTAAATCTTTATCATACGTCTACATATAAGAACTTTGTTAAACGTAATGTATATTTTATTTGGTTAAAAATGTTCAAAATCATACCTAAACTTATCAGTGAACACAATCTGGAACTATCCCTTCCAATTGTGACATTCTGGCATTACGTTTGTTTCTGTTTCACTATATACACCTAATTTGTACCACTTAAAGTTTCATGTTACTGTGAATTTATCAATTTTCCATCACTCTTGTAGCAAACTCCAACAGAATGTCACTGTGACAGTACAACAACATGCCCTAATACAACAGAGTGCACAGGTAATCATCGTTAACTACGGGTTAGGTATTGTATCTATAATTATGTTAAGGCATTGGAATCAACAATAGTTTACAACATTTGATACATAGAATTTGTGATGTGTATATTGTTTTTAGAAATCTATACTTCACTATATAGTTTAAGTTCTTAGATCTATGGAGTTTACAACATTTGATACATAGAGTTTGTGATGTGTATATTGTTTTTAGAAATCTATAATTCACTATATAGTTTACGTTCTTAGATCTATGTAGTTTACAACATTTGATACATAGAGTTTGTGATGTGTATATTGTTTTTAGAAATCTATAATTTAC
>ENA-OREC01002399-OREC01002399.1-marine-metagenome-genome-assembly--contig:-NODE-2399-length-10306-cov-12.613647_pt1 | contig 10306 bp, 6 predicted proteins | sample MGYA00248626_ERZ508543 | MGnify/ENA primary metagenome ERZ508543 (study PRJEB26211, sample SAMN05518279) | marine metagenome | isolation source: Puget Sound, Washington, USA | host: Bankia setacea...
TCCACAGTTGTTCTTAGACTGAGTACCTCTGTGGCTGGTTTGTGTCCACAGTTGTTCTTAGACTGAGTACCTCTGTGCTGGTATGAAGATTGTTGTTACTTCTTAAGCTGTTACATTTGCTGTTCGTAAGCAAATCAGAAACCGAGATACGGAAACCCAAACTACAGACTTAAATTAAACGAACTGCGTATTGCTTTGCGGATATGGAAGAGGTCTATTGAAAAGTTATGTTCTCTTTATGATTGTAATACCTGTTAACAATAAAACGGTAAATACATAAAACAGGGGTAAAAATAGTCTAGGTATATTGACTTGCTCGCAACCAGGGTGACTGTAATCAGTGGTTGGCAACATAAAACAGCTGTTTGGCGATAAATTATGTTATTTAAGGGCCAGCTGAAGTGACGAAGCTAACATTTGTAATTGTTTGGTTAAACATTAAAACCCATTAGAAGCATAACGATACGAGCTAATATTGTAAAATGCTGACATAAAGCTTCAAGGGTGGGTTGCCTTTTTACGCCAAACCGTTACCTGGGTAATTATATGATTTGTGAGAAATGTTTTGCATATTGATTTGTCGAATATTTTAGAGTTGCAGTGTTCATAGTAGAGGGAGCATCGTTTGAGATGATTTGTAGCGTATTTGCAAGGTGATTTGTGGTGGTACTTGCAGCTAGGGTGTTTGCAGTAAAAAACACAGTAAGTGAAACTGACAACATAATGGTAACTGCATCAAAGTCACATTAGTTCTAGAAGTATTTCAGGGGTATAGAGTTAGGTATTTAAATGATGAGAAGTTATTTAGATAGTTCTTCCATCGTAAGTGATTCAACTGAGAGCACGTAGTGAAAAAGCAACAAGCAATGGTTCAACTATTTTATCATAGGTACACAATGACGTAAGTCGTTACATATAATTTAAGTTATGGGAGACACCATGAAGCTTACTGAATTAAATCATGACAACTTACTAGCACTCGAAAATGTTTTAAAAGAGAAAGAAGCAAATTGACAGACTGACCTATTTTGAACTGCAAAGTTCCAAGACAATAAAAAGATACTTTGAATAACTCTATCAGCTTAAGGACTCGTACACAATTGGGTGTCTACAATCAGAACTCGTACAGTATTTGTTTTCCACTGTTATAGTTCGTACATTGTTGGTCATCCTAAAGTTAGAACTCATACAATAACGTTTGTCCAAAATCGGAACTCGTACAATATTGGATGTATTAAAACAAAATTCGTACAATAGTATATGGCCAAAATCGGAACTCGTACACAAGTATGTGCCTGAAATCGGAACTCGTACAAAAGTATATATCCAAAATCGGAACTCGTACAATACAGAGAGTCTCCCAGATAAAAAGTTTTACAGTCTCAACAACTTGTAGGAGCTTTTTATCCTTTACATTCAGCAAAGTAGACGCCTGACCAGCAGAAAGTTATTACTCTATCGGACATTGGAGAGAAGAAAATTAATGCTTGGTGATGTATAGTGGACGAATATGTGATAATTATGACCGTTCATCTCTAAAAGACTATCTTTCTCGCTGATATAATATTGATCCTGCTGCTGGACTGTATAAGGAGAGATCGAGAGAGAGAGTGAGAGAGGGAGAGAGAGGGAGGGAGGGGGTGGAGAGAAAAGTAGCTGGGAATTGGAGGGTGTAGGAAAGAGGGTGGATATGTAGATGTAGATGGACAATGTATTTAGAGGGAGATAAAGAGGTGGTATAATAAAGAGGTGGTATAATAAAGAGGTGGTATAATAAAGAGGTGGTAGACATAGGTTCTAGAAGAAGAAAACCACTTTAAAAGATTTGCACGTAGACGTTTTCATTTAAATGCACGTATTTCCGATGAACGGATAACTTTTGAAAAATTGTGACTTATACTACCTTCAATGTCACTTTGGCTTCATTGTCTGCACTACAGGTGGTACACATTAACTATATGATTTCAGTTTCACCTTAAGGCAGCTCACGCATAAGTTGCAACTGTATTGAATGGTCTTTATTTTCAACATTACTATAGCTTTTAAATCGACAACAATAAAACATGAAAACAACTCATTTACTGTTGTAAATTCTGGAGCTAAAATACAATAGATATATGTTTTGCCCAATTGCCCAAGTATTGTTAATGTCACATCATTATCATTATCATGTCGATAAAGACAGGTAAAACATATATAACAGAATACCACTACTACATCTTGTTTAGGCTCAGTAGTTACAAACAACCCAATTAGAGAATAACAAGATGATAGAGTTCTATATCCAAACCTAACTGACGCTCAGGACAGTTTTATCAGATAACATACACTTCATTGATTGTACCTAAATGGTGCTCGTTTATTCCAAATGACTTAGAGAGTGTTACCTTTTACTATACCGCAGCAGAATGTGTTTACTGGGGCAAAACAGCTTCGGTGTCGGAAGCATCTTAGTAATATTGCTTCTCTGCCATTAATGTCAAACGCTTTATTTCTACAATTAAAGACGATCTCTCTTCTTTTTTTTCGATACATTTTTGTTATATTTACATATATTGCAGGAAATGTAATGCTGAAAATAACAAGCTAATAAAACAGCAGGTCATCGTGTTCGTTTTTTCGAAAATTGATGTTGAACACACCCACCTTTGCCAACAGTTTTAACTATTTGGATATTTTCATATTCTCACTTATCAAGTCCTTAAGTTGTAACAAAACACTAAAAATGTTAAGTCTTGCAAAATGTGCAAAACTAGTTGATGAAAAAATAATAGACTGTTGTGTTGCTGTTGTTCCTGATTTCGAGCCAAACATATTAATGAAAGGTGTACATCTTACAAATTTTGAACAAAACTGTTCGATAGAAAGTTGATTTCTTTCTTATGAAGAAAGATATACATATTATGAATCAAAAAAAGCAAAAAAAGGTAAGTGTCACCGTACTACTTTTTATTCTATATTCAATATGAGTTCATGTAGAAAGTCTGCAATGCAAAATGATTTGCCTAAAATCACCCAAATCGAGTGAATTTGCTATTCTTCTTAACAAACAGTGGTCAAAAATCCTTAGTTATGTTTATTTCATCATGTTTTACCTATTGTTCAATTGATTTTTAAAAATAGGGAAATAATTTCTTTTTAAAAAGTTAGGCCTCCGATGGGATTCGAACCCGCATTGTTGATGCTATGGAACACCTGCGCAATAGGATGCGCAAAGAAAACTGCCGAAAACGCCTTTAAGCGAGTAAGAAAAGTGGCACCTAACGTTCAACAAGTCATCCATACACTGAACGAGTAACAAAGGCATGGTCGGTTGCACGTATACACAATAGTAATGTCTAATCAGAAACTCTAAAGAAAGCACTGAATTGTGAACCCAAAGGCAGTACAAAAGACAGACACGACTATTCAGAATGGTGTCCCTGAAGGTGCTGTTGTACTCTGTATCAAATCTACCGTTTAATTTCAATACAAGATCGTATAAAATTATCCTATTTTCGAAACAGCTAATCGAAAAGTTGTTGTAAACGTACTCAAAACCGAATTCGTTGTCTTTTTGTATAAATGCAAGGCTGTGTTTAATGTTCTTAACTTTGTACTTTAGGTTCTCCCCCACAGGAAATAGTCTCAATGTTCCGTAAAATCATTTAATCTTTCCGAGGTATCAAGTGTATCTAAGATAAGAAAGTCCTCGATTTTAAACCCAACGTCGGAGACTATATACATCGAAAAGGTGGAAAGAGTAGTATTGTCTAAAATGTTCAACAACACAATGTTAATATACCCAACTTGTAGCAAAGCAGCTTCGTTTAATCATGTCCAACATTTCCAACGTCCTATATCTTGACCTTATAGCACAGAAGATCCTTCATAGACAGGACAGACAGAACGAGCAAGGATCCACTTTCCAAAATGTGTCCAAAACGGTGAAATCTATCCGGGTGATATCGATATAGTCTACCATCTACCATCAGTGTAAGATCGATTGATATTTGGCATCCAGGACTATAGTTGAAAGCATCCAATGACTAAGATGCTTGTCAAAAGATGGCTGCATAAATCATTATTATTAACATGCTTGGATAATAGACTGACACACACCTAAGAGGATGCGAGCAGAACAGTGAATGAGTGCAGATATAGTGAACATTGCCTTAGTTAGCTTGCTTCATTTAATACTAATAATTTGATGGACAGCTTATGAAACAGTACCTCTTACACTCATCAAGTGCATATTTTACTTGATCAATACTACCGATGGTTCATACTACAGACATCTATGAATCTATAGTACACACGTTATGATGGGTGATAATGTGATGTCCAAGTGACACTTTTGTCGTGTACAGATAATACCTTGCTGAGACAACAATGGCCTCTCTGGCGACGTTCGTAAGCTGGTAGGCTCCGATGGTGATAATTTCTAGACATGTGGTTAACGATTGAAATAAACTAGGCGACGAGTTAGATGCAATGCATGATAACATAAGTCCATCTGTGCATTATTTAACGAGTAGCCAGAAGCATTCTGTCTAAGTTCAAGATAATGATGAAGTACATCGAAGCATTCTTACTTAAAGACAGACAAGTGAAAACAAACCCTTGTCCTTGGCTACAGGAAATTGAGCAATGTATGAGCAATGTATGAGCAATGTATGAGTAATGGATCGAGGGACAATACCATAACCGCGTTAAGACTATCACTATTAAAACATAACACCCTACTGGTGATGCAACAACCTATGGTAGACTATGTTAGATACTAATATATCCAAAGCCTGCAGGAAGTTACCAAGTCATTTTCAACTACCACTTTCATATTATATACCACCAGTACATGTTTCTAGAATAAATGTTAAATAAACCCTATACGAGATCAGCAAAGGCGTAATTCCATAAAGCTCAGACTAAACCAAATTATCGTCCATTAGACAGAACCCCAAACAACTCTTTCACCAAATCCTAACAATAATGAAAGCATGAATGAATAGTTTTGACGAAATGAAAACACCTGCGTTCATAAACCGTATATATACACACTAAAGTAGAGCATGAAAACCAAATCGTTGTATATCATTTGTTATCGTATATATGTTAGACAAGTTTCCTCACCCTCTCATTTAGATACACCTTGTTGAAATATCTGTAACACACCGTTGCCTAGTTCAAAGAAGAAGACAGGCGAAAACAGATGAAACACAATCGTAACGTATGTAAAAATAATCATCTTTTGTAAAGCATAGGGCCCCGACCTTGGTAGAGCTCTGTAAGTTGTTGAGTACAGTAGATTCCAAAAATAAATTTTCTATAACTAACACTGAGATAGTCTGGTTCCACGCGGTGAAGACAATGTCAGAAGATTTAAGATTCAAAATTATTAACAATAAACGAGTAAGTAAAATCCCTTGTTTGCGACATAACATGAAACAGAATAGACAATACACGATTTGTTTCTCAATTGAATATGCGTGTTATAAATCCGGTACCCAAACATTGTTTCTCGTCTTTTCACATTATGTTTGCATAAGTTGCGCAGCTTTGGTGATTGTGATAACGTGAAATTAAATGAATATACAATACTTATGAGGCTGGCACAGAAAAACTACAAATACCAAACATGACTATAGAGGCTAGACTAGAGCCCTGCATGAAAACAACTAACTAACGTGTATGATTTTAAATACAGTAACACTATTCATGTCACGAAGACAACATAAGTACTAGTACCAGACTGATTTTCTTCCGAACAATGTTGATTTTTATTAGGAAGCGTAACTATACACTATTTCTTCTTCCATGACAAATGTAAATGCCAGTACTAAGCTACACGTAAACAAGCCTATATTATGGAAACGACATTAACGACACAAATACCATAATATGTCATGTATACCACTGTCTTTTGATCAGATCGTGACATCATATGAAGCCAAACATTCCAATATATGCAACAACGTGACAACAACGTGACAACAATTCAAATTTTGGGAATAACAATTGAAGAATCTGTGTATATGTTATCAGAATAGCTATGTGTACATCATCATCTGTAGAACGAGCAAGAAAGCTGGTATGGAATCAGTCGTTATACATCATTTCTAACCAATATAGATAGCAGTGGTTTATAGGAGTCGTTGCTCTGGTGGCTTTATCTGGGGACTAATGGAACGACGCTTTTGTTTTCCTACCAAATCGAACATTGGCCAGAGGCTGTTAACCAAGACAAGTTTAATGCCTTCCATTTATTGCAATGAGTAAAAATGACTGTTTTGTCAATTTTTCCATTTTAAATAAGATACAGTATTGACACAAGCCAATGTACAAAACGTTCCAATGTACAAAACGTTTAATATATAAACCGTTCCAATGTACAAAACGTTTCAATATATAAACCGTTCCAATGTACAAAACGTTTCAATATATAAACCGTTCCAATGTACAAAACGTTTCAATACATAAACCGTTCCAATGTACAAAATGTTTCAATGCAAACAGCGTTCAAATGCACAAAATGGGCCAGTGCCCAAAGCGTTCCAGTGTACAAAATGTTCCAATTCACAAAACATTCCAATGCACAAAACATGCCAATTGCATAAAAATGTACAATGCACAAAACTTGAAAATGCACGTGCTTCACAAGAACGGGTTCGTTGACCGTTCTCGGATAAACTTGGCTACACGTGTATTTCAGTCTTTATATTAACTATATTTAACAGATCAAAGTATGATTTATTAATAAACGTAGTAACAAGTTGATCAGTCTGTAATTTGTTCTTACCGTGAAAAGTCGTAAACATCATACAGCCCTTCTCTCTAGGCGCTCATTTATTGCTTTTATTGCTTTAGTGAAACAGTTTTTGAAGCGTATACCCGGCTGGTTTTTATGCATCATTTATCCACGTTGATTAATATTCATAGCCGGTGAAACAAGGTCTTTATACAAATATCTCAGAGTGTTTGATGAGAAAGTTTACATTAATTAAAACGCTAAAAAGTAACTAAATAGCTAGATAAATCAATTAATTAACAACAAAAAATACTATATAATAAATGTACCCCTTAAGAGTGATAGTTGTATTGAGTTGATTTCAAAACGAGATTTATCTAGCGTTGACTTCGAAGTTGAGGAATCTTTCTTTTAAGAGTGGTGTCAAAAGGGTGGTGTCCAATACTAAGATAGATTGTATTATCGAGAGAGTGTTTTGTATTTCAAAAGGATGATCGTAAGGGTGAACCAGACTAATACTGATAAAGCATCATACACTGTTCTAGAAATAAAACCGTTAGTTCTAAGCGTGGCGAACAGTTTGAAATGGTATATAAAAGTTCTTAAACCAGTACATGGTATATAAGATGTAATCTCTGCCAACTCTATTATACCTAGGTGACGATACAATAGGCAGATGGGTTAGAAATACCACACCGGTTAACAAGCTATGTGTAATAGAATGGTTGAAATACTAGGTTAATAAGATGTTCCTTATCCCTTCTTTTTCCTTATCACCCCACTACAACCAACTCACCCAATCACAGCCATCTCATCGCATGACCTTTGTGTTTCGAGACTTTGATGAATATCAGATTTAGTGTTGACAGATTTCCACTTACATGAACCTTGAACCTTTTCTAAATATACCCCGATTTTCTGTTTCCATTCCAAAGAGCAATATAAAAAACGTAATGCTATTTTTGTTTCAAAGAACTTATAGATTATATTTAGATAAAACTAAATATACGACAACCATCAACCTACAAAGTACAGGTATGTGAGACAGACAGAAAGTAATATCAAGAGTCAAGTCATAACCTAGTTGAGTAAACAAAGGTTGCGATCTGAAATACCGTCGGAGCTTACCAAGAAATCTAAGAAGATGGAAAACAATGACGTGTAGTTTATATACATACAACATTGAAACCTTGATCAATGAGACAACGCGTAGTTTGTATACATACCACACTGAAACCTTGATCAAGGAGACAATATAAATACTAAAAGTGTTTATAGTTATCATGCTAGTCACACATTGTATTTTTTATTTTTTTTCAAATCGACTTTAATACGTTATAATATGTTCCTGAACACAGTTGCTGCTATTTCATATTGGTTATGGCACATTACAGAAACGGATTACTTTAAACTACACAATAATGGTAGACACCGTGTCATTGGTAAAACGTACTTCTTAGATTTGCTGATAATGTCTCCTTAAAATTTGGGTTTTAAATGGAACGCAGATCCAATTGGTCAAGTGGTTAGCAAACATATACAATACTGTGACCAGTTACTTGCATGGGTCTAAAGATACTTCAGGATTGTATGATTGTTATAATAGAATTTGTTTGTTATCCGTACATTCATTCCGAGTAACACTCATGTACTTCTAGAAATAAACAATGTCCACAAGAAAAACAGGGCAATATCCCTATTTCTCTATCGACGATTCGACATATAGAAAGACATTTTGACCTAAAAGTAATTTGTGAGGGAATGGTTTGGGGCTAATGTCCTTGCTTACTTCCTTTAAATGGTCGCTAATAGCTTGGGTGGTGTCATTATCTGCTTCTTTAACCCAGACAATTACCATAACTATGTATGTGTGTATGATCAAGAACCATTTACAATCATCCGGTACTCCTCTTCTCATTTCACTGAAGTGCCTTTGTCTTAACCGATTTCGCTTTGTTTATGCTTTTCAACGCAAACGATGAAATAAAAGAGTTAATGTGTATAAGCAAGAGTATGTCTAGCATTACCAGAACTATTCGGGTGCCCATATGAACTATCACTACAGGTCACTGAGGTATTGCTTGACAAGGGGCAGCATGGCGCAGTTGGTTGCACGTCTCACTCGTAATATGGAGGTCGTGGGTTCGAGCCCCATTAAATCCCCCTTTGTTTCTTTGAGCAAGAAACTTTACCCTTATTGCTTAGTACTGGTTGGTTCCAGGAACGGATTCGAGCGTGATATCACAATCGAACTAAAATAAATTGTGGGTCTTATGGAAGATTGACTTAAATGTCACATAAGCCCCCTCGCTAAATACCGTCAAAACCAAAATAACATACCACAAACCACGCAAGACGACAACTGTTAATTTGAACAGATGTATGTAGCAAAAGTCGGCCATACAATACAAACTGTTTAATTAATCGTTGCTTTTAAAAAGCAATGTGTCATTATTTTGTTGTTACATTCGAGCTAGATGATGTCGATTTTCAAATGTTTTCCCCAAATGTGTATGAATATATGGACTAATAGATAAATGTCTTGGAACAAGAACCTTCAAGCCTTACTCTGGACAACTAAACTTATCCAGTAACTTGAGTATTTTAGAATTATTTCATTTCTGTAATTTTAACATAGTTTACTATGTGTATACGTTATCAACTGTTCTATCAACACCATAACGACACAATAAGTTGTTCTCTGTATGATTCCGATTGTGCTGTATGGGATTGATCATATGGACATGGTATCATATATATGTATAAGAAGTGATATAATTATATTGGATTACTTGCTATCATTGGCCCCAAAGCAAGGTCTCCAACATTACACCGTCCGTGAGCAATCAACGAGTATTAACATGTACTATACAGAACCAGCATGATCACCTGATGCTCCTAACACTCTAGATGACACATAGATTTTGGTTGCAGGCTTCTGTACCACACCATCACCCGAATCAATAGTCATGTGCATCCAGTAACGTTTAGTTGATCTATTATTCATATATTTACAAAATACGAACTGGCAGTTTTATTTCTGACAATATATTTCTGTGTATATGTGCAGCGGTCCAATAACGGGACATGATGTTAAACTATGAATTCGCTATCATTTGTAAAGCTGTAGGATTTAGGCATACACAGCATTGTGGCCATTATCGATATCAAATAGTCGGGTTGTACAATCACAATACAATGGTATAGTGTATAATTCACTCTCTGCTTGTATGTTATAATAGTCAACGAACAGCTAGTAAAAGCGACGTTTTCCCTCGAAATACCAAGCAAAAAAATTCAGACGGTCGATATAAAAATGAATTCACAACTCATTTTTTTAAATGTTTTTTATCGAAGTGTTGTGGTTAGAAGAGATAAAACAGGTATTTAGAAGCCAAACAAGTTAACGATGTCAATGTGAGCATATGGCGACATTGGGAACTAGTACAGTCAACGAAAATAGAATGAAGTTCATTGGTTATCTTAATGGCGACAGTGGGAGCTAGTACAGTCAACGAAAATAGAATGAAGTTCATTGGTTATCTTAATGGCGACATTGGGAACTAGTACAGTCAACGA
>ENA-OREC01002400-OREC01002400.1-marine-metagenome-genome-assembly--contig:-NODE-2400-length-10306-cov-11.487535_pt1 | contig 10306 bp, 7 predicted proteins | sample MGYA00248626_ERZ508543 | MGnify/ENA primary metagenome ERZ508543 (study PRJEB26211, sample SAMN05518279) | marine metagenome | isolation source: Puget Sound, Washington, USA | host: Bankia setacea...
ATAGTAAAAAACCCGCTGTTGGTTTACATTATAAAACCCCCACTCAACCCACTCCCCCCAACCCCCCACCCCCCCCTAGTGTTGTAGCTACTTCACAAATCTGTGTAGTTATATGACATCAGTGAAATTTGTAACGAAACTGTAACACAATATACACACAGGCTTCCCAAGGTATTGATAGGATAGTTATATACAGCGAGAATATATTTTTTAGATTTTGCCCCACCCATCCCCTTAAAGGTATATTACAGCAATTGAATAGTTCTAAAGAGTTTGCCCCACCCACTCCATTACAGCAAATAATTCTCTAGATTTTGCCCCACCCACCACTATTACACCACTATTACCTGTACTAGCCTTATAATCCTCAGTTAGTACATTCCAGCACCTGATTCTGATCACTGCCAAAATAGTGATATCAACTGTCATGCTGTTATAATTATCTGATCATATTGACATCATTTCTACCTGTTTGTCACACGATACAGGTAATTAGTAGTGTTTCCTCACAGTACAAAGCCAATTTACTGTAACTGCTGCCTAACCTCAAGTACAGCTATGTCAGTACATTTGTACTTTGATTTCGCCTGTACAAGCGGATTTCAACAATAGCAGTAATGATCCCAGACAAATACTTTAATATCAAGATTAAATTCCAGCTTTTGTTATAACAATTGTTATGGTATAAGGTCATAGTGACTTTTGCAACTATGTTTTAATTTAATTTGATTGCTTTGAATTATTTGGGAATATATTAACATAGAACTAAAGTTTGAATGTTTTAGTTAAAGATAAGATATTGCTTGAGTCTCTACTGGCAGTTTGTCTAATACAGGGGATGTTATTGTTCTATGAATAGGAAACACATAAAGGAACAAACAAAAAACACATACATACTTAGCTGTGAGGGAAGTAGAAATAAATTAATCAAAAGATTAAACAATATTATAACTTGAACACTCCTAATTTACATGTTTTGACTGGGGGTATTTTTCCCCCACCACAAAGACAAACCAACCAAGAATAGTTTCAAGTAAGGCAACTGAATGCGGTCATCTGTCATTGAAAATTGATTTGTTGCCCATAAAATAACAAGCTTTGGCCAGAATGGGATAGACATAATCTAGTTATACTTTGCATGTGGTATCTTGTCTCAAATGAAGCTTTAGAAAAAAAGGAGTTGTTTTTAAATGTCGAAAAAATGTGTTTTGATATTAAAATTGTTTTTATGTTATGGCTAATGTAAAACAACAATAACTGAACAAGTTCCATTATAGAGTTCTATGTTCTCAGTGAGACAATGCAGGTTACATATATTCATTCTGGCGCAGCGTTCAATCATTTAGATCTAATTATATTACTAAGTTGTTTTCCACAATCATATGTGTTTCAAGGGAAAACAGATGTAAGTTCTTGGTTTTCCTAACAAAATATTACTCACTGCGTTTTTTTGAGATTTGTGTACAGTGTGTTTGAGGAGGGGGAGTTGGTGGTGGTATTTGTAAATTTTCAGTTTTATTGCACAGTTTTGGCATGTCTATTAAAAGAAAAGCAGTGATTTTGATAAGGGCTTACTGATAATGCTTCCCTTATCATAACCTGATCAATATAAAACCAGGTTTATTGCCTTCGTCTAACAGATTCTGGGCCCTGAAGATCTAGTTCCCTATAACACTAAAGATAATGTTAGTGTATGGAGGAAGAGCTAGTGATTGTTAGAAAATGCATATTCAGATTTTTCTATATATTTATGAATTTTGGAAGTTTTCATTTTTATTCAGATTATCAAATTTGGTCAGATTATATGTTTTTGCCTACATTTCTGAGTTTTTAAGATTTGTGTAAGGGTTGATTTTGTAAATACAGTGAAACCCCCTTAAACTGGAATCCCTCTTTGTTAACCTGGATCCCTCTAAACCGGAATTATCTATATACCAAGCATGGCCAGTTGTCTCGATTTATTAATTCCTTAGTAATAATATAGATAACCCCTTTAAAACTGGAATACCCACTAAACCGGACATACATGTACTGTCTGGTCACGAGGGGGGTGCAGTTTAAAGGGGTTTCACTGTTCTTCATCCATGACCTGGAAGGAACATGTAACAACACCAGACCATATTAAGATAGTAAAGAGAGAAAAAGCAAATACATTGTATGGGCTAAAGAGAACAAATCCTAAGACTGTCTGCATGCTTGGTTCCAAAATAGTGATACGCCTGATGATTCTCTGATAGCTGAGACAGCGAGCACAGTCAGTCAGTCAGTCACCTGTAAGGATTGGTGAGGAAATATTGAGAACTCTCACACAAATTTGTTACCTTAAATATTCATGCTTACTGTCTACATATCAGCTTTTAGCCTCAGGTGTGTCACAAAATGGTCATTGCTGTAAAGCATGAATTTGTTTAATTAAATATTGTGTCATTTTACTGTAATTTTATTTATAAATCTGAAACACAATTGTCAAAAATCTTGTTCATTATTAATTTCCTGCATTGCACCAATTAAGACTAAGAAATGTGTGAAATACTATTTTTCTGTATGGCAAGCTAATCCAGTTAGAGAAATAGTGTTGTGAATCTTCCATGTTGTTTTACTTACCATTCTGTTGCCCACATCTGAAAAAATTGGGGAAATTGGGAAAAAGAAAAAAATGTTGATTACTGATTATCATGGTGTTGGAATTTCTACCATGACTTTTGTCGACAGTTGTTGTTCACCTGTAGACTTTGAGGAACCTGTCAGTATTCTCATGTCTGAACAATACCTGAAAGCTGTTATATAGATAATGATTTCCAACAAACCTTTGATGAAAATATGTTCTTTTGTTGTCATTGTTCTGTGCTTTATTATATGCTTGAAAGAGTGTGCAATCTTTTTCAATTTTTTTCAAATTCCGCTGCACGTCTTAACAAATTATATTTCATGCAAATTCTACATCCTTTTTTCGCTGTCACATAGCTACAGTATCATTTTCAAGCGCGAGATTCCGACTACGCGCCTAAGTGTCAAGGTCATACCAAATATTTTTCTATCCACTCAAGTAATGTACATGTCATACCTTGCGGAAATGAGAATGCACCTCTCTCCCAGCTGTCAAAGAACCTTGCTAAGTAGAATGTTAAACAGAGGATGGTTGATTGTTGTAGAAACCTTGTTGTTACCTGTCATCTTTACATGATCAAAGCTCCCATAGTACATGTTTATCTTTGAACACCTGGCTTTAACTGATGAGAGACATTGCATTTAGACAGGCAGGTACAAGATGCAGCTACCCAAATTGTAGATGACATGATAGCTCCTTACTAACTCCCCACCCCCCTGTCAAGCCCCCTATCCACCCCTGTACTCACCTCTATAAAGAAACCTTTCTTTTCCAATTTGTCCTGACAGTTTCTCTCTTTTATTCCACTTCAAGTGAGACACGTCATCATTGTTTATGTCGTCATCATCATTATCATAGTCTTCATCATCATTATCATCGTCTTCATCATCGTTATAGTCATCGTCATCATCACCAACACAGGCATTGTCGTCATCATCATCATCATCATCACCGTCGTCATCATCATTATTGTCGTCTTCATCATCGTTATAGTCATCGTCATCATCACCAACACAGGCATTGCCGTCATCATCATCAGCATCATCATCGTCATCGTCGTCATCATCATTATCGTCGTCTACATCATCGTTATAGTCATCGTCATCATCACCAACACAGGCATTGCCGTCATCATCATCATCATCATCTTCATCTTCATCATCTTCATCATCATTATCATATACACTAACATAGTCATTGCCGTTGTCATCACAACTTTTACATCAATTGTCAGCAGCAGCACAGCAACTACCAAATTTGATATCATCGTCACCTGATCATCACCACAGTAAACATCATCCGAAAATTAGGCCATATGTTTTTTTAGATGTTGGTCACATGAGTAAAATGCGTTATTTGGATCCTCTAGTGGTTTGATCCTCCTTGATTTCAAAGGTCAACTTTTTATAAGATTGAAAGCAACATTGAGATAAATACCTTTTGAAAATGTGAAGCTTTAGATTAGTTTTCCTTTGAAAATGTGTTATAGACAAGTGTTAGAAATACGTTGAAGATGTCTGTCCAAAGATTTAAGTTGACAATTCCGGGCTTCTGTTCATGATATGAGTGTATGTGGTAACTAAACGTGAAGATACTTAGGCTATTTTTGTAACCGCTGTACTTGTCTGTGACGATAAAACTGAGACGTTTCATGTGAGATAATCCTCAAGTGATGTCATTGTGGAAGGTAGTCATATGCTAATTGTATTCTTTATTCAGTAAGTTTAAGTTTAACCTACTTTAGTGCACTAGTTGTATGATAGTGAATACATGATGTGCTGTAACTTGAAACTGGAAGCATAACATTAACCTTGGGCGATAGGAATAGACTTGGTTTATGCTAATTTAGTTTAGGTTTTTTAATTGAAGTACATGTAGTTGTGCTCATTAAATTGCTGTTGAGCATGTTCCTAGAAGCAACCAGTACTGAGCAATATGATGGTAAAGGTAATATTTTTGCTCATGGAAACAATTAGGAATGAGATGCGTTTGAACTCGCTCTATAACTGGCAAATATTTAATCCACCTTTAACAAGTCCAAGGTTGAAAGCAATTTGCGCCACTGCTGAATTAACTAGATGATACAAGTGGAAGAAATGAAGAAATGAAGTATGTTTGTTTTATACTTACAGTAACAAAGTTATTGTTTATTCAGTTGTCTTAAACTCATAGTTAAGGTACTAGTTATTCTCAAATAGCAAATAGCAAAAATACCATCTTTGAAGGCCTTATGGAAGATTGACTATGTCAAATAAGCTCCCCCCGCTAACAAATACCCCCACTCGCTTGAGGTACATGAAGGAGGAAAATCCAGCCCAAACAATTTCAAGGGAGATAATTAAGATTAGTAGTGCGGCATGAGCCGGTATCCTTTCGTGATTTGATTCACAGTTCTAGTTTACAGTTTAGTTTATTATTCTCAATGGTAGCTAGTACCTGGTTTAATTTAAATGAATTGCTCGTGATAGACAAAAGTAGACTTGCGTATCAAATGTCACTTCCAAAATTAAATATTCATGCAACTATTTCACCTGAATGTCACACCAGTTGAGACCTTCTTGAAATGTGCAATCATTGGTGTTCGCGGTGTTGTAAATTTCGTTGCTTCGTCAAAAACACGTTTTCGAGAGCACTTAAATTCGTGACTTCCAAAAGTACCATTCAAATGTTCATATTGAATGAAAATAATATTTTATTTTGACCTTTAATTTAGTTGTTTGGCTGTCCCATGAAATTTGCGAAAGATCTGGTCCAGGAAATTTAGTGCTCTGCAAATTATTCAAAATATCACTTTAAATAGTATCAAACATCTATAACAGGTTAGTATATGAGTGAGAAGTTGCCGCCCAATTGATCTCAGTTTGATTTTGATTTAACTGTATGATTGTCCGTGTTCATTATATAACAATGTGTATGCATGTCTACTGCAGAAACCTGCCTAGAATACTTGTTGTAATAGTTCAGCCTGCCCTTTCCAGCTCCAACATTTGTCAACTCCTCATCAAATAATATCCTTCCTTGTACGTTAAACGAATACCAAAGTAGATGGGATTTTGTGTGGTCCACTGTTTTTAGACCGATTCGTATTTGAGGCTAGAATGAGAAAAGTTTCTTTATTAAACTACCACTTTGGTTTTGACATCAAATTTAACGAGGGGGCTTATATGACAATGAAGTCAATATTCCATAAGGCCCTCACTTTATTTTAGTTTGATTTCCAAATCGTGCTTGAATCCGCTCCTTAAACCAACCACTACTAAGCGATGAGGGTAAAAAAATTAGTTTCTAACTCAAGGAAACAAGAAGATACTTTGATGGGCTTTGAACCCACGACTGACCGATTACATTAGTCAGATGCGATTTCCAACTGTGCCATGTCGCCCCTCTTTCACACTTTTAATATATAGTTTGTGCTTTAGAGAATTATGATATCTATATCACTTGTGTATATTTTAAATGACTGGACTTTTTCTATATAGACATTCAGACAAAGTTACTAAGGGTTGTATTTTTCAAGTGAAGAATTTGGGTGTTAAAAGCTGTTTTTTTCTTCTTTTGGTTAAATGGTTTTGCACAATGTGAGCTGTCTCACTCAGTTTTTAGAAGGCTTTACAATTGCATTTTGCATCTGCACTGAGCTAATATTGTTGACTTGTTTAGTACTTTAAAATTATCAAGCACATTGAAGTATGGTAAACATATGGTAAAGTTCTATCAGCATCCGTTCATTGCATAAAATGTTCACAAAGAATGTCACTTGTACTTATAGACATAACAATGTTAATGCTTGTAGTAGGCAGGTTTTGTATACATATAGCAGCCTCTTATAGGACAAATTGTCTCATCTACGTTTAATTATCCTAAACAATGCCATAGCCTGTTGTTCGCTTAATGGTATTTTGTGCACATTGACAGCATGCGTTGATATTTCAGCCACCTTGTATTGTTGTAAGAGAAAATAGAGGCTGTAGACAGCATCACAGGTTGTATTGCACGCATTTTGCATTTTAAAATTGGCCTGAGGGATTTCGAGTGCAGTTGGCAAACGTGGCTGAATCCAATTCCATTTTCCAATTGCTAACATGCGTTACTTCTATTGAACTTTGAGTCATTTTGTAATGGGAATAATTGTTATGTGGATGCAGTTAGAAGGAGGATGGCAAAAATACAAAAACAAAATCCTCCTGCAGTACGGGAATAATCAGGTTAAGGTCGTAAATAGTAGCTAACAGTGCATTTGGTATTTTATATAGTCCAGGATAGCATGCATGGTCATAGCTGTTACATATGGATGTCTACTTTTAGCAGCTGTATGTTTGACTGGTTGCATACTTATTAAGTCATACATAAGCAACATACAACATATTTACTTCTATATCTATATCGGAATAACTCTTATAAGGATTTGCTGAAAAATCATTTAGTTTTGACATATTTTGTGTTCGTGTATTTTAAGAAGAGATGTTCTAAGGCTGTTAATTAAATTCATTGATCTCATATTAGTATTAACATGTTTGTTACGGTACTTGAAATGTATTTAAATTATTTTTAAACCCCAAGAAAAAAAAATTCAAAAAATTCTTGGGGGTATTTAGAAATCACCCTGTCCGTCTGTTCTTCCAAATGTCTTGTAAGTGCAACTCCTCCTTAAAGGATGAACCAATACTGATGAAACTTTACACAGTTGAGGATATGAATGAAGAATAAACCTTGTCGAAAATATTTGAAAAATAAACCTGATCAGAACTATTTGAAAGATGAACTAGGTCGGAACTATTTGAAGGATAAACCGGGTCGGAACTATTTGAAGGGAGATATTTAGTAGGGAGTGACAGTGTGTTGGGGGTATCATTTCGTGGTTTGATTCTCAATCACTGTAAATTTGCACTTTATCTGACCTAGAATGTACACAAAACTTGTTCTTTTTTTCCCTCTCCAATTATAACGAGTTTACGGTATCTGAAAACAACACCCTACCATTTAGAATTTTGTTAGTCTACAAAGTGTGTTGCATCATGTTGTAACACAGCAGGGGTAGCAGAGTACATGAGAATGTTGTCAGTGTTTCACATGGAATCTGGCAATTACCATGCCTTACTGTAAACACCATTGATTTCTTAGCAACTATATTTTAGGAGTCCAGAGATTATGAAAGACTGCAAACTTAACTGGTCTGAAACAATGTTTTATTTTTTACTTTTTGTGTGATTTCTGATATTTTTACTGGACCAACTCATTTTTACTTGTCCTGGACTATATCGACTAGACTGGCTTCTTTCACATAGATTGGACTAGTCACTGTACCATGTTAATTCTTTGTTTAGCCTGCACTATAATACATTCTCAAGTATATGTATAGCCAGGTAGAAGTGCTCTAAGTGCTCTGTACATGTGATCTTAGTGTTTATAGAGATTGCATAAAAGAAATACATGTGTAAAAAATATAAGAAAATTAGAAGTCGGTTTTACAGTAATTCACTGTTCTACATTAGTGCCTGTCAGGAGAATTGAAGTGTGGTATTATGTTGTTTTGTTTTCCTATTTCTAAAATGTGCAGCTAGAAGCATTAACTAATGTACAGTGGTGGTGAAGAATTCCTTCTAATGATTTATGAGTGTAACACACATCGAGAATAATTAGAAGATAATGGTTTTGGAATGTTGCACTGTCTTGAATAGGATTTTTTAATTGTTAAAGTTAATTTACCACTCTCCGATGTTTAAAGTGTTGTTTTTGTTGTTGTTCACCTTGTTTTTGTAATCTTCTATTGTTTTGTTGTAAACACAGGTGCATGCTAGGCTGTACCCTAACTGCTTAGTACTGGTTGGTTTCAGGAACAGAATTGAGCTTGACTTCACAATCAAACTAAAACAAATTGAGGGCCTTATGGAAGAATGCCCCCTCGTTAACTGTTGTCAAAACCAAAAATAAAACCATCTTGGTTAGTGAAAGTTGGTGTTATTTATATAAGCTACAGAACATTATATACTGATGAATATGCCTGCCATGATAGTTTCCAACCAAAATAACAAATGCTTGCTATAGTGCTGAAAATCGTAACTTTTGAAACAGTGTTCATACACCCTTTATGAACTTTTGAATTTTGTTAACTAAAAGGTCTTGGAGTTTGTTTCTGTTTCTGCTTGAAAGAAAGTGCGTAATAGTAATCAGGTGTTCTTGTGAAGCCCTGTTTGAATAATGGCACACTTAAATCAATTTTGTCTCTTGAAACAAATAAGAGAAGACATTTGTGTATGTTTCAAAATAAGATATGGTCATGTTATTTGTTTTCTGTAATTCAGACATTTTATTGCATTGAATTGACACTAGATGAGCTATAAATGCATTGACGTGTAATTAAATAAATGACTTTTCAGCGCGTCTTGGTCTTTTGGGAACGAAACGGTTGCAGCTTCATGTCTAGGTTGCTTCAAGATGTCATTAAATGGAAGCAGTGTGTTGTGTTAATGCCATAGCATTCTAAAAACTTCTTTATTTGCTAGCACTTAGAACCCTTTCGCTTTCACCCGTCGAGTTGCAATAGCTGATATTTTTGCTTATGACGGATACATCCTATAACTAAAAGAAGCTATTTGTCAGTTCTATTTACGAAGGTGAATTTGTGTCAGTAAACGTTTCCATTAATGGGAGCAAGTGTTTCTATTAAAAGTCCTTAAAAGTTACTTGTTACAGATTTAGACCCATCATCATCATCATCATCACCATCACCACCATCATCATCGCCATCACCACCATCATCATCACTATCACCATCATCATCACCATCATCATCACTATCACCATCATCATCACCATCATCACCATCACCATCATCCGTTCTGTTCATTCATAAAAAAGTGAGGAACATGTTTAAGGGTATGAGATGATAATGACAAGCATGAAGCTGATTGTTCACAGCCACAGGGGTACTATCTACACATCTTGACAATGAACATGAATCATAAAAGCATGGCATACCATTCACAAATGTCTCTCAGGCAGTCATTCATGATTCCTGTCTTCTACTTTTTGAGTAATTTTTCTGTGTAAATTGTGTTTTAAGTAGATATTTTCTGAACAATACCTCCCACCCCTTTTGACTCCAGTTTCTAGTTTTTGTAATACTGTCTAAAAAATTGTTGACAGTATTTTTCTTCTTACTTAAGTTCTTAATAGTAGACAAAAATCATGGAGGCCATTGATAAAACTATGGATGCTGCTGATTCCTACTGAATGGTGTTACCAAACTATCAACATCATGACTACTTTTAGGAAGCTGTGTTGATATATTTTGAGGCTGGTGGCGAGGGGGTGGGGCGTTGTTTTGATTGTTTTAATGATTGACAGTACCAGTACATTCTTTACTCCTCCTTCACGCTGACAGAACAAAAGCAAGAAAACAACAATCATTATATGAAGCAATCTTTTACTTCCTATACTCTTTGTTTTTCATGGGTTAACTATCACAAGAAGAACCGTAAATCTTGAACGTTTTTGCAACTGCATTATTTTCAAGGTATTGATTTAATGTTTGGTTTAAAAGCTGTAACAATGGTTTATAGGATTATGTTTCTATGGTGAAGCATGTCTCTATGTTCTTTTAGTATCACTTTTAGTATCACTTTTAGTATCACTTTTAGTATCAATTTCTTTAGTTTATTATCACTCTGGGGACACAATATGGATGTTATCATAGTT
>ENA-OREC01002401-OREC01002401.1-marine-metagenome-genome-assembly--contig:-NODE-2401-length-10305-cov-12.044095_pt1 | contig 10305 bp, 5 predicted proteins | sample MGYA00248626_ERZ508543 | MGnify/ENA primary metagenome ERZ508543 (study PRJEB26211, sample SAMN05518279) | marine metagenome | isolation source: Puget Sound, Washington, USA | host: Bankia setacea...
AATTCAAACTTCACTCAACTTCACTCCTTATAGGTACCAAGGAGAAAATTCAAACTTCACTCCTTATAGGTACCAAGGAAAAAATTCAAACTTCACTCCTTATAGGTACCAAGGAGGAAATTCAACTTCACTCAACTTCACTCCTTATAGGTACCAAGCAGAAAATTCAAACTTCACTCCTTATAGGTACCAAGGAAAAAATTCAAACTTCACTCCTTATAGGTACCAAGGAAAAAATTCAAACTTCACTCCTTATAGGTACCAATGTAGAAAATTCAAACTTCACTCCTTATAGGTACCAATGTAGAAAATTCAAACTTCACTCCTTATAAGTACCAAGGAGGAAATTCAACTTCACTCAACTTCACTCCTTATAGGTACCAAGCAGAAAATTCAAACTTCACTCCTTATAGGTACCAAGAAGAAAATTCAAACTTCACTCCTTATAAGTAAGTGTTCATAGATTAAAGGGGTAAATGTGCCTGATACTTTTGAACCAAGGTGACCCTTTAAATATTTTGTTCAGTATAGTACAAGATCACACATTTGTTTGCATACATTAGGTTTTTGACATCACCTATTTGTACAACTAGATTGGGTTATTGCTGTCAGGTTGTCTCAGCATCAGTGAAACTCTTCAATATTAGGGTGAATACTATGACCACCTTTATGGTAAGACCAGTCTGTAAGGGCTAAATGTGTGGTCACTTGATGGCAGACATACGTAAAACATCACATTAAAACCACCCTAGATGGAAAACTGCTCTAAAAGTAAGCATTTCTCTGACAATATTGTTTGTCTGTTTAATTATTTAGAAACAATTTGAACACTTTTTTGTTTGAAATGAAGCTGGTCTCATTAGAAGAGTTTCATTGAAAATGGCAGATACTATATATCTGTACACTATATAGACTCTGTACTGAAACAGATTGACCAAATGACCTGTGTAAACCAAACAGGAATCAAAGTACATTGAGAAACACAAATCTACAGTTGTAGTTAATTTACAATGATAAGACGCCATTGTTCAGCAGACATACACGTGCACACACATATAAAAGACATGTTCTATCAACAGAATATTCATTGCATGTACTTGGGAAATAAGGTATTTGAACATGAACAAAAGCTGCCCGATATAGATTGATATCCAAAATTAAGTTTTTAAGTTTAAGTTTAATTCTTAGAAGTTTTATATCTTACATTTAAATCTGATATATGAAACACAATGCATTTTATTTGCGTATGGCTAAAGATATATATAGGCTTTTTCATAAATGTTTTTAAATTGATAGCATTGTGGCTTCAAATTCACCATTTAAAATTTCACGTTACATAGTAGGAAGATTAAACAATAAGCAAATACACGGCTGTACATCATTGTTTATTGGTCACATGATCGATATTAGATTGACTAACAGTATGGCTTGCACATCATTTGTTTAAAGCATTGTTTTATCAGTGAAAATCTGTTTGAAATGAATATTACAATTTATATGAAGCGATTGAAAGTTCCCATGGTGCCGCCAGTTTTATGTATTTTTGGCATTAATCTATAGCGTGCAGCTTTAACATTTAATGTCGTATAAAAGTAACTACACAATGTTAACGCAAAACTGCATTCATAATTGTTCAAATATTTCATCCTCATTTCTAAGTAATCTTTGCCTTTCATAAAACAACCAATAGAGAAAGTTGTTGTAAGTAGCATGCAAGCTGTGTTTAAATAAAAAAAAACATAGTACATGTAATATCATTAACTTTGATGAACTTGCTTCAAAAACATTGCATGGCAATATTTAACTCTAGCTTACACATACAAAAGTGAAAACTATGCTCACATTATTTACTATTCAATCTTATTCTCTATCATTTTCTTACGTCAGGCAGCACAGTCTCACGGATCAAGACATTAATGGTAATTTTATTGAAAATACAATTTAATACTAAATGGCTTTAACAACATTGTTGGTGTCCAAATAATTTATGAATTGTTGAAGTTTCAATCATGTTATCTGTCTACCAAACTACATGTTATTGTCTTCCGTGACAAAAGAACAACAATGGATGAATGTGAGATGTATGGCAACGATTGGAGCGTTCAATAACAGCCAGCATGAAACTAAGTTACCCTAGTTACAGATAAATATACACAGTCTATGTACAAAGCAATATTCTCACAAGGTCAAAGCACAAGTCTTTCAAAGTAAAACATCCTTTGTAAAAAGCCTAAATGTAGAATCGGTTGTTTACATTGAATTCATATTAATTTTTAAACAAAACAGAATAATCAAACAAGCTCAAAATGCCTTCTTCTATCACTCTTACACACGTTAAGGCTAGTCACCACCGTGGAAGAAAATGGCATCAGCCTGTAACTTGAAAAGGGCCACCACACATCTGCAAATTGAAAAAAAACAACACTAAAAAAACAGAGAATACGCAAACACGCTCAAAATGCATTCTTTTATCACTCTTACACATTATAACGCGAGTCACGACCGTGGAAGAAAATGGCATCAGCCTGTAACTTGAAAAGGGCCACCACACATCTGCAAAGAGAAAAAAACTGAGAATAATTATAAACACTCATGATATATTCTTTTTTCACTCTTACACATTATAACGCAAGCCACGACTGTGGAAGAAAGGGCAACCGTCTCCTTTTGGAAAAAACCGACAAAACACCTGCAAAGAGAAAAAGAAAATGTTGAGAAGAAAAACAGATAATAATCAAACACGCACAAAAAGCATTCTTTTATCACCTATACACAATATAACGCTAGTCACCACCGTGGAAGAAAATGGCATCAGTCTGTAACTTGAAAAGGGCCACCACACATCTGCAAAGAGAAAAAACACACTAAAAAAACAGAGAATAAGCAAACAAGCTCAAAATGCATTCTTTTATCACTCTTACACATTATAAAGCGAGTCACGACCGTGGAAGAAAATGGCATCAGTTTGTAACTTGAAAAGGGCCACCACACATCTGCAAAGAGAAAAAAAACACTAAAAAAAACAGAGAATAAGCAAACAAGCTCAAAATGCATTCTTTTATCACTCTTACACATTATAAAGCGAGTCACCACCGTGGAAGAAAATGGCATCAGTCTGTAACTTGAAAAGGGCCACCACACATCTGCAAAGAGAAAAAACACACTAAAAAAACAGAGAATAAGCAAACAAGCTCAAAATGCATTCTTTTATCACTCTTACACATTATAACGCGAGTCACGACCGTGGAAGAAAAAGGTATCAGTCTGTAACTTGAAAAGGGCCACCACACACCTGCAAAGAGAAAAAATACAACAATTAAAAAACAAATGGGGAATAATCATAAACACTCATGGTGTATTCTTTTTTCACTTTTACACATTATAACGCGAGTCAAGACTGTGGAAGAAAATGGCAACAACCTGCTGTTGGAAAAGGGCCACCACACACCTGCAAAGAAAGAAACAACAATTGGGGAAAAGGATAATCAAACACGCTCAAAAATGCATTCTTCTATCACTCTTACACACTATAAAGCGAGTCACGACCGTGGAAGAAAAAGGTATCAGTCTGTAACTTGAAAAGGGCCACCACACACCTGCAAAGAGAAAAAATACAACAATTAAAAAACAAATGGGGAATAATCATAAACACTCATGGTGTATTCTTTTTTCACTTTTACACATTATAACGCGAGTCAAGACTGTGGAAGAAAAGGGCAACAGTCTGCTGTTGGAAAAGGGCCACCACACACCTGCAAAGAGAAAAACAACAATTGAAAAAACAACAAAGAATAATCAATCACACTCAAAATGCATTCTTTTATCATTATAACACACTATGAAGCGAGTCACCACCGTGGATGAAAATGGCATCAGTCTGTAACTTGAAAAGGGCCACCACACACCTGCAAAGAGAAAAATACAATTAAAAACCCCAACACAGAATAAATAAACACGCTCAAATTGCATTCTTTTTCACTCGTACACACTATGACGCGACTCACGACCGTGGGAGAAAAAACATCGGTCTGTTACAGGAAAAGAGTAACCACACACATGCAAAGAGAAAAAACAACACTAAAAAACAACAGAGAATAATCAAACACGCTCAAAATGCATTCTTCTATCACTCTTACACATTATAAAGCGAGTCACCACCGTGGAAGAAAATGGCATCAGCCTGTAACTTGAAAAGGGCCACCACACAATTGCAAAGAAAAAAAACAACACTAAAAAAACAGAGAATAAGCAAACAAGCTCAAAATGCATTCTTTTATCACTCTTACACATTATAACGCTAGTCACCATTCCCATTATAAACCCATAGTATCTATACCACACAATTGAATGCTAGCAAATATACATTTCAAGTAATTCCTTCCCTGGCAGACTTCCATGTTTATGATTATTTACCCATATCATGTTCTTGTTTTGGTTGTTACATTGTTACCCAGGTCTGTTATGGGTGATTCCTTCCCTGTCAGATTTCCATACTTCTTGTTATTTACCCATACTGTTTTGTTTTCTCTATAGTTACAGAGTCACTCAGGTCTGTTATGGACAATTCCTTCCATAACTTCCATATTTCTAGTTATTTACCCATACCGTTTTGTTGTTTCTATTGTTACAGAGTCACTCAGGTCTGTTATGGACAATTCCTTCTTTGGCTTACTTCCATATTTCTAGTTATTTACCCATACCGTTTTGTTGTTTCTATGGTTACAGAGTCATCCGAGTCGAGGTATGACATACCAGGAGAAGACCGCCACCTGTGGACGTATTGTGTGTGACATTAAGATCTCTGCCAAGGAACTGGTGAGACTTAAGAGTTTCGACCTCACCGAGTTGTCACTACAGATACTGAGATAATGAAAGAGATACAGACACATTGTACAAAATGGTATGCACTGACTGCTCGGATGGGAGTTGGTATTCAATATTAACATTGGAAATTATAACATTTTGGAAACGGTGTGCCATCTTTATGTAAGCACACATTTGTTTTTATAGTTTTAGTGAACAAAAATGCACGTAAAGGCTATTACACACATTTACTTAGTCTTGTATTGCCAGCATACGTGCTGCCTTTATACGGGACCAAGAGGAAAGCTAGGGACAGTTCTTGTGACTCTGGATTATATTAATATTTAAAGTCTTGGTTGGCTAGACTTTAGTTGATAATATGGAGCTTCACAATGAGTCTGTATTAGAAGCACATGTCAGTACAGATTTACATTGGAATGTGCATACATTTCCTACCAAACCTCTGTATTCATCAAGTATAAATTTGAGTATAGCGTGTAACTTTAGAACCAGAGAAGTTCATGGTTTTGAGTTTATAGCTGTCTCTATTTGAGGTGACCGTTTATACTGAAGACTAGTACTATACAGAGGTACACAGTGTCATACATATTGCCATGTTGTAGCATGTACGGGAAACAGTGCAATGTTCTAACCCACTTTACAAACTGTGTACAGCCACAGTATTTATGTGTGTCTTTCAGTGCTATGAACCTTCTCCACTAACTCAGTAACTGTATTGTTCTTTTAAATAATTGAGGGGGAGGGGGGAGAGAGGGAGAGAGAGAGAGAGAGAGAGGAGGGGCTGTTCATGTAAAACATTTTTATATATTTTGCTTGGTCTTTAGCTGATTTTGATAATCTTTTAATCTCAAAATGAGTTTTTAATAACAGGCTATGGCATTTAAAACGTTGGAATATTATATACCCGATATTTTATTCAATAAAAAAATATTGATTCAATACTGTCTGTGAGATTGAATATTTTTGAGTTCATTTTTATAGTCTTTTGTAAATAGTGTTGACGTCGTTAAAAGTCCCCACGTTTAGTTTTTCTTTTGATGTTGTTTTTAAATAATATCAGTTATCAGTGTACCTGAACGTTAGGTTTGGTTCCCACATTCCTTTCATTTAACAATTCACCATCACCACCTACTGCTCAATCTACTACCACTACTGTTTTGCTTCACTGACCTTATCCCTGCGATGTACCTGGAGGTGGTGGTGTGTGGGCGGGGGGAGTGTGTAGGTAAACTGAATAGTGTTTGTTACCATTAGAGCGGAGTTACTATAAATGTGTCATACATAGCTAGTGTGTATACCGTGTTACACAGACATGAACTCGTTTATTGTTTTGATGTACGTGTAATTTATCTTGCAAATGCAGACTTACTTATATGTTTATTACAACGATACGTGGTGCTTTTTGTGCTTGGATCTACACTTTGTGCTGTCCTCGAGCATTGTTTGAACTCAAACAGACTTGGACGGTGAGTATCGTCAAATGTTGTGTTAGGTTCTGAACGTACTGTACACTGTTATCTGTCCTGACTTTACATTTTAAGTAAAAAAAAATAGTGTCAGTTATACTTGATTGAAAAGTGTGTCAAAGGTCAAGGTGACTGCATGTACATGTATATGATACAGACTGTGTATATACTACTTGTTCATTAATGGTGTTTACAGGATATGAACAGTGCGTGTGTACGTGTATATATACATGTATAAGACACCGTAAGTGAACATCAATGGTGAATACAGGATAAACATTACCAGCATATGAAACTTGGAAAATTTAAATAATCATACTCAATTAACAGAAATCTAGATTTAGTATATATATACACATCCAGTTCTACCCGTCTTGGGAGAAGTCCAGATTCACTGATAGTATTATAGAGATACTTCGATGTATGGATAATTAATCAGTGTACTGCTCTCTGTATACACTATTGGAACGAGTAGTTATACTAAGTTTGTTTATCATACATGTACTCCTTGAAAGAAGTGGTAGTTCATGGAGACATAAAGACAAACTGTCGAAACTTAGTGCTAAAGACTACTACACATATTTCTGACTTAAAGTTTTAATGTGTGAATAAATTGGATTTGACAAAAGCCAGGACATGGGGTGTTGTCAAGAGTTTTGTCAGGAGGAGATAACTCTGAAAAACTTTCTACTTGAGCACCGTCGACCCCAGTTCTTTATTCAGTTTCAGGTGAGCAACATTATTTCCAGATATGCACTTTATTTACACTTCCTATGTTAGATTAACTGTTAACTCTGAAAAATAACCAGGTTTACCGTAGGTGCCCTTCCATGTGTGCACGTGTTTTTCGATAACGGTACTAACTTCAAAACAAGTTTCAAAGCGAGCGTTAAACACTCAGAAAGGATCAACATTAAATTTATTTGTGGAGGCATCAATCAACAGTCACATTGACATTGTCCCACCCTCATATATAAACATGTACATGTATGTTGGCCTTAATCAACAGTCACATTGACATTGTCCCACCCTTATATATAAACATGTACATGTATGTTGGCCTTAATCAACAGTCACATTGACATTGTCCCACCCTTATATATAAACATGTACATGTATGTTGGCCTCAATCAACAGTCACATTGACATTGTCCAACCCTTATATATAAAGAGGTACGTGTATGTTGGCCTCAATCAACAGTCACATTGACATTGTCCCACCCTTATATATAAACAGGTACGTGTATGGGCTAAACATATGTAGAAATAACTCCTACAGATTTTGGCCCAAACGTAGAGCTATAGTTTGAAATGTTCGTTTGATAAAGTTGTATTGTTGTGTAAGTTGGATTTCATGTATTGAATATATTGTAATGATTTAGATATCGGAGATGTATTCCTTGCCCTTTGAGGATGAAACATATTGTAACTAAAGCCTTCTTTGCGACTGTCAACATTTCAGTTTGGACGACAATCATGGTATTTGATATGGCGGGTGTTTTGGGCACTATACCACGCAGGCTGGATCATTGCCTCGGGACTGAAAGCAGACGAATGGGCCGGGCAAGGTAACACATGATAACTGTACAAGGTACATCTACTAGAATGCATGTGAGGATCACTTTGGAAAGCTTAACATAAATGACACTATTGTTATGTGACCATTCGTATGTAGCTCTAATATAATGTAATGCTGGTCTGTTTGGCATTTCTTCCATTTAGGCAACACAAACCTCATTGAGACTGTGAAAAAAACACAGATGTAACGAGATTTGTGAACAACAATACATCTGTAAATGTTACAGGGTTTTGCCAAAGTGTATGCATTTATAGAGTGTATTAAGTAATGTTCGTGAACAAGTTACCTGCGGGATCGTAGCGCAGCGCAGAATCTTTCTACAACACGATTAGTCCTAAATTATTTATGAATACCAACTTAAAGGTATTTCCAATCTAGGATATCATCAGGATTCCTAGATTCTCATGTAGTGGAGAACTATTTTATCAAGTTGTTGAACTTGTTGTCCAAATGCTGTTTATGTGTGTTTTCACCCTTGTTGATACATTATGTAGTAGTAAATTTTGCAATACAATTTATTGAAACGAAACGCATAGGTCACAAGTAGTCAAAGTTGTTAGGACGTGTTTGCTTGAAGCGCTACAAGACATACCCCAATACAGAGCCTCTCACTATATAACAATATGCATCAGTCAGTGGCATGAACCTTATAATATGAACTGTCTTTTTTCCAGACACGAGCCAACACATCAAATGGTTTATATTTCTGACTAACTGGGCGTACTTTGTGTTGACGATGGCCACCCTTGTAGACGCTGTTGTCGTGGGGTTTGTGTACCTAAGACGCCCTGATATCCGCAAAGGTTAGAAACCGATTCATTCATACTGACAATCTCCTCAATACTTATAAGTACACTAATCCATGTATGAAGGCATGCACAACGTGTAGACCGATCGGTCGGTCGGTCACATGCGGTAATGTTATGCACTTCCCCATTTACTCGTCAACAAAAAACAATTTAATAAATGTACATGTCTATTGTTTTGGGTGGACACTCTGTTCTCTAAAAGCCAAATGTTCATTTTTTCTAAATGTTTAAACTAATAAATGGGCACCAAACCTTCCTCTTTGAAACATGAAAATAAAATTAGTAATGACTAAAATAGAGCTGGTTTCCAGTCAAATAAATACACGTGGTGGAAATTATGTATCCGTCATTATACACGTTCCTCTTTGTATTGTGTTGTTAAAAGACTCATACTAGATGGAGATCTTAGATAAATGAAGGATATATTAGTTTATAACATATACATTGTCTTAACAAAGAACTGAAGTAAATACATGAGTGCGCAGATTGATAAGTATGGAACTATTTACCTACGCGAACTGTAAATCGGTCAATATTGAGTGTAGGTAAAACGCTATCGAGTGTGATGTTTAATTCTAAAACGGTCCCGTGATTTTCTTCCATACACAAAGAAGGAAACGAGCGGTGTTTTATCATAATTATTAATATATGGCTGTTACTTTTGCCGCTCTCGTATAGTTTATGAACGAAAATACACTATATCACGTGACTACTATGGAATGCGACGTCACGTGAGAAAAGTAGTAAAACTGATCTGCTGATCTGCGAAGTACAAAAATACATAATCAACATGGCCACCATGAAAACTGGCACGATTTATAACGTTCATGGTGGTTCTTATGACGAGTGGGAGGTCATTGGGACACGTTTTGCTAGTCTAGTATTTCGGACATTTCTGTCGGAGAACTGCTACACTTTAGTTTTGACGCTGGTTCAGTAGTTTTCAATTAGAACTTGCAAGACCGAATTATATCAATCGAAACATTGAGACATTTCAAAGGTTTTTAATAATGCAAAAAACACTAATAAAAGTTGAGCACCACACAATCGTGTTTGTAAAAGTTGAATCGAGCGTCACGTTACATAACTGAAAACGTTCATTGATCCAGAAATTCATTGGATCCCAAGAAACGGTCAACCAAACGACATACTGTCAACATAAGCTTTCAAAACAATTGGAGAGGTACGGTCTTGTTAGAATCGAAATAAAACATATGTACCCGTGTTTTAACACGATAATAAAATATTGGTACTCGTTCTGATGCGTGCATTTTAATTCATACGCACCCGAACTCGTACCCATATTTTATTATGCGCGTTAATACACGGGTACAGATGTTTTATTTCTTATATAAACGCATCAGAACTGTTCACCTTTCCAAATACAGAACTATTCACCTTTCCAAATACAGAACTTAATTTCACCTTTCCAAATACAGAACTGTTAACTTGTGGTTGCGGGTTAAGCTGATGTGTGTCTAGGGGAAAGGCGATGTGGGTCTAGGGGAAAGGCGATGTGGGTCTAGGGGAAAGGCGATGTGTGTCTAGGGGAAAGGCGATGTGGGTCTAGGGGAAAGGCGATGTGGGTCTAGGGGAAAGGCGATGTGAGATCGGAAGAGCACACGTC
>ENA-OREC01002402-OREC01002402.1-marine-metagenome-genome-assembly--contig:-NODE-2402-length-10304-cov-14.505622_pt1 | contig 10304 bp, 10 predicted proteins | sample MGYA00248626_ERZ508543 | MGnify/ENA primary metagenome ERZ508543 (study PRJEB26211, sample SAMN05518279) | marine metagenome | isolation source: Puget Sound, Washington, USA | host: Bankia setacea...
ATTATTCCAAATTGGTGTACTAAGTGATTGTAGGGTTAGGTTGGAATAATATGACTTCTTTTTTGGTTGGGCTAAGTCCTTATTTATGAAATCTAGTGAAAGCTTTTATGTTCTTATTTGAGAACTGATTAAATTCTTAATTCTTCTTTTCAGGTCTGTATCCCAACACTGAGTATGGTGATTGTTCAAAGGAGACGTGGAATAAAAAGGGAGATGGTTTGATGTTTGAGGATATTGATATGCCAGTATTTGTTCTCACTAATGAATCAAGCATCAACTTTATCATAACTCATGTGAGTAAACGTTCCGAAGCCTTTAAGTGTACAAGTAGCAAGCATTTGATGATTTCGAACTGAAAACTTATGTTGTCTGGTATGTCAAGCCGAGAAATTGAACTGTTAACAATATGCAGTTGTCTTTATATTAGATTCTTATATTCAGAGTTAATGCTATGACATAAAAATGGTAAATGATATTTTGTTTTGCTATAAGTATGTAATGAAAATGCGTTACTCAATAAATGTTTGAGTTGGACAAAAATGTTGGTATCTAAGATTCCAGTCTGTATTTGTGCTCAGAGCTGGTTTTCCCATATGTCCACTACTAGTGTGTAATATAACATGAGTTTATCACTTAAATCTTGTATAATTTACCCTATCATATACAGTGAAACCCTTATAAACCAGACTGCCTCAGGACCATGAATAATGAGCGCTTTGGAGGGAAGTTTGGTTTAAAGGGGTTATTTACAAAGGAATGAGTAGATTTTGGACCACAGGCCATGTTTGATACAGAGGGGATTCCAGTATAGTGAGAGTCTGGTTTATTTATCTTGTTAGGAATAACTATTGTGTTTCTAATTAAGTGCTATCTTAAGGGAGCTTATTAGTAATTGGGACAAGGGTATCTTTTTGTGGTTTGAATCACCACTCAATATCATACCATAAACATGTATTTATCTAGTTAGATATAATTATTTTATTTGTTATTTCAGTGCTATGAGAAGTTTAACAAGCCCGTTGACAGGACACAAGACTACCCTCTGTGTGCAGCCCAGTTAAAGGATAGAATGGACGGAGCTAAGGACTCTGAGACCTGTATACGCCGTAACAACCACCAGGCAAATCTGAACCCCAACAAGTACTGTGACCCTTTAGCTGATAACAACGTATATGCAACAGTCAAACTACCACAAGCAGCTGATGTAAAGAGAGAAAATAAATCAATCATTGTAGCTGCGACCAGAGTAAGTCAATGGTTCTAATGTTTGTCATATATGTTCACTGCTGAAAATGATCAAAACTTTTTAGAACTTATTTGGCAAATATCTTAAAATGTTCCGTCTTTATATGCCATACTGGCTGTATTGCCATTTTGAAGTCACATAAAAGAAGCAAATCTAGGAGTGAATGTGAAAGGGTTCTATCTGCTTCTTTATTCAATAGCACTTACATCCCTTTACCTTTCACCCTTCAAACCTTTTAGCTTGAAAGGGAAAAGTTGATATACAATGATATACCTGTTCTTGGGTTTCATTTTAACATAAAGCTCCATTAACTTCCTTGTGTCAAGGTTATCCCGAAAAAATACAAGCAGTTGTTTAACACAAACAAAAATCTGTGTTATCTTGTGTCAAACAAAAAGATGGTCAAATACTATTACAATGTGTTTGTATTATTGTTTGTAATTCTTGCAGATGGCTATGTGTACAGTATATATAAATATCTTTATCCGTTATCTTCTTAAAATATAGATTTTATTATTAGCAGTAGTTTGTAGCAGTAATACTATTCAACCGTGTACGACTGAGTAGATAACTTTGAATTGTCTCCCTTTCAGCTTGATTCCTTCTCCATGTTTGAGGACATCTACCCAAGTGCAGATAACCCCGCAACAAATCTGGTGGCAATGTTGGCAGCAGCTGAGGCCATCTCTAAAGTGAAGGAGGAAATACGAGGCCCAAAAACTACCAAGGACATAATGTTCACATTCTTTCAAGGAGTAAGTATTCAATGTGTTTGAACAATTCATTCTCTTCTCCTAATCACTTGAAATTATAATTTTGTTCCTTTTTAGGACATGTTTTTCGTGTTTGTCTATTGTTTACCTACCTGTGAGTAATTGTTTTTCTAAGTTTCGTGTAAGTGTTTGTGATTGTTAAATATGTTTCAGAGTCATTTACATATCGAAGGGTTAAAGCAAAAAGAGTATATCTGCTTCTTCATTCAATAGCACTTAGAACCATTTCTCCTTTCACCCCTCAATACAAGCTGCACTATTAAAACTTATTGAAATTAAGTGTCGTCTGCTATCAAATTGTGCACACTTTCCATCCCAAACTGCTACTTTCCCTATAATTGCATCAAATTTAGCGACCCTCAGTGATGTCTTTTTACCAGAAATTCAATATATTTGTAATTGACAATAATCTTGATATGTAACTGACTCTGATTTCATTGTAGGAAGCGTTTGATTACATTGGCTCAGGCAGGATGGCTTACAATATGGAGCACAAGAACTTCCCTGAGAACGATGCTGTGCCGAAGATCGACCTGAATCATATATCCCACTTTGTTGAGGTGAATCAGCTAGCTTATAGAGACGAGGGCAAGGTCTGGATACATACTGACCCTATCACAAGACCTAGAGTAGAAACACAGGTAAAACAGTTAAATCAGCTTTGGTGTGCTATGTAGTGTAGTTGATTTCAAAAAGAATATGTGTAAAAGGAGTGTAATATACAATTGTATAGATGTAAAATTAACTTTTTTTATCGGGGATTTAATGTTGTGGATTTGATTGGTAAACTTAAAAGAAAAACAAACTTTACCACAAAAATTTAGTATCAATATATATGTGTTCCATGCAATGTACATGTTCTATTTAATTGAAAACATATTAGAACCATACAATTTATGCCCTCTAAAATGTATGATTTTACAGTTAAATTATATCTATACCAAAAAGAAAAATAACAAATGAATTTTTCGTTGTCCAGGTAGCCAGTATGATAGCTAAGTTGATAGAGTTGGGTGGTTCCCAGATTGGTGAAGTGACTGGTCCTAATCCCCTCCCCCCTGCCTCAGTACAGTCCTTCCTCAAGAACAATGACCAACCACAGTTCCCTGCTGTAGTTATAACAGACCATAAAGCTGGATTCACCAACAAGTATATATGGTTTTAAAGTAGCCTTAAAATCGGTTCAATTCTCCTTCTGTTTTACAGTAGATAATGCAACAAGAAGTTAAACTTATTAACTTGAAGTATTCGAGAAATTCACATTTATGGCTTTTTCTTCTTTTTGATGAGCTGTGGATTTTAGACACAAATGACACTTAAAGTGAAAGTAGGTTTCTTCTCCTTTTTTGAGTTCTTGCCTGTTTACAATGTAAGCCCGGCCACTTTGATGAAGGGCGCCATCTTCTTCAGTTATTATAATTTGTTGTAGAGGTATCCCTGTATACTCATTATACTTGCCACACATCTTTCCTTTGATGCTTTAATAGGGGCAAAAGTAGGTTAAAAAAACAATTGAAAATGTCGATCTGGTTGGTTTCAGGTACTACAACAGTCGTTTTGACCTGCCGTCTGCTATCAAGATGAACTACACAGGTGTGAATGAATCAGGCAGGTATGACTATGTGACAGAACAGGCTCGTAGTCTCACCCAGGTTTCCAACATGGTTGCCAAGTTCCTATATACCCTAGCAACCGGTGAAAACAACACAGATCATGTGGTAGTCAGTGAAACAACCGTAAGTAAACATTCTGGTGTTTTGTTTACCTTAGCAACCAATTACAACCAAACAGACAACATGGATAACACAGATAAGAAAGATAGCACAATATTATGTTGACTGTTTTGTTTACCTTAGCAATACGTTAACTGTATAACATAAGGACACACCCTGTTAAGTTAGTTACCCTGTACCTGTCAAACTGTTAGTTACCCTGTACCTGTCAAACTGTTAGTTACCCTGCACCCGTCAAACTGTTAGTTACCCTGTAGCTGTCAAACTGTTAGTTACCCTGCACCCGTCAAACTGTTAGTTACCCTGTACCTGTCAAACTGTTAGTTACCCTGCACCCATTAAACTGTTAGTTACCCTGTACCTGTCAGACTGTTAGTTACCCTGCACCTGTCAAACTGTTAGTTACCCTGCATCTGTCAAACTGTTAGTTACCCTGCACCTGTCAAACTGTTAGTTACCCTGTACTTGTCAAACTGTTAGTTACCCTGCACCTGTCCAACTGTTAGTTACCCTGTAGCTGTCCAACTGTTAGTTACCCTGCACCTGTCCAACTGTTAGTTACCCTGTACCTGTCCAACTGTTAGTTACCCTGTACCTGTCCAAATGTTAGTTACCCTGCACCTGTCAAACTGTTTTACCCTGTACCTGTCCAACTGTTAGTTACCCTGCATCTGTCAAACTGTTCATACTCGTCTAACATTCAAGCAAAGTTACATTGTTTTAAAGAACTGTTAAATAACTAATACTTTCTTTGTGGTCAAATTGTGACAAGATAATGACTTACAACTATAGCAGTCTACTATACATATTAGGTGTTTACGTGATCAGAATGAACCGCTTGAAACAACACTGTTAATTCTACTGATTGACTGTGAAATTGGTACACACTTAATATCAAACATCAAATATTGCTTTATTTATTGAAAGCGGTAACATTCCAAATGCATGTATTTTATTTTAACACATTTATACTATTCACACTGAAAAAACTGTTCATTTATGGCAGACAGTTTTAGAATTTTTGAAAACTGTTTCAATGTTTATAATACCTTTGTTTCAGGTGACCCATTTACTGTACTGTTTCCTAGTATCTCCAAAGTGTGAACTGTTCAAAGAAATATCTACACATGAAAATGCAGATGGTTTAAGTAAGTTAATAACCATTGACCAGGGCTGGAGTTTGTAATTAAGGGCTTAAGACTTAAGGCATATTAATCAAGCATTTGCTAACCACAGTTGAAATGGATCTTTAAAATACAACCTATGCTTACGTAAATGTGTAAGTCAAGCTGTTTGGGATAGAAAATGGATGGTTTTATTATCGGACCAGTCTTAATAATCAGTGATCTAAATAGCCGGTGGAATTTGTTCCCTTGTGGTCTTAATAGCAGAACTTTACTGTATTGTGTTCAGTTTTATATATGTGTCAGTGGTGTCCGTACTATGAAGGTCTTATTGCAACAGTAGTTAATTGATTTTTCTTGTGGTCAATGTTTCAATGTTTATACTTCAGGTGCAATGCCCTATCCCTTCTACATTGGGGTAGATGGTCAAGGTAACACTAATACAAAGTTGGCTAAGCTGCTTCTTACAAAGTTCTTTGGGGAAAAAACAGAGATCTCGGACAGTGACGACTGTAAAAGTACTGATCAGGTGAGAGTGTCTGACCTTCATTTACTGCAAAATATATCTACTATTAAGTCATTATAACTGGATTCAACTGGATTCAATATGCCCTGGCAAGTTTTACAGTGGATTATAGGAGTCATCCCGTCCTTCCGTCTGCCCATTTGTCTTTTTAGCACAACTCATCTTAAAGGGATGAATTGATACAGATGAAACTTTACACAAGTGTAGTATTTAACCTGAGGATGTGCATGAAGAAGAATCACCTCTGTCTGAAATGTGTCAAGGGAGATAATTAATAGTGCAGGACTGGTTGTATCATTTTGAGATTTAACTCACAACTTTAGTTCTGTTTGGTGAGGCACTAAATTATGTTGTTTTCGTAGGCAAGCTGATGCATGAATTCAAATGTTGACATATATTAATTATTGTATGTTACAAAGGGCTGAATATCAAATGGAATGATGTTTTTATTACATAATACACTACCTCATCAATGCCACTGTTTGTCTGTTTCAGTATACCTTTGCATGGATGAGAGGTCCATCAGACAGTCAAGGAAAATTTAACGAATCTTGTATACAAGCTCCAGTCTATATATCTGCAGCTATGTCAGTAGCTTTTGAACAAGAAGGTTGGTTTCTATTTTCTTTTACAATAAAACTTTACAAACCATAAGATTAAAAACTAGAAAGCAAAATTTAAATAGACTTGTTGAAATCTAGACATCCTTGTTAACTAAACACCCTAATCTTTAGAGACTTTTTCTCAAAACTAAACAAACTGTGATCAATACAACAAAATAGACATATCTAAAAAATGAATTTCTGTGTGATTAAAATAGGAAATTTAGATTTGTTAAGGATCTAAATGAGTGCGTTTGTTCAGCTTTTGGGTAAAGTGTTTTAGTATAGCTGTCCACTCTTTTCACCTATTTTTAGTCACAAACAGCAAACAATTTATTTCAGTCTCACGTTTAAGACCGAATCACTTAAAAAAAACTTTTGTCGGTCCTGACTATAGTCTTTATAGCAGATATTCATTGTATCTAAAGAGAATTTTCATAATATGAGATATTTCCCGTCTGCTTCAGATTACAATTTCAAGTCTGGTCAATATAGTACCTGGACAGAGAGTAGCTGGGCCGCGACAGCCATGGATGTACAAGTCTTCCTTATACCCAGCAAACAGTTTGAGGTTTGAGTCACGATTTATATTTATAATCTCTGTTGTCATATATATCAAAAGAAATATAACAACTGGAATAATGGTGTATTTATCGAAACATCGGTTTTCATATTTATGCAGACTGAAAAAATGGAGTCTTCCTTATACCGAGTCACAAGTTTGATGTTTGATTCACAGCTTATATTTAAAACCTTTATTGTCATATATATCAAAAGAAATATAACTGTTGGATTGATGGTGTTTTTATCTAGAGAGTATGTTTAATATTAAGGCAGACTATTTAACAATGGGGTTTGACACACAATCAGACATGTAAGCCAGGAGTTACATAACCTATAGGCATGAACATTATCAAAAACTCCACCTGCTTATCGCATAATATGGTAAAAACAAGAAAAAAGCATTATAGATTTCAAAATTGCGTGCCTTGAACCTCTTTTCAAATGGAGTTCATGAACTATTGTCAAGATTGTCTGAGGAGTTTTATAGATCTTTCTTACAGTTCTTAAAATTTCATGTACAGTCAAAGGACATAATTATTCACCATTTTTAAATTGCATCTAAATTTTGAAACATTATATATTAAGGGTAAAAGCCAGAGGGTTTTGAGTGTTTTTGAAGCAGATAAAACCCTTTTGCATTGACCCCTCAAGATGTACTCTACAGTTAAAAATCAATATACATGTATTCATTTCCCATATATGTCCATGCTAGACAAACAAAATGAAGTGGTCATAAAAGATAATAAACCAATAAAAATTATACTTACTTTTGGCAATAAAGAAAGTATTAAAGGAAAGTGTTGAAAAAATTGGCAAAGCAATTTAAATTATTGATACATATGTTATTGATTATCGATTTATTGATCAGTTATCTTTATTTCAACTACTTACACTACTTTGTTATTTTTTTATTACCACTTCAGTTATTTTAGTATGTTTACAATATTTTTGTTCATACACATTAACATCACTTTGATTTCTTTCACCATGTTAAACCCATGTTTGTAAAGATTCATCATATGAGAAAAGTTTCATTCTTTCCTGTATTTTGTATACCTTTGAAATATTAGCCTTATTCATCTATGTGATTTTTAATCCTTCCATCCTGCTGTGTGACCTTGTAATTATCTGGGACTTTTAGTCTATGGGGACATTTCTAGACTTATTTGCATATAAACGTAGATGTTCATTTAGTTTAGAGTAAAAACTGAAGTCTTCCAACATGAAGAAAGTAAAGTTCGTGTCTCTGTAGATGTTGAAGCAATTTATGTTTTGACTCTTTGTTTTTATTACAATGTGCTTCATTCCCAATGTATAAACACCCATTCATGTCATTTGACCAATATTTACAAATCAATGTTAAGTGTACCAACTGCAGCATGATGAGAGATGCAAGTTTCTCTATATTTATATTCAACTCTGATAATTACTTTTGTTCTGTAATATTTTTAATGAATTTCTTGTGTGCTGTTGATAAAGCTTTCTAATTACAACCACTTGTATTTTCACTGCTCGTATACCTGCTAAGTAACATGGTATCCATGGTAACAGGCTCTCTGGGTTGTGCTTGTTACATATATGTATAATTCACAAGTATTTCAGACTCAAAGTGAAACTGCTGTAACAAGTTAAAATATAGGGAGACAGTACTAAAGCCTGACAGTATAGATTGATGTACAACATAAAAGTTTATAATTCAGAAATGGTTCACACCACTGAGGGCCTCATGGTATTATAGTGACCGACCAATCAGCCCGCAAACATTCGGCTGAGGTCCACTAAATGTTTGAGGGCGGTTTTCAACTGATAGTTATGTGGCTACAGATTCCCCAATCTATACACTTTGCCTTACATAGTGGTAGGACTGACTAGTAAAATGTGTCATTGTATACTGCAGTTAGAGCCAAATATTGCCAGTTTTCACTTTCGTATAATGTATTTTTTGCCAAATCAATGTTTATTTAATTCCTTCATTTTGAAAATAGTTTAAATAAAGCTTATATGAAGCATTGCACCGGTTTATTAATGGAATCAATCTATACTGTTTGGCATAAAGGGAGCTGTAACTTGTTGCTGTGATTTCTTTAGATCTAAGACTGCTGTAACTGTGCTGAAAACCTGAGTTAGTGTAGTTTGGCAGTGAGTCCATGTTACATCTCATCGTACATGCTGTCCTATTTCCAGGTCTTGACCCTCGTAGTGGGCCTTGTGATTTTGCTTATCTCCCTTCTTGGTGGCTACTTCATCAACAAGAAAGCCTCTGTGTTGTTTGATCTTACAATGACGGAGAGTTTGCAGGCTCCGGTAGCGTTATAAGGTGTGTTATGTCGTGTACTGTTGTCTGTGATGCGCTTTGTTTTGTGCAAAATGTGCTTGAACCTACGTATGCTTTTCAGCGCTTGAGGGATAAATGATAAAGTGTTCTATCTGCTTCTTTATTCAATAGCACTTAGAACACTTTTGCTTTTACCCTTTGAAATGGTTGGTTACTATTTGTTAGTTTCATAAATAAAAAGGGTACTTAGCATGTTACTGTTTCATTTAAGAATCCTTTCATTGTGTGTGGGTTTTTTTTACCAGTGGTTAATTATATACAAATTATATTGCTTTGCTATAAATGTGACAATTTCTTTTTGCACCACGGTTAAAGTTACCTTTTCAGAAACTTTAAGGTCTTTATTCAATCACTAATATAGTAGATGAGTATATTAACTATAAGAAGCATGTCAATACTTAAAGCAGCATGTACATCCGACTTGCTTTGTATACACAATTATTTATATATTACTTTTTAAGCACAGGTATTGACTTGATGTGTAATTCCTCTTACAAGCAGTCAGTATTAATCACATGTATTTTAACAGGATCAGTGTGAAGGCTCTCAACCGCTTTAAGTATTTTAATGTACAATTTCCTTAATGACTAGTGGCTATTGAATATGTTGTCAATTCACACAATTTACACAATTCCCACAATTTACAAATGAAAGAGAAGAAACATATAACTAGTGCCATAGACCAATTTATAGATTTTGTATTGTTTATGCTTTGTGCTACAAATTATAATTTAGTTCTAATAGGGCAGTGCTTCACATAGTGGGTATCAGCATATGGGTAAACTCTTTCCCTGAATATAATGTTGTACAACTATATGTATGGTACTGTTTAATCTGTGTATAAACTTAACATGTGTTGGTTAACCCTGGAAAATAATGCTTTCTCATACTGGTTACATGTGTCAATTACTGGCTATTTACTTCTTTAGAATCTTTTGACATTGCAATGCTTTTATTAATTTGAAAACAAGCTAAAATTGTTTTTTGCAAAAGGGAGGTAAATGATACATGGAATACATTAAGAGTTAGCACTTACTTGCCCCTAGGACTTATACTCATTAACAGATTAGATTGTATTTATATTAACATATGTAATTAGTGCATGGATAGGATGGGGTTTTGTGGAGGTTGGGCTTTTTTATACTTCATATTATGTTTTTTGTTTTTTGTTTTGTAAACATGGGTATAGTTTGAATATCCATGGCAATAAAGTGATTGGTAGTTACACAAATCTCATTGACTGTGCTCTTATATCATATATATATATATATAGGTAGTTACACAAATCTCATTGACTGTGCTCTTATATCATATATATAGGTATTTACACAAATCTCATTGACTGTGCTCTTATATCATATATATATAGGTAATTACACAAATCTCATTGACTGTGCTCTT
>ENA-OREC01002403-OREC01002403.1-marine-metagenome-genome-assembly--contig:-NODE-2403-length-10303-cov-13.984843_pt1 | contig 10303 bp, 1 predicted proteins | sample MGYA00248626_ERZ508543 | MGnify/ENA primary metagenome ERZ508543 (study PRJEB26211, sample SAMN05518279) | marine metagenome | isolation source: Puget Sound, Washington, USA | host: Bankia setacea...
AAAATGATATTTATTTTGTTCATTATAATGATATAAGTGGCTTGAAACTAAAAAGTTTGGAGAATACAAATATACCACAAAACAGAGGGTACATTCAAAACTATATAATATACCACAGAACAGAGTGTACATCCAAACCTAATATACCACATAACAGAGTGTACATTCAAACCTAATATACCACATAACAGAGTGTACATTCAAACCTAATATACCACAGAACAGAGTGTACATTCAACACTAATATACCACAGAATAGAGTGTACATTCAAAACTAATATACTACAGAACAGAGTGTACATTCAACACTAATATACCACAGAACAGAGTGTACATTCAAAACTAATATACCACAGAACAGAGTGTACATTCAAAACAAATGTACCACAGAACAGAGTGTACATTCAACACTAATATATCACAGAACAGAGTGTACATTCAAAACTAATATACCACAGAACAGAGTGTACATTCAAAACAAATCTACCACAGAACAGAGTGTACATTCAAAACTAATATATGAACTTATGAGTCTGTGTTGTTTTTAACTGTAACTTATGCTTAGTATACAGGTATTTGGTTTTCCTAATTAAACAGATATAGATATAGGTAGATATTTAAATAACAAAAATATAAGATCTATAAACAGCACAATATGAAGATTTAAAACACAGACAGTTGTGCTGCCATGAGAACAGGTTGCACAATAATGTCTAAAGTAAACAATTCAAAGCTAATATGATACTTTAACAAAACACGCTGGGAATTCTAGGGAATCTCAGGAGCTTATCTTCCAACCTAGAGTACACAATATTTTGTCAGGATCACCTTGTGTAAACAATTGAACCATTTCTTGAGGTCTCCCTTGTGTATGTGCAGATGGAGGAGGAAAGAGATACTGGAGTTATGTAATAGATACCATACAAGTTTTTCTTCACAAGAAAAACCGAGTACAGGTATCTGACTTATACGCCAATAATTGGCAACTCTTTTGACAGAAAAAGCCGAATCAACAAATTCGCTGTTAAAACATGTAAATTATAAGCATTAAGAGGACTTTCGTTATGTTATTATGATTTCCTTTGGTTACCTTAAACTAACGTTCGACATCTAGGTATGGCCTTCATTCGCTATGACTGTCGCCTATGAATTTGTGTACGTGCACGTTTCTACCATGCTTTTCTGTTTTGACAACGCAGTACTTTTAAAACAGTCTGCTTACAGAAATAGAGCACTGTTTTTAGAAAGATATTGGACGTATCGTTGTATAAGTTGATTCTTTAATAAAGTCTGGGAAAATCCATCACCAGGATCAGAAATATGTAAACAAATCACAGAAATAAAGAAAGTTGAGTTATGTTTGTTCTTAATGTTTATTTTTTGCCAACATTTTATTTATCTACATTTTGTACTATACAGAAGGGTACATTAAATAGTATTTGGGTTGCCTGTATACACAACTGCTCATAACTAAACATGACTGATTTCAACAGTAAAGCAAGTATTATGATGGATAACTAAGCCCTACTCAAACGTAACTTCATCATCTCTTTATAAAACCCACACACTTTGCCATCAATTGTCTGCCTTAAATGTCTGAAAAAGTCAGAATCACTTAACCTTTTTTTAAAGTTGTTCAAACAAATGAGAAAACGAAGTGTTAACAAACAACAGGACGTAGCGTCTACCTAATTCACGTATATTGTATGTGTCACCAACCACTATATTGATGAGAACAAAAAAGTAACGAACATTTGAAGTGGATGTTTCTGTAACCTTTCCTGGAAGTAAATGAGAAATATCAGCAAGGGAATAGAAATTATTTAAGTGTTGTTATATGTATATTATAACAGTAGGAACACTTGTTATAGATAGTCTCATTCTCTTGTTTCTATGGTTTCTCGGAGCATGTAAGTTTGTCAATGATTAAAATTGAGTGTTGAGTAAGCTATAGTTTAAAGATAATACTGTGGGAGCATTACATTTTCCTGGATTGTGTGTGTCGTCTTTATATGGAATTTATGATTAACCAGTATTGGTATTACAATGTAGTTTAAAGAAAGTATTATGTTAATCTTATTTGAATTTAATCCTAAACTTGGATAAAAAAAATCATGAACATGTCTTTTTTTAAGTAAACACAGATTTCTTGCCATCAAAATTAAGTGATTTTACAACCTGTTCAAACCTGTACATAGATATTGGTGGTGCATATGCTACTGATTTTCCTATACGACAAACGAATCAAACCACCAGAAATATGCAGAACTGTGATTAAGATGCCTACATTAAACGTAAGGTTTTGTGAAAGGGTTTTGATGTTTTACAAAAATCAAATTACTGCTAACATTGCTGCAACAAACTATTGAATAGAGATTGTGAGATACCCATTCTTTAATAGACGACAACTTTTGCATCTTTACATCTTTGTCGACAATTTGTTCGCATAAAAATGGACCATCAATAAAATTACCTTCTGCAACTGAAAAGATAAAAGCTTGTTTGGAGTTATCAAAGGAAATGATAGACTTTATTTCAGCTGTAGATAGCCTTATATAGACAGACGAAGTATCAGGATATCTTCTAGAATACTTTTGTGTGTGATTATATGTATGGACGGATTGACACACAATTCAGGACGAAGAAACATTTCAGCAGTGATTTAGCGAATTTGTGTGCAAGATGTGTCAGGTGATGTGTGAGATGACCTGTTGAAAAGGGCTAGGTGTCATTATCAAACCCTTAATTGTCGATCAGTTTATGATGTGATTTAGTGCACCAGGTGTAAAGTTCAAAGGTCACCTCCCAATTTACAAACAAAGTCATGTGGAGCCCGAACTGAGACTCCTAGAAATCCTTCATAAATTACTCACACACCCATTGCAAGCTCATTGTGACTAGGGTATTACTTGGTGGTAAATTACATTACTAGATGCATTACATTAACTCAAAGCATATGTAAAATTAAAACAAACTAGAGCTATTTTAACTCAAATCTCTGAAAGGTTAAAAAATGTACATACCCATTTTTTAGAATTGAAACCTTTGCTCAATAACAGCTCTACAGTTAACATGGTGTATAAACATTGTGTTATTGTACAAATTACTTCACATAACATGCTACAATCTGAGAGAATTGAGAGAAAAAAAAGGCCTAAAACTTAATTGTGTATTTACCAAAATTACCTCTCTCTTCAAACTGAACAATAATAAAGCAGGTTACAATATTAAGCTAATAGCTTGTCTGGCTAGCCAATGGTGAGCTTGTAAGTTTTAATTGAATAGAACAGTAAGATTTTAACTACCCTTGACATGTTTAGATCTATAAAAATGAGTGACATGTTTAGATCTATATAAATGAGTGACATGTTAAGATCTATATACATTAGTGACATGTTTAGATCTGTATAAATGAGTGACATGTTTAGATCTATATAAATGAGTGACATGTTTAGATCTATATAAATGAGGGACATGTTTAGATCTATATAAATGAATGACATGTTTAGATCTATATAAATGAGTGACATAGATCTGTATAAATGAGGGTTGTATATGTCACTGTAGTTAATTGTTGTGTTCATTAGTCCCAGTACATGAAGCCCAAGATATAGCCAGATTTGGAGCTTTATAGTGAGGACCCATCGAGGGGCAAACAGGTGAGGAGGACTTAGTGAGGCTCACTATTATGAATAATGTCAAAGAGGCTCTTTAGCTGTAAACATCTGATAAATAAGTTTCAGCACTGATTTGTCTGTAACTAATTGCAATCTGTTCTTCCAATTGCAAATTCCAATTTGGAGACAAGCATAACCTTAATCTATAGTTAATAAACTGCATAATGGTTTATGAACTTAGTCATTTCTATGGCAAATACTATTTAATATTTCTCTATCTGAGGGTGAATAACTTTCACTTATAAAATATACAACAAAATAGTTCTCTCTTACTGTTTTACCAATGATTTCTTGAAGCTAGAAAGTGCAAAATATAATTTATAATAAATAGCTATAAAGTTTTTTCATTTCTGTAAAGGTAGGTAGAAGTTGCTAAAGTACGAATTTAGGTTACTCCTACAGCATGTGTTGTGGTTGTTACATCTAGAGCAATGGCTAGGATTCCACTCTTGGTTCTGTTTACTCCACGCAAAATCTTTGATAGGGTTCGGGAAACTTTACCAAAAACAAAACAGATTTTAGCAAAAGCTGACTTAGAGTAAGATTTTTTCTTTGTTATAGAGAAAGGTTGTTAAGTTAGAAGATGAGCTAACAAAGACAAAAATGTAATCTAGAGATTTTGATCAGTGATTCAACAAAGTGTATTTATACAACTTCTGGTAAAACATATGGCCTTGCTGTGATGCAAACATCTGACTATATAAACAATCTAGGATGCCAATTGTACAAATTCCGGTAATTGTTAATAAATGAGTAATCTAGTAACTTTGTTTCCTCTTTATATGTTATGGAGAAAAAGTAAAAGTGTCCTAAGTGCTATTCAATAATAAAGCAGATAGAACACTAAGTGATGCATGTAAACAAATGTTTCCATGTGTATATACATGTATTAACATACCAGTTATTTTCCTCAACAATATTTACATTTCCACTTGTTGTACATCATTAATCGGTTGTGTTTTAAATGTGGAGTCAGAATATACCAGTACCTTATGGTCTCAGAGATTCTCATGTGACCCAAAAAACAACAACATTTAAATGGAATAAAATATATATAGTCTTTTTTTTTCTTTTTTTTCACATCGGGTCTTATTTTGGCAAACCCCATATATTGCCCTTGTCATTGGTGACCATCCCCAAACCACCTTACAAACAAACATATAGTTAAATATAGTGTTTTAATTTAGTTCAGGTATAGTCATTAAGTGCAGGTGATGGTATTTTACCTATCTTACATCAGTAACAGGTACAAAGCCAGACACTGTTAATTGTTAACTCAGACATGCACATGTAGTTGATGGACCAGAAATAAAATTCTGCAAGTATGGTCAAAGGCAATTAATTTGTAACTGTAATTTGTCTGTAATTGTTTTAATCAGACACGGTCTCCAGTGCCAAAGTATGACATTTCACATTAAGATGTAGGTTAATTTGTTGTGACTGACTTACTGTAATGGGTACATACGATGGTTAATGATTTCTGGTTTGGTTGGAGATGGCAAGGCTGATGTGTTCAACCAGAACATGATTACCGCTATCATAATAGTCTTGTCTGCCAACAACTACAGTGAAACCTCTCTAAACAGGACCCCTTCTATACTGGAATCCCTTTTAGACCGGACATCCACCTATGGTTCTCTACTTTTTCCTATTTAAATAACCCAGTTTAAGGTGATTATCCACTCTAAACTGAGTATTCTGTCCGGTCTCGAGTGGGCCAATGAAATCAACATGCATGTGGTCCTCATTTATTTGGTTGGTTTTGTTGCAGTGTGTATTGATGGGCAGTTTTTGAAACCAACATGCATGTGGTCCTCATTTATTTGGTTCATGTTTTGGTAAATGGTAATCCACCTTATGGAACAAATAAAATTGACTGGTAAAGACATGCTCATTCTGATTTTCAATCACTGACATATTTTTATATGTTATAGAAAAATATAATAACATGTTTACATTTACATACATTTATAATTGTCTTTCAAATGCCAAAAAACAACAAATTATTTCGTTTTACTATAAAGACGTGGTAGATACCTACTTACAAAGGAGCTAACTCTTACACAATCAAAGTAAAAAAACAGCAACAATATTCAAAACTTGTGATGAATGTTTCTCCAGTTCTCCAAATTTGGTTCACACTTCTTACAAATAGAGCAGAAGCATAGCAGTTCTCAGTTCCAAATAAAGGAGTTATAGAAACGTCTCACATGTATCAATTGGTTCGTACATTGGTTCGCTGTCTTTCCTTTTATAGCTTGGTGTATATAACACAGTTAACAGTCAGTGATTGCAGTTAAGGTCTTTGGTTCTCAAGCACTTAGAGAAACTAGCATCATTAAAGGAGTTGTACATTTGTATACATATTTAAATAATGCTTTCTAACACACTAAAAGATTCATACGTTTTAAATGTTTAAGTTTAATATATTAATGATTCTCATCTCACCAAAAATCACTCTTATTTACCTTTTATTGATAAATCTACACATATGTTATCCAATTTATACTAGGAAAAGCTAATTGAATAAGTTAACATACACTTTTATATTTTCTACAATTGAATATGTATCTTTTATTATAGTGGTGTTATAAGAATACCAAAATCATAATATTATCCTGAAATGTTTTATATATACAACACATACAATATAAATGGTGTAGAACATTCCTTTATTAATCACTATTAATTACTGGTTTAACTGAACCAAAAACAGGAGGGATGTAAGAATGATAAAAGAATGGGAGATTTTAATCACACTTTGGCCGTCTGCCACATGAACTATCTGTATAATACTGTTATAACGTCTTAGGTGAACTATTTAGAACCATTCAGGATACTAGAAACAAACATGCTGCTAATTCCTCGCAATCCCAGTGGCCCAACTTCAAACATAAGGTATACAATATTATGTCAGGTTCACCTAATGTAAACAATTCAAACAGTTTCAAACACTCTCTTCCCTTTGTGTGAGGAATGATAGAGGTATGGGTTATGATGATCCCAACATCTGTTAAAAATGTGCCACCAGTATCTGAAATTTGTGAACATTATTGGGGTACCGAGGGGGTAAATGCAAAAGGTTTCTATCTGGTGCATTATTCAATAGCACTTAAAACCCTTTGGCATTTACCCTTGATACTTTGATAAATTTCTGACATCCCAGATGTAAGCTTTGTTTAAGTGAAGTACTGATATTTCAGGTTCTGACAACGATCATCATATGAAAAAGCTTATATGATACACCATCTGAAGAAAATGTTACTGAATTGTAAAATAGTTAATTAACAAAATAAATTGATGAAAAACTGAAATTCTTCTCTGTATGTACTAAGTAGTCTTAATGTTTGTATATTAGATGCTCTTTTGGTGAACAGTAGAACGATTAAATGTGTAGTTTGGTTTCCAGCATTCTAAAGCAACCAGAACTTTGAATAACTCGCAAAGTTTTACCAGTTTCGGTTCATCTCGTTCATCTAATAAGGAGGAGTTGCGCTTAAGAGACATTTGGGCAGCCGGATATAGGGACCGGGTGATTCCTATACCGTATACCAAAAAACCCAACTTTGTGTGGTTGGGGGGGGGGGGGGGGGGGGGGAAAAAAATAAATGGACTCATCTGAATGCATTAGTATCTGTTTTCTTCTTGCTGTACTTACATTTATCCCAAGCTTCCTCATTGTAATAGACATAGTTCTTCCAGATGTAAATGATGTTTCAGGGTAATAAAACCATTTCTAAGACCAATAATGTGAGAGGATATTGAGAGTTGGATAAGAAAGGGCTCTATGTACTTCTGTATTTAAGTGTATTATATAGAACATTAATTTTACACTTTCACTTGAAACCCGCTGCAGCATCAATGATTGGCAGCTAATACCAACAGACTGCTTCCAATACTGTGAACATATGTCAATTAATGACTCCTTTTGTTGGATCATAGATGGATATTAAGAGACAACATGGTACAAAGATATATTTCAATGCAATAATAAACAACAGGATGATAAGAAAAGTGATTGGATATCAAGGAACAGGGGTAGATACACTGAGTGTCAACAGCTATTGAAATAACAGTTGAAAATGATTGTCTAACCCATCTAACTAACAAACATGGAAAAGTTCTGATATTTAAAGCCCTCTCTATGAAAAGACTGCTCAGCTATTAAGACCATCTACTTCTAGGCGGTTCCAAAAAATCTAGTTTCAATTTAATTTGGTTTTGCCATATTTTAAGACCGTCACTCATTTTTTGTCAGTCTTGAGGGAGGGCTTATTAGTGGAACTTCACTTAACTTGCGTAGAATGGGTTAACTTGTATATGTATAATTAGTGTTGGTGTATTTGCCACAAGGATTTGTAAGAGTAATGGTGATTCAGTGTCTTTATAATAATGAATTAATGTTGAATAATTGGATAAAACAAAAATTATAATGTTCATAAATGACAAATTCCTGATTGTCCAGAACTGTGGGCAAACTGTTTCATGTCAAGCTCAAATTGAATCAGAGTGTCTGTCCTGTCACCATGTATCATTGTATAAGAGAAGATACAGAAAAGGGCGGCAAAAAGCAGACGACTGGTGACCAAAGTTTTAATGACTTGTCAGCCACATTGTATTTATATTGACAAGGTGACCTCAAAGCACATAGTTTATGCAGTGTGAAGTGAACATTTTGCCCAATCTATAAGACAAGCTGGACTGTTGGAGAAAATTTGAAAAACCCTTCAATCTAAACTATATGTATGGGGAAGCTACAGTATTCTATATGTCTAAATGACTGTTAAACTGGCCAGATAATGTGTCGGACTCTATAAAGTTTATAAAGCAATAGTGTACAAACTTGTTCAGAATCTTATGACCACACAATCTTGGATGAGTTGGGCAACGAGCATAATTGGACCATTTTGTCCCAAGGTTATATTGCTCTTTCATAATTCACCCTTCAAGTATTTCAGTTTGTTAACAGTCTATATAGCACTCACAATGTTATACAAGTACAATATGACATAACCAGTTTTAGCAAGCCTGTTTCGGAAATAATAGTCTTTGTATTTTCATGGTCATCTCATATCAGTCATAACTTTGTTTTATATTTGGATTAATCCTTAGTTCATATTTACATTGTATAACACAGTGTTTTTTTGGGATGATAACTTAGAACTGATGCATGCTGGAGGGTGTTACACGTAAAGCATGTATAAAACAAATCCGTTAGTTGTTCTTACAATAACAGACTATTTATTGCATCTACCCATGTATAAAACTTCTCAGTTATTCTTGATTTCTGAATAAGTATTCAAACATGATGCCTCATAGCAGTATGGATGTATTGTTTTCACAGTTACAGGAAAGATTTGAGAGCATGCTTTACATAGGTGGGTGTTACCCTTAACCCAATCCATCGCTTAGTAGCCATATATAGCAATAATAGATTTGTTATGTTTAAACCAGCAGACGTAATGTTGCTAGAATGTAAGTCATTTTGATGATTATAAATATTCAAGGGTTAATATCCCCAAAAAGACATGGGGCCGGATGTTATTGGAATTTAGATTAAAATAGAAATAATGTTATGACGTATGTACTTTTAATGAAAGAAAATGTAGAACCTGTTTTAATTGTTTGGAAGATGAATTTCATTTTTTACTTGAATGTCCATTGTACCATGAATTAAAAAAAACATATATTAAACCATATTATTGGAAATGATTGAATATGCCCAAATTTATTGAACTTATAAAAACAGAAAATAAAATTGAAATAAGAAATTTATCCATGTTCATTATGAAATCCTTTGAAATTAGAAAAACACTTTATTTTTATTAGTATGCACCTCACGCTTTCTTTTTTTATATACATGTAGTTGATTTGTTTATATGTCATTGTATTTATTTATGTATAATGAATGTATATATGTTAGTTATTGACTGTGTACTGAGAGGCATTATTGCCTATTGTATTATGAAATAAACTCTTGAAACTCTTGAAACACTATTCACATATTTATGACAGATTAACATGTCCGTTTGTTTAAAATGAAAGGTTTAATGTTAAAATAGTCGGGTGAATCATGTTAAACTGTGTGTTTGTTAGAGTTGAATGGAAATGACTTTAATCCTGTCTCGTTTCATGCTTTAATGCTATTTAGAGTCAATACTGTAGTACAGAAATAACTTGTATTGAGAGACCTTGTGTCCTTAGTGACCTTGAGCCAAGATGTCAGTCCATTGCAATTGCGTCTTCCACACACAGTTTTATTTATCATCATAACCATCTGACATTTATTTGAATCATTGTTCTTAACATTGACGCAAAATCGGTTTCCACGTACATGAGCCTGAACAACTGCATGTATATAAATGACGCAAGGAATTGTACAATGGCCAAAGGGTACATTGGTTGGCAGCATTGTTCTACTCTGAAATTGAGGTCTGTGTATTCTGCAAGTGACACCAGCGTCTAATTTTGATTGAGTTCTGAACAACTGAAGTTGAGAGGGACAGTTGTATATGGTAATGGTAGGTTGAACAGTTTGGTAATGTAGGTTGAACAGTTTGGTAATGTAGGCTGAACAGTTTGGTAATGTAGGTTGAACAGTTTGGTAATGTAGGTTGAACAGTTTG
>ENA-OREC01002404-OREC01002404.1-marine-metagenome-genome-assembly--contig:-NODE-2404-length-10302-cov-11.516381_pt1 | contig 10302 bp, 4 predicted proteins | sample MGYA00248626_ERZ508543 | MGnify/ENA primary metagenome ERZ508543 (study PRJEB26211, sample SAMN05518279) | marine metagenome | isolation source: Puget Sound, Washington, USA | host: Bankia setacea...
GATCTCGTATTAACTTCTGTGGCTTAAATTTCCACATTGCATGACCATTCATAATTAATAAGCCACAGAACACTTCCGATCTTGGCGTTTCTCACAGTAACACGGATACATAGTTTTAACCCTGTCTCATTTCAAACCTATTTCACCGTTTAACCCTGATACTAAAATTCCGCAACACTCCCCCCTTCTTTACAGATTTTTTTTCGTTTTTTTGCCGAGACTTCAAGAGATCGAAATACAAGTATTGAAAAGGGGAGAGAGAAAATGAGAGGTTTTAGGAGGAAGGAATTATAATGAAAGGGCCCTTTGTTTAAACATTAATAATATCATATATGACAGCCCCTGTCAAACGTGACCCGAAGGAGGTTATCAGGATATTAATATCAAATAGAAATATCGTTTTCTTGTTTGATCACATGGCATGATAAAGTAAGCATTGTGCAATTTTACTTTACTTACGTTTTTCTTGTTTTTTGCGTGTAAAATGATTTCATGTTGAGATATTGAATCTCTGGCGAACGTGCGTATTGATAGTTAGAATGAATGGGACTCATTTCACCTTCATCAAAATATTAGGGTTTCTCTAGATTATGTCACACGGGAACCCTTTCTAATTTCGTTTAATTTCTTATTAATTACACAACAAAGAAACATTATTTAGTTGTTTGTTTTTTGCTGCTTCGAAAAAAAACAGCGACTCTAAACCATCAAATTCAATACCATTTTAAAAGTTGTTCAGTTTCGAAGCGGCGGTCAGTTGTCGTAACCCACGTCCCTGGATAGTTTGACCAGTACTGACTTTTGTCTTTGTAATGTTATTGACAACATTGCTACATTAAAGATTGTTTTAGGAACCTGTAACGATTCCAAAAAACATGAGTTTGTTAATTCAACAAATTGCGTACTTAACATTTAAGCTGCAGGTACAGAACATAATTGTGTAGTCTCAATCAAAAACATTGAAAAGCATTAAAAGAAACATAGATGGTTGTACTGGATAAATTCATGGCTTAGAAGTGTGATTAAAGAGCCTCCTGATTCCACATGAAAACATGCGCTATGCTATAATATGAAGCAGGTGTGATTTCAAAGTAAAAGAAGTAAAAAAGAGTGAAAATGAGAACATCATAAACCTGAGATTTATTGGTAAACTTAGACATTTCTAGAAAGGAATTCTTCAGGTGCGAGAGACTGATTGGCATCAATGATTCCGTTGATAAAATACGCAGTGAAAAAAAGGGGCCAACGAGACAGATTTGCCTTTATGAACATTAAATATAGTTTTGGTAATACTTGCGTTGTTGTTGGGTGGATTAATGAAGATGAAAGCGATTGCAGAATAATGGCATGTGTTTTCTTCGCGCGGCTTTGGTGCCAATTAGAATGCTGATAAAATATCTTTGGGGGGTAGTGTATACGTTTGAAATGTCTCTGAAGCTTGTACCCAGTCCTTCTGAAGCCAAGCAAACGATTTTGATTAAGTGAGGACCCTTAAGGCTTATCCGTTTCATGCAACCGTTTTTTTAATTGATATGGCTGCTCTAATCAGCACTCAAAATCATATCTTAGATAAATAAAATACAAAAGATGAATATATTGTCGAGGGCAGTGAAATATGATAATGAAGTTTTGTTTTTGCCAACAGAAGCTGTACTGTTCACGGAGAAATATCAAACGGGCATTCCTATAGGCACATAAACTATACACGTAGTATCATTATAACTGTAAATGTATGCCGGCTGCTTAAGGAAAACCCCTCTCCTCCTTCAATCAGTGCCAGAAATTTTAATACCTTTACAAATTTGAAGCACCGTATTTTTTTTCTTTCCTGAACCCATAAAACGAATTACAGTACCTTGAGACTGTATTTTGAACTGACACTAATAAAATGTCTCTATCCAAATACAAACAATGGCGAATTTTTTTTCCCACATTCATTTTTGTCTAGAGATGCCTAAATACAAAGTTTTTCTTCCAAATGACATTTACAAAGGGCGTGTAAAGAGATATGATTCTTTTTAGCCACAACGGAGATCATTTGTGAACCGATTCCTTGGGGGCGTGGTTTTAGAGTGTTGATCATCAAGCGAACAATGGGTACAAAATAATATATCAGGAAACTTATGATAATGATACCACGATGTTAAGTGTCTAAACTATTTATTTTTTGAAATTCTGCCTTGGGAGCTTATTAATGCCAATTTGTGTATCGAGAATGGAAGAGAAGCGTTTGTAGCATTTGTATGACAGTGTGAAACTAATGATGGGAATCACCATGGGTCACTTTTCAAGGAGAATAGAGTCGACTGGTACCGGACTGGTCACGATCGAAGATGGAAGGCACAGACTGGTTTGGTGACCACGGTGATCAGGGCTGCCATAGTAATTGGGTTGACATATCGTAGGTTTTTCGACAGTTTGCAAGTTTACTAAAGTTTGTTAGCCTTCTTGCTTGGTTATTGTCACATCTAATGAGAAGTTATCATGGCTGTGAATGGTTTTGACAACATTTCCGACAGCTAGTAAATACATGTTGTGGTCAGCCATTTACTCTTATAATAACTGAAATGGTCATTTTTTTAAGACTTTGTGAATCTTCCCTGCGTCATGGAATCTTGACGAAAGTAAATGAAATAACGCTTAAACCGTAACAATAGTGTCAATTTTCTGTACACGTATTTCAAATGACGGCCAAAAGTTTTAGTTGCTGAGGAGTTGTCACAGAAATTGAGTGTTTGTTTGATTGAGGTGGTAATACGGCACATGATTATTGTAGTTAAAACGGTCAAAGAAAACATGTAGGAAATATGAAATTCAAAAACAATAACCGTGAAGTTCCGCTGATAAGACAACTCTTGATATCTAAACAAGCGGTCTTAAGCAGCTCTAAGACTAACTTATCTCCCAGAAAGATAAACTGACCAATGGTAGAGTAGTATAGAGAGCTTGATGAAACGCCGCCCTGGTCTTTTGAATTAACAGAAACCGTGTTAGTTGGTGCTGTAGTCAGACGGCCCAAAATGCAAAACGAGGTTCTCATGGGCATGTGGTAGAGGGTTTGTTATAAAATACTTTTACCCCACGAATTGGTGAAATTATGATGTTAGATAAGCCATGAAATTAGGCATGAAATCTGGCTACTAGCTTTTTAAATATTTTCAAACCTTTGCGCAGAAATGTTGTATACGTCTACTTGTTGGTATACAGTTAATACAGTCTTGTGTGTAACAGGCTTTTAAGTCTGAAATCGTGTTTTCTAAATCGATGCAAAAAGCAGCTATATTCTGTCGTATTTTAGTATGGTAAGAACAGTATTGCGTCAAGGTCGTGTTTTATGTCAGTATTGTCGTATTGTAATTAGTATTGGTCTGGTTTTCCATAGACAGTCGACGAGCGGTTTCGTGTCAAAGATAAGCGCGCCGGTCATGGTTTAACTATACAGAAATGTTTACATCAGACATCTTAATAAAAAAAGAAGATCAAGAATTTTTTTTCGTTAAGATTCCGTTTTGATACATTGGTAGAAGATTTGAAGAATTAAAATTCTGGGTTTCCCCTTTGAATTTTATATTTTTATTGACTTTTTGCGATATTTGATTTGCAATTAATATTATGGCACAAAGTATTTCAATTCCTGTATACATCAAAACAAGGGGGTGAAAGTGAAAGGGTTCAGGGGTGTTTTTGAAAAAAGAAGCAGACAGAACTTGTTTGCATTAACCCCTCATAACCCCTTGACAACAAAAAACATGGACTTGTTTGTGGATATTGTACTTTAAAGAGTAACGCAGTAGTCATTTTTCCTCTGCGTAACTGTATAATAGTATTTTAAGACCATTTAAAGCTCTAAATAATACTCTATCATTTGTCTGCAGTGACCATTTCAGCTCTAAATAGTACTCTATCATTTGTCTGCAGTGACCATTTCAGCTCTAAATAATACTCCATTTCAGCTCTCGTACAGTTTAAAGAATTATCACTGTATCTGTAATGATATCTATATATTCTTACTGGTGAAAGGGCCAGCGAGTGGCTAAGGGATTTTAGGAGTCTGGAAAGGGCTACAGCTCTAATCTGGTTGTTTAATATGTGGCAAAAACCTCTCTCTCTTTCAACTTGATAACTTATCAGATAAAGAAAAGGAAAGTTTTCAAACGTTTAATACCACTGTTACACTCCCCCCCTCTTCCCCTCCATTCTACCCCACCCCACCCCCTAAGTCATCAGAGGGCTTATAATATTTGTTACAGAAAATAAAGAAATCATGTAAGACCCTATCTGAAGATTTTGTACACGAGAGTTGAGGAATATTTGGTTTCCTTAATAGATAGCAAAGTAAATCCCCTATCATTATTTATCGGCTTAGATTTTTTGGCAGGTCATTATTAAAGATTATAAACCAGGAGCCCCGATGGTTCGAACAAATGAAACTGATGCTATTTATTTTCCACAAAATGGAGATTATAATTTTCTTTTTTATTCCGCCCAAAGAGGACATAAATTTATACCAGGTTTTAGAGCGCGGGGTATAAAAGAAGTTGACCAGCCGTGAAAAGAGTAACAAATTATTGACAGTGATCATTCTGTACCGGTTTAACAGGAGATGTAGATCCGAACAATAAATGCAACAGTCTGAACACGGGCTTTTCATTTCAAATCAAATCGGCTTGAATAGAAAAAAACTGGGGAGGCAAGGTTAGAGCGATAAGATCTTGCAGTTTGACACTTGCCGCCGTTGGTTTAGAACTAATCTCTACACGGTTAATGATGCAGTCCTTACATGTAATCGCAGCCGTACAATTAAAGCGTATAATTTGACTTTTTTTATCAATGGCGATATTTATGAATGGTAACAATTAATGCTTCAAACTTGACTTTTTCAAACAGGGATATTATAAATCGTGTACAAGAAGAGCAAACATTTGACTTTTTTGAAATTGTGGGGCGATATTTAACAGTTATTATGTCATATGACAGGTAAAGGTTGTAATTTTTGCCCCCGTACAATACAGCTCCATTACAGTTCATAAGTAAATGTGGATATGTTGAAAAGTAAATGACAAAAGTTCACTGATATCTATAAAATGTATAGATAATGTTCTAGTTAACCTCTGTTCCCTGCTTTAACCAGTACTATCATATTTGGAAAATTGCTGAATTCCAAAATTTCAAAAAAATGAATAAACAATTTTGGTTTTAGGATGTGTATATTTGAAACTATTTTTTGAGAGTGATACAGATACCAGGATTACAATATTAGTACATTTTTAGGCCATAATACATGTAATTGTAGACGTATTCAAGAAGTCTCTGCAAAGAATCGGAGCTTAAACGTTGATCCGTCAAATTTACATATGGGTGCTCATCAAAAATTAGAGCTCTTGAGTCAGTGCATAACAATTTACCCCTTTGTTAGATATACTGGTAACATCCTCTTTGTCTACAAGTAACTACCACTTAGATAACAACAATATTGTTTAACATGTATTCTGTATTATTTCTCCTGAAGATCAAAGGCTTAGCTTGATGGGTGAGCTCACAGCCGCTCTGTTTTCAATTTTATCCCTAGAGTGCATATGAAATTTGAAAATCAAACTCAATTTTATGTGCATGAGTTATAAGAAGGGAATTTGGAAACTCAATATACTAAAATCTTAATGGTCTGTCAGTTGGCATTTATATTTCCATAAATTTTACATACAATAAACTATAGTGGGATATCGGATATTATATTAAGGTATAAAACATGACGTTTAAACAAACATCTGGGAGTCATATTTTCCAACACCTGTTTAATTATAGAAACGAGACTTTATTTACTTTAGGCAAAGGTATTTAAATTGATTTAGCCAGAATTATGAAACTTGACTCGCATATTTGCCATCCTTTTTTGTTATGCTTTTCTCTATTCACATCATGAACGACGACCAATGTCAAAAGTTCAGTTAATGACGAATGCTATTGTGCGACTGTCAGGGGCCAGTTTCTTGTTCGCTCATTTTCGCCTAAGATATATTTAGTGATGCCATAGGTTGGTCAAATATTTGACGGGGACAAGATCTTTTCAAGGCCACGCAAGCCACACGCACTCAGTTATAGTGTGGTGGATAGAAAGTGGGCATCATTTGTCCCTTTACAGTCCGGGCCCCGTCACTAATAGCCACCCTCTGCACCCACCTCTGACCCCTCACAATATCCTCTCAATTCAACCCCGATCTAAGTTCAATTCAAAGCAGCACCTTTATACTGCCCTTTGTAATAGAACAAATTGACTCTAAGCGATTATGAAAGCCACATTTGCATTTTAATTATCCCGATAAAATTACGGCCAAAGGATGGGTCACAGAGAGGCACAGGGAAATGGTGAAAAGAGTGTATTAAAATATTTTCAATCATTTAATGTCGCAGTGATCTTACAGAGGGGTAAAGGGCCCATTCTCTTCTCTAGATGTTGTGGGCTGAAGAATCTGGGCTGGGGCCAAAGGATAAAGGGATCTCATTGTTGGTAGGGACAAGTCCTAAATGCAGTAGGTGTTTATAACAATCAGGGGACAGTCAGGGGTTTGTAACAGTATTTCAAAGAATGATTCATATGTGATTATGCTCTGGGAAGAAGGTCAGAATAAAACATGGACATCACTGGTTTTAAAAATGGTTTTAATGCAACAGGTGAGGACTGATGTTGCAAGAGCTATATGGTACAGAGGCAACGACAATTGACCATTTATGAAGATTTTTTCAGGTTGCATTGTTAAGGTTTATGTCTGTTTAGACGTGGTAGATTGGTCAATTGGTTGTCATTCCTAAATCTGACCAATTAGGTGTAAATCATTTTATGCATTATCGGCGATAAAATTTCATTTTTTTTAACTTCTAATAATTTGTATATGAAAGAAAGGTGGCAATTGGAGGCTACAATAACACTCAAATAAAATTTAAAAAATTCTTGTAACAAACCTTCATACTTTCATAAGCGAACATTTGAACTGTTTATTATTTGGCACAGATGCTTTTCAAGGGAACATCTGCACATCAAAGACTTTTGCAATGCGATTAAAATTATACAGATTTTATTCTGTTTGTACATTTGTGTATTTCTTTCCCTGCCCTTGTTATGTCATTCAAAATTCCCGTTTTCAACTTCAATATTGCAAACCCAGATTCTTCAACTTGTCACTCTTCAATTTTTAATTTGACTGGGAAGGTCATGTTGCACTAATAGTTTAATTTGATTTAAAAAATTGAAATGAGGCAAAGGTCATTCTGCACTAATAGTTTAATTGGCTAGAAAAAAAACTGGTGAAGTGTTTCAAGATATTGCAGCTTGTGTGTGTGTGACGGTGAAAAGCAAAGTTAGTCATTTTTCACAGCTATTTGTCAGGCAGCCAAAATAATTTGTAACGAAAACCTAAGGGCGATATATTAATAATAAAGATTGGGAGAGGTTACAAGTAAAGAGAAGTAGAAAAAGTGGTCACAAGTTTTTGTTGGGTTTGTGTTAAATGGCCAGATGTGCAATACGGTATGAGTACTGAGGCATGGGGGTTTATATAAAGTAATATTGCATGATGGGGGCTAAAATGCGTATAAATCAAATGGCTTATAACAATTTGTAAGGTTAATAAAGAAAAGTATGTACTTGCTGTAGTAGTTGATATATAATGATCTAACACACCATGTAACTGAGTGCAAAACAAGTGTGAGGTTAACTGCAATATAAGAGGGCAATATATCAATTTATCACACTACTTAATGCGAAAGTCGGTTTTTCAAGATATAAATCAAAATTCTGAAAAGTTGCCAGAAACGATAGATTATGTAATTATATTTATTATGCTGTAACTACAGAAACTTGGTGCAATATAATATGATCCATGTAGTTATATAAGGGTGGTTAAAGGAAGAGGAGGTCCCTAGCTAATCTTTCACTTTTATAGTTTCTCAAACAGATATAAATTTCTTTGAGATGAGCAATATTAAAAAGTTGACAACTGTCATATTCTCTGGTATGCATCAAAGATGAAGTTTATAAAAAAGGAAAGATAAACATATAAACAATGACCTGGCTGATTTCCTGCTGTTTACATATTTTGATGCTGACAAAAAGGCTACGGTGAAGTTATCATCTCTTTTTGAATGGTATGGTATGTGTAAAGTCTTTTATCTAATTAAATTCCAATTAAATGTGTTTTTAAAGTTTTAAGGCAACATTTCATTGTTGTTAGGCTTGGAGAGATGCGCCTGACAATTTCGGTAGTTTTTAAAAACGATGAGAAAAAATCTGTTGAATCTCGTTTTGAAAATTATATATGGAGAAAAAGGTAGAAAAGTCTTCTCTCAGATATTTGTAATAAAAAGAGATTTTGCGATTTAATGTTGTATTTCAAAGGTGATACATGGAGAAGAAAATTTATGATGCTGGTAGTACAAAGGAGGGGGGGAGTATTATCTGTGGAATGAGTTGTAAAGGAAGATTTGTCCAAGGGTCTCCATCAATGTTACAGCTCCAATTTCACCTGCAAATCATCTCGCTGGAGGCTGATTATAGTTTTGGAAAGTGACAATATAGAAGTAGGTGACAGTGATTTAAGAGGAATCTTCTAATAGGTGTAAAGGAGATGTCCAACAGGTGGTCCCGGGCAGCTCTGTCTGACTTGTACATCGTAAACACATTGGATAAACTTTTAATCAATTCTACACATACACTCCGAATGAGTAAAGGCTCAAAAATGCAACTGCATGCGTGAATCATTTTTCGGCACAAAAGAATGCGAATTTCTGTTGACAATGGTATGGAATTAGAAAAAAATAAAATGGCTCAAATAACAATACAGTGTAGAATATGATATTGGTATTTGTTTGCCCCTAGACTCTGCATGTTACCTATGATTTAAATATCAGAGATGTACAGAAATGGTGGTTATATGAAATGTATCATATAGATTAAAGAGCCAGCACCTGCCTTATATAAAAACAACATGCATACAACATTCCAGAGCTTTTATGAAAACCATTTTACTCACAGGTCCGCAGAGGGAGATTAAAACGTGTAAATTAAATTCCCTGATTTATGTAAACTACTCTTGCATTGAAGATTAGAGTACATGATCCTTTGTTGACTCTTTCAAGCATTGGATTGGTAATAGCAACCTGATTACATCATCAACTGTGTGTGGCCATTGTCAAGTTGCCCTGTCAGAAAGTATAAAGTTCTATGTTAAAGACTCATGTGTCCTCGTTGGTAGCTTAGCCGATTCAAACGGAAAGTGTAACAGTTATCGTCAGTATGTAACCCCTTGGCATTACATGCATCATTTTTTGTAGTATTTGCATTAAACCAAAACCTTTAACAAAGTTGGTCTTTTTGTCAGACAGGAAGTTACAGGACTGCAGTAAATGAACACCTGAGTGCACTGCAGCAGTCGGCGATCAAATATGAAATGACTCTCTTTTCTAATAAATTTCATTTCTGAGTCAGACGCAAATATTTAATTAATTATAATCCCAGGAAGTATTTGTAACATTAAACACGTTGGACAGATCATCTTGCAACTTAAACGTTGAAAATATTTGTAGTCGAACCGTCGTCAGATAACCCCGACTAGTACAATTTTTTTTATTTATGGCATCAATGAGACATTATTGAAACGCGGGTGAACCGTTTCCATTTTTTTTTGGTGGAAACAAAATATGCGAACATTTGATACTGATATCCTTTATTTGAATGATGTATAGAAAGTACAGGTAACAAATGATTACCAGTCATTGTTTGTGTATAGAGCCCGAACAAAGAGGAATTTTAAGATAGATGGCTGTGTATTATTATTAAGGTTTTACATCGCAATTTAATATGGATTTTAATATCGTTTAAGTATGGGACATTTGTGTTGTGTATAATTTTTGGGGGCAACAGAATGGCACGGGAAATGAAATTTGACATGAATAATATGAAAAAGATATTAAAGACCGAATGTCACGCAAAAGTTACGTTATGGAAAAAAAATGGATACAGAAAAAAAGGAAACAGTAACAAGGGGGTCCTTTAGAATTTAAGTGAAATAATCTGTCAAATATTTCAGAACATGGTTTATAGGTGAGTCAGGAAGTATGGGAGAAATTTGATTTTTTAATACTTCATAATTATTAGTTAACGAGAGATCAATGATATATCAGCTTATGATTTATCCTGATTGATGGGACGTCATCGAAAAAATATGATAGAAAAAAACGATACTTAGCTATCCTTGTGTGAATTAATAATGATTTAACATGAAATTAGTATCGTCCTACATGCTTAAGTTA
>ENA-OREC01002405-OREC01002405.1-marine-metagenome-genome-assembly--contig:-NODE-2405-length-10301-cov-12.544699_pt1 | contig 10301 bp, 5 predicted proteins | sample MGYA00248626_ERZ508543 | MGnify/ENA primary metagenome ERZ508543 (study PRJEB26211, sample SAMN05518279) | marine metagenome | isolation source: Puget Sound, Washington, USA | host: Bankia setacea...
CCCCCCTCCTTCTCCTCCCTCTCCTTCCTATTCTTCTTTACTATTATAACTTTACATTTCAGTTAGAGAAGGAGCTTGCAGTGAACAAATCCTCGTTGTCTTCTACAGTACGAAAGCTTACAAGTGCATCTGATGATCGTACATCGGCTGCTGCTGTAGGCTACGCACTGGGCGTGGCATTGTTGTCGGCTACATTTGGAGGTTTGTTTACACCATTTTAATCGCATATGTGTGCATGGCTGGTATCTATCTGATTTCCCTTCCGTTGGCGTTTACACGGTTATTGGGAATAGCGAGATATTAATACTGCATGTGTGTTTGTATGGTGCTAACACAACCGATGACTCCACCTACTCTTCCAAGAATTCATACAGCACCTATCTTTACTAAACGTGTATGTTCATTTGTAAACGGCCAATCACAGCGATTCATTCCTAGTCCTACCATGTGACCGTCTCCTTTAAGTACATAAGGTTGGACACAGGTTGCGTATAGGCTGCTATTCATTTCGAGTCTTGGGTGCCGTTACATTGAAGCTCCTAGGACTGCATGCCGTCTCATATAACACTAATCACATTCAGTAAAACTCATAAAGGTTCTGGAAAACAGATCACGGGGTAAACGTTCCAAAACAACTCATTATAAACACTACAATGAATAGCTAGACAGAGTCTCATCAGCAGAAGCAGTTGTGTTGCTTTGACGAAGGTTTATATATTTCAGCAATCAGGTCAGAAGAAAAAACAGTATCTTTAAATTGTTGAATTCTGAAGAAAAAAACAGTATCTTTAAATTGTTGACTTCTGAAGAAAAAACAGTATCTTTAAATTGTTGACTTCTTCTTTCAGCAATACTCCTGGCAGACTTACCAAAAGTGTTTCTAAAATTACAAAGTATACAAAGAGTGTTGAGGTCCAAGTCAGATACAGCAGAGAAACCAACGCCACGTGTGATAGTGACTGCAGCACCATAGAGATTTTCTGCTGCATGTGTAACATTTAAACATATAACATGCATATCATATTATTCTAGGAGAAATTGTAAGGACAGTGGTTTTCACATAATAATATGCAAACTTAGAAATGATTGTGTGATATGAACATATATGAGGCGCTTTACAACAGAGGTGGCCATTTTGTTTTGATGTCAAATTTAAGCCTTTTCAGTTGGTCCGATTTTGGCCAACTTTTGAAATCTTGTTCTCTGGACCATACCTTACAAAACGTGTTCTTTTGTGGGGGGGGGGGGGGGGGGGGGGGTAGACCTGATAGTTTTCATAGAATAATCGTACCTAGACAACATTCAAGAAACTCCGACTTATTAGAAATGAAACAGTGTGCATATCACAATAAAGAAAAGAACTGACTGTTTGGGAATACATAATAACGAATTCTATATCTTGTACATGTGTATGTTTGTTTGTTTTACTGGACGTTTGTCATATTCAATTAATACATGTATATATTGAGCAACGAACTACACAATGAAATATCTGTTACAGTTTTCCAAATGTTGACTATTTAAGGTGGGTGCATGTAAAGAATTTACCATCTTTGTGTGAATACATGGTTTGTAATGTTGTTAACTGTGTATCTTTCAGATTTGTTGTTTTTGTTTTTATCTACATGTGTTTTTTTTGTAGAATAGTTGCTTGATCTACTGTTAACTGGTCAATATCAGGCTATCATTGTCTCAGAAAAATACTGTCCCAATGGCTGTGAGCAGAACTGAATTGGGACTAAAACAATATGCTTTTTCTGGTTCATAGAATGGCAATAAAGGAGGAAGATGTATACTAGGAAAATGACATACAACTCTTTCTTACAAGCAGCCAAGTAACAGGATCTTTGCTGCATCTATTAACAAAGTATATCCCACTCTTGCACAAATAATTGTCTCCCTTGATTATATTAGGACCAGGATTATACTCCCTTCCTGCACATTCATATACTACAACTGTGGCAAGTTTCATCAGTATTGTCATCCATTTAGGAGGAGTTGGACTTACAAGACATACGAACAGACGGACGAATGAACAGGGTTGTTGCCATACATTCAACCTTCCTTAATTTTTATATAAAAAAAATGTTTACACGGGTATAAAAACAACAACTCACACATGAGTGAATGTTCATTGAACGTTTTATTTGTTTAAAAAATGTACACACAAAATACAAATATAAAATTACGATATACAATATGAAAAACACTAATTTTCTACTAGGCTGCAGGAACATGGGTTGGCAGTTTAATATCTTGGAACAAATGAGCACCCGATGTAAGGATTTCAATGACAAAACAGCTGTGTAAAGTTCACATTCACACAATGGTAAGAGAACTATCAGTATTTTAACTTACGTCTTTCTGTAGTCTAGTCAATTTAAGTTACATTATACGTCTTTCTGTAGTCTAGTCAATTTAAGTTACATGAGTTCCTACAAAACCTATTATCTATACTTTGTGATTATCTGTATAATTAGTAAGCAAAACATTTACAATAAACTGTAGATTATAAAATAATTCCTATGATAAGTATGTATGTTAAGTTGTCCAAAAAAAGGTATACAAAGAATACACGATACATTCACAACAAGTTGGTGTAAAGAGTAACAAACAAATATAGTTGATGTTTAAACAGTTATAATATAATGGGGAATTGTGAAAATGTAATATACTTCGTCACGTATAATAATTATATAAATGTTGATTCTAGTACAATGTTGATTCTAGTACAATGTTGATTCTGGTACAATGTTGATTCTAGTACAATGTTGATTCTAGTACAATGTTGATTCTGGTACAATGTTGATTCTAGTATAATGTTGATTCTAGTACAATGTTGATTCTAGTATAATGTTGATTCTAGTACAATGTTGATTCTAGTATAATGTTGATTCTAGTACAATGTTGATTCTGGTACAATGTTGATTCTGGTACAATGTTGATTCTAGTACAATGTTGATACCTTAAGTGGTTGTAGATATTATAAACAGTGTTAGGCCTTCTACTTGCAAGGATTTCTCAGTAAGTTTTTTTTATCTAGATTGCATTAACTTATGATGAAAGTATACCAAAAAACATCTACTAAACTGGAATGGGAAAATGCCAAATATGTAAATTCAAGCAAAATTAACTATAGAAACATTTTACTTTTATCATCAGAAATGAAAGAAGCAAATAAATAAATCAGCCAAAAATAACAAAATTTAGTTTAATAACCAAAACAGAAAACTATTGAACAATTGTAAATCAGCAGACACATATTTAGAAATGCAGTCTTTCAAATGAACATACCAGATAAACATTATATACAAAACAAACATGTTTACAAGGTAAAGTGCAAATGTCCAGGCTAATGTAATGACGTTCTGCGATAAATAAAACTTTGGGCAAACAGATTTACTTGGAGTCTAGTTATTCAGTTTCAAAATAAGTCATAGCAAAAGGTTTAAGATAAAACATTTACAATTCTGACATTCAAACTCAAAGGCTGTCTGGGGTTAACAGAAAGAGTACCTATTAGTTATAAATTTTGTTTGATTCCCAATATCTCTAAAACTACATAAAAGGAAGCAAAAATTCTTGAAAAGGTCTGTTCTATTTGGTTAGGTCTCAATGCCAGACTGTTCTATTTGGTTAGATCTCAATGCCAGACTGTTCTATTTGGTTAGGACTCAATGCCAGACTCTTCTATTTGGTTAGGTCTCAATGCCAGACTGTTATTTGGTAAGGTCTCAATGCCAGACTGTTCTATAAGGTTAGGACTCAATGCCAGACTGTTCTATTTGGTTAGGTCTCAATGCCAGACTGTTCTATTAGGTTAGGACTCAATGCCAGACTGTTCTATTTGGTAAGGTCTCAATGCCAGACTGTTCTATTTGGTTAGGTCTCAATGCCAGACTGTTCTATTTGGTTAGGTCTCAATGCCAGACTGTTCTATTTGCTTAGGTCTCAATGCCAGACTGTTCTATTTGCTTAGGTCTAAATGCCAGACTGTTCTATTTGCTTAGGTCTCAATGCCAGACTGTTCTATGTGGTTAGGTTTCAACGCCAGACTGTTCTATTTGGTTAGGTCTCAATGCCAGACTGTTCTATTTTGTTAGGTCTTAATGCCAGACTGTTCTATTTGGTTAGGTCTTAATGCCAGACTGTTCTATTTGGTTAGGTCTCAATGCCAGACTGTTCTATTTGGTTAGGTCTCAATGCCAGACTGTTCTATTTGGTTAGGTCTCAACGCCAGACTGTTCTATTTGGTTAGGTCTCAATGCCAGACTGTTCTATTTGGTTAGGTCTCAATGCCAGACTGTTCTATTTGGTTCGAATTTACTGTCCAAGTTAGTTCATTGTTGCTTTTAACTCTCACAATAAGAAATGTTGAGCCAAAACTACAATTCTGGTATTTCTGTTCCACTAAATTTGGGTTGTTCTTGGTTAAATATTATGGTTTTATTCTGTCACTAAATTTGGGTTGTTCTTGGTTAAATATTATGGTTTTATTCTGTCTAAGTTATTCTGTTTCCAGGTATGGAACTGAGATGCTTTTATAAGCAATAAATTCAATCCATCCCCCCAAAAATATAATGACATAGAATTTTATCAGAAAAGTTGTCCTTTTTGTAAGTTTATAATATTAACGTAAGGTATTCAAGAGTTTTGTCACTTGGTGGAAGAAAAGCTTGCGCAAATAAATGTCAAGAAATTTAACTGTATGATAAATGATTTTAGTTCTATAAGCAAAACACTTCAATAATAGCTCTAGATTAGTAATTTATCACTGAGCCCTTTTTTGCATTTATATTTTACACTTTGCATTGATTATTTGAAGCTTTTAATAAAGTAAAGGGGTGAAAGCGAAAGGGTTCTAAGTACTATTGAATAAAGAGCAAGATAGAATCCTTTCATATTAACCCCCCAGATGTAAGGGTATATGAAAAATGAGATTTAATGAAGTCCATGCTTGAATTATTTCTTCTAATGATAAGCAATGATTAACATCTGCTAGAAATATTTATAAAAGTTATAATTTAACAAGCTTAGGTAGATTATTGCAGTGTGCGCTTCTGGCCATTAAGAATATGTTTAGCACAACAAAGTTAAAAGTGTGTTAAACAGTCTGTGGACAACCTCTTGACAGTTTACGCCACAAAACATTCACTATCGTCCTTATGTTACTTTATTCTAGTTAAAACAATATTACCTACAGTCTTAACATCAACTATATAAAGGAAATGTCATACAGACCAGCAGTTTCCAAACTCATATACAAGTCTGTGAAGTTAAATGTGCATTATTTTACCCACGTCGCTCTATGAAATGAATCAACTTGTTACTTATAACACACCTGTTGGGAAACGTTCACCTGGAATTTGCTTGTGTTCGCAATGCTTTAGACAACTAAGTACAAGTACATCTAACTTCATTATTTTATTTAGAAATGATGTTAACCTTGTGCAGGAACGCAATGACGTTGATGATAAATGCTGTGTGCTGTGTGTTAACAATGTTCCATGTGGAAAATTTAAGAAGATCAGGTTCAAAGCAGGGAATACAAAATAGTACAAAATATGTTTAATCAGTGCCCAATTGACATATACAAACAAATACAAAAATCTAAGAGTAAACATAGCTACAATAAACACCCATATAAAGACTCCATTTGTGTGTTTTGCATTGATACATAACCATAGTTCACACAGTACAACATTTCAACAAACAAAAACTAAAATATACAACTATATAACATTCAAACTGTCTCCAAGAGCATACGCAAAACTAACCTAAGTGCTATTCAATAATGAAGGCATTTAGAACAGTCTTGTATGTATTCTAGAAACATGAGCTCAGCGCTATACACATTCAAATAACTATAGTAAAGTTCAGCAATTAGGACCATTATTTGGGACTGACAAAAAGTGGTCTAATAAAGATAATTGGTGTTCATAACGAGACACAAACCACACTTAAAAAAGGTGTTTTAGAATGAAAGTCGGGGGTTAAAAACACAAAACTGTCACTATACTTATACTGTATATATCTTATTTCTGACAAAGTTACACCAGTTTTCATTTAACTCTCAACGTGTATAAAAGTCATCCTATCTTTGTAATGAGGAGGTGTATAGTAGCAGAACTTTACTGTAGTATATCGAGGGGTAAGAGCGAAAGGATTCTAAGTGCTGTTGAATAAAGAAGCAGATAAAACCGTTTCACATATACTGCCCTTCATCAGGTACATCTATATAACATTACACACAGAGCATGGAAGGATTGCTAACAACTAAACTCTGCATAAATGCGTGTACAAAAATATTGCTAAAGAGAATTACAAGAGTCAACGTAAAATATGGAATATTCTAAAATGACATTGCAGGGAATTTACAAGATTTAACAAAAGTATGGAAAAAATTTCTACTGAAAATGACAAAGTAGCCTTACAGGTAAAACTTACAGGTCAGACAAATCAACACAATAACACACATACCATGGTTCAAAAAGAAATGTGGTGTAAGTTAAACATAATGGTTTACAAATAAGGCTTTTTTATATTTGTCCTTTGGTTCATACATGTTATTGATCTTTAAAACAAACCAAAATTCATGATGTTCAAAAGCACAACTATTTCAACTCAATTTTCATCATGAATACGTAATTAGTCAACATTAAAAGTAATACTTAAAACCTAGTCATTATTCTAATTCTAATCACATAAATTACCAAGTCAAAATACAAAGATGTTGATGCTTCAATTTTGTTTCTACAAAACTACTTTTTAATGTACTTAAAATTGGTTGGAACTATTTAACACAATTTAGTTGTGTGTCATTGAGCCCATTTGCATGTTTAGGAACTATTTTTTCATGAGCTCATTCACATGTTAAGGAACTACTTTTTCACTCTTGAAGCTGTTCTTACATGATAAGCAGTGTTTATAAGATTATTTAAATTGTATGAATTGTGAGTGGGTGTAAATGTGGTAAGAAATACATGATTAAGTAGGCACATATTGAAGGTGTATAGAAAAGAGGTAAACATATATCAACAAACCCTAACACCCCCCCTTCCTTTCGCCCCTTTTCGCTCCCAAAAATATCGCTGTTTTTAGATCACATGGTTAGTTTTACATTGCATTTTATCCTATCAAAACATCTCTATTATTTTATGCAGTTGAACCATAAATAGTGTCCTTCCTTCGTGGTATCGTACAAATTATGTATTCAAGCACTTGGAAACAACCATACGTAGCTTTCTGCTTTGGTGTGCAAGGTGGATGGCAACTCAGGTAGACAGTGACACATTTCAAATCAAAAGATAAGTTGCATGAACATTCAATCCATTACAAAACATTATTATAAATGCTATAGACATTACATGACACAAAACAGAGGGATGAACCTTGAGATTGGCCTCACACTATACTAGGAGAGGGGGTGGAGTTAGGGGGAGGGGCATCAAAAATAGGGGGAGGAGCTTTGTGAGATGGGAGGAGCTTCAAAAAATAAATATTTGTTAGTGAGCAGTATTTCCATGTTTAATACAAATATTACATTTCAAATAGCGATCATAAAACTTGGATGAATGTATAACTTGAAAATGTCTTGCAAATGCTATAGAATCAATCTTGGTATCTTTCTTTTGTAAACATCCGCTCAGAATGATTAGTATGTAGGTTTTATGAAGTTTAACCAAAATTAATGAGTCAAAACAGGTTGAGGTAATATCAAAAGTAGCGAGAAAAGTATCTTAAAAAATGACAGAAAGTGAATAATGATTTTTTTTATAGAATGGTTAACCTCAGTGTTCGGACACCAAACAAATGAGAGTTACAACATCTAAGGACTGACAATAAATGGATTAACTAGGCCTAGTAGTTATATTGCTGTAAATAAATACAATCACTACATCTCTGCTTTTATATACAGTCAAAGATTGCTTTTTTTTCTCTTTTTGTCGGTTTTCTTTTTATGCAAGTAAAGTAAAACAAAAACTTGCATACATTGCACAAAGAATTAAAATAAAAAGGCAAGTCATTTTGCGAAAAAAGTGGAATAAAATCTATACAGATACTCAAGTAGACATGTACAAGGTGATAAAACTGTCAGCTTAATTGAACCCACAGCTCATCAAATTAGAGACTAAAAACATACAAAGTTAATATTCAACCAACACTGATTTTGAGTTCTCATAAACTAAAGATAGCCTACTGTACGAAGACATTTCAATTCGGGACTTCAAGTTTAAACTAGGTGTCATTATTCAATGCATGTTCGAAATGTTCGTGGTATGTTTTTTCCATCTTTATTAACTTTATTGTTAAGGCAAGTCTTTGATCCATTTAATTCTCATTGGCTGAAGTCATGAAGACAGAAATGTAAATTTAACCCACATGGTTTTATTCTGTGGATGGGTTAATGGGCAAGTAAGTTTCTCTATATCTACAAATGAAGATTATCACTTATTTCATTGCCAAACGATTATCCATGAATTCACAAATTAGCTTTTCTACAAAGTATCTGGATGTGTTGGAACCACTATAGGCACTACATGTATCTTGGGTTTGTTTTTCAGGTAGCCTAGGAAGTTCCTCTTTGTCCTTCAATCGGTCGTTAGCCAGCCATTTACACCTGTAATAGTAACATACAAAGTAACTGTCTCAAAAAACACACAACACTGACCTAAGTGCTATTCACTAGTGAAGCATATAGAACAGCCATTTAGACCTCCAATAGTAACCAATGACAATGTGGAGATACATTATAAAAAGCAGCTAAAAAGTGACTTCCTTGTCTTTCCTATATAGATATTCCTCTTATTGATTTTACCTCAATAAATAGTTTCTTTAAACACAAAAAAATAACCGTAAAAGTAGATCTGTTTACACTTTAAATTGTCTCAATTCCTTAGTTTATAGATTTGTGTTTACTTAGACAGCAGAGCTAAATAAATACATTCCCTCTTCATCAAAGTTAAACAAACTCTGTAATTTGAAAACTGTTGTTGTTAATCCCTTATGTTTATCCTTATACAAAAACCAAGAATGCCACACTGGTCCTAAGTTGCTCACATGATAAATCTAAAACATGTTAGATCTGGTACAGGGCCACATTTGATATCGTTGAAGGGATGGACAATGCAGCACACTAGATATCACAGTACTCACTATATAATGTGGTATGTTTCTTATCATCTCTTGAATACAGTACTGTTTAGCTCAACACATGTTCTCAGCTGAGCTTTAACTGAGGTTCAGTTAAGAGGCATTTTCATTGTAGTTACTTTCATTTAAACTAAATTTTTAACATTTAAATATTAATTCAACATGTCTACCCGTATTTATTATTTTTGTATTTCATTCTTGTTGGAACTTTAAGGAGAGGAATTAGTATAAGTGGTTTGCACTTGTTTTCCCATCCTTTTCATTTTCATTATGTTATTCATTGTACCAAACTTTCTATTTTGTGTTTGTATATGCTCCTCTGAGAAATAAATAAATATATTTAAACTAAACAAAAAATCTGTCCATTTGCTACCTTTACTGGCTACAATACTGTATAATATACTGGTAGATTTGTAAATGAGCAGTTTGTGGGGGGTAAATGCAAAAGGGTCCTATCCACATATCATTTTACTAGAACTTAAAACACTTTCGCTTCAACTTACATTGTATTCTCTTTGGGCACAGCACAGGATCATAGAGAAGATCATACCAAGAATCTGAAATAGAAATAGTTTGGTTTGACACAAGGCTACATGGTATACATTCAATCCAAACAGGTTATGTACAGATGGTTACCCAGTAAGTTTGTACTTCCCTGGGGCCATCCAAACATATGAACAATACAGCATTAATACAAAACAACACAGGTTCTTCTAGCAATGATGTGGGACAAAGACTTGTAGACAATTCTGAATCAATTCTTGTTGTATCTAAAGAATGTGTTTTATTTCACTGTAGCAGTCATTTTGGTATTGTGTACAACTGGTTCTTTATACACTGATTGTGATGACTATACCTTCTACATGTACTTCCCACTTTGTAACAGGAAATAAGGATAAATGGATGAATATAGCATCTTACAAGAGTTGTCATATAATATAAACAGTTATGAAACAAATTTAGGGAATGTTACTAAGCGAGCATCTGGAGATTCATAAAAGTTTATATTTAAATGACAAGCATTAAGATTCTGTTTATAATATGACTTTTCAACGAGCACAGACCGGCTGCTGGACACAACGAGCACAGACCGGCTGCTGGACACAACGAGCACAAACGGGCTGCTGGACACAACGTGCACAGACCGG
>ENA-OREC01002406-OREC01002406.1-marine-metagenome-genome-assembly--contig:-NODE-2406-length-10301-cov-12.086757_pt1 | contig 10301 bp, 2 predicted proteins | sample MGYA00248626_ERZ508543 | MGnify/ENA primary metagenome ERZ508543 (study PRJEB26211, sample SAMN05518279) | marine metagenome | isolation source: Puget Sound, Washington, USA | host: Bankia setacea...
AAAATACATACCCATGCAATCTAGCTCTATAACAAACTTGCTTACGTTAGTATTATTGTTGTCGGTGTTGTTGTTGTGTTTGTGTTTAAAATTCTCCATGTACAAGACGACGAGGAAAATCGGCAATGTTCTTATATGAGGTTTAGAACAGACAGACATAACCTTCGATAAAAATCGATATTACACGGTTCTGAATAGTAAAAACCAACACCACTGTTAGTACTTATAGATGTGTAATGGTCAAAGGGCATATCATAATGAACGATCGAAATATATTTCACTCATGTTGACCACACTTGATGTCATCACTCGTGGAAAAATCCTTCCAAACAACCATGTTATGTTTTAGAGGTAGCTCTCAATGAATCACACATGATCAATACTGGATGGAGTCAACCTGCATTATACTTCAATGACGTCATCCTAAACAAAAGACCTTCCACAGTATGCGATGACAATGCTCAAGACTTAATGGAATCACATGGTTTACAGTTAGACGATTCAATGACGTCATCCTAAACAGAAAACCTTCTATAGTTTGCGATGAGGTGCTCAAGACTTAATGGAATCACATGTGTTACAGTTAGACGATTCAATGACGTCATCCTAAACAAAAGACATTTCATAGTTTGCGATGACGTGCTCAAGACTTAATGGAATCATATGTGTTACAGTTAGACGCTTCAATGACGTCATCCTAAACAAAAAACCTTCTATAGTATGAGATGACGTGCTCGAGACTTAATGGAATCATATGTGTTACAGTTAGACGATTCAATGACGTCATCCTAAACAAAAAACCTTCTATAGTATGAGATGACAATTACACAAACGCATATCAGTTGTTTTTCCCCGGTTTCATTTTACAAAAAGAGCATTTGAATTTGAAGATAATAATACTAATAACAAGTTTAAAGCCTGACAATGCATAGCAACTCTAAAAAAGCCACTCTTGAAACAATTAAAATGCAGCGACACGGACACAACTGTACAACTAGTTCGAGTTCCAGGGAAATAATCTATGTCATACAGAAAATATCAGTCGTGTGAAGGTTGTTTCCCTTTGTATATACTTTAACGTATTAATATTTATTTGGTTTAAGCGGAAACTCGTTATTCTTTATATGTAAGCAGCGTAGGTATCTCGACTGGTGCGTTTATAGTTTATGTACTAATGTAATGGTATATTACTTTTAACTTTGTACTATATATTACTTAAGATATATAAATCGTAATGAAGTATAAGACATACGGGCTTGCTTGCAATATACGGTACAATTCGATTACATTTTGTATTTTCCTCTGTATCGATATATCAATTGATGTATATAAAGACATCTATAGTTTAATCTCCCATTGAATTTATCTCACACGATATATCTTTATAAAGCCATAGTGATTATGAATCTATTTTAGGCATTTGTAAGGACCTCATTGGGAAGTTCATGTGTATATGCAAGGTAGGATTTAGCGGAAACAGATGTGAAAACGTTTCGAGTGCGACTGCGCAGACCACACCATCCGGCGGAAGTAAATGTTCGGCGCGCACCTGTCAAAATGGCGGCACGTGTTATGAGGATGCGGTGTTTGCATATTGTCTTTGTCCCACATGGTTTTCTGGAAGAGATTGTGAAATAGACAAGAGACCCTCCGAATCTATCGCTGTATGTTACATTGTATATCTAATCGACACCAATAGAACACAATACCGTTGAAATTAACATATTTTAAAAGTATACTTAACGTATTTGAGATATTAGTATGGCGTATTTATAGGGAATGAACCTTTTTAGAGAGCGATAACATGTTTGATGGTTGAGTATATTGTGTATACCTTCACAAAAATAAAACCCTGTTAACAAAGACCACATTTATGCATTCCCTTGGGTGGTATGTATTGACAGGTTTTAAATGCCAACATGTTGTAATACAGTATGTTTGCAATATAGTTGTTCAGTTAAAGTAGACGTCCCTAAAACGGTTGTTATGTGGTTGTATTATAGGTTGAATGTGATCAAGACCTTATGAATAACGTATTACATTTATTAACGAACACTTGTTAAATGGCTAAAAACCCGAACTTAATTGACGTCCAATTTTGTAATTTACACAATAAGCACTGACGTTAAATTCTTTTCAGCCAAACGTTTGTCCTGTCACCTACTTTGGACCAGACTGCATCGCTATATGTACACCCCAGGACTCCTGCGTTGGTGGCCACTATAGATGTCATCCAGCCACTGGTATGTAGTTACCCAATACATCGCGTCATACAACATTCGTACGTACAACGGTGCATACAACATTCGTACGTACAACGGTGCTTTAAATAGAAATGCAACATCTCCTTTTTGGTAACTTTCCGTGAAACCAATATTCATATATAATCTCAAACTTAGTAGCATGTATCCCTAGTTAATACTGATATCTCTAGTCAATACTGATATCTCTAGTCAATACTGATATCTCTAGTCAATACTGATATCTCTAGTCAATACTGATATCTCTAGTCAATACTGATTATCTTTCAATTCATGGGACATATTCGAGTTACTTGTTAAGTGTCCAGATACTGTTTTTGTTGATTGACTTGCATTGCCCTTATATGACATTTAAAATTACGTTCGTGATCCGATTATATTATATATGATATTGAGCTGATTTAGTTGTTTGGCTCTAACACTAAATTGTATCGAGAAAAACCTCTTATCCAAACCTTGGAACTTGTTCTCACATATACAGCGCGTGTAATGTATTCACCATGACTTGTTAATGACAATATGTTATACAATGGGTGTTATGTGTATCATAAATAGTTATTCATTGTGTTTAATTAACATGCAGGTCAACGCGTGTGTTTAACTGGATGGAGAGGGCAAGAATGTGACACTCGTGTCCTTCCACAATCCGTCGACCCAGAATGTAATCCAGGAATCGGTTGTAAGAATGACGGTCAATGTCTCCGGAATATGTGTTGTTGTCGGCATAACTACACCGGACATGCGTGTGAGATGGCTTCTATCGGATGTCTAAGTGACCCGTGTCATAACGGAGCTCGCTGTGTTGATGTTGGAAACAGCTACCAGTGTTCTTGTCCAACAGGATTAACAGGAAAACAGTGCGATTCTGAGATAACTACCCCTATAATGTTAGAGTTTAGTGTCAATAGTGCTGAACCTCTAGAACCTACAATACAATCAGCGTCGTTTGATACTAATATGACTGCTACCACAAGCGAACTCATCACCTTGATGTATTCTTCCATATCAAGAACGGTTGAGGTAACTCCAAGGGTCGAAAACTCAATATCCCCAACACTTATCCCAAATAATTACTCGTCTATGTTTGTCGACACATTACATAATCATTTTTCAAGTATAGTTTCAGTGTTATCAACAACGCCAACATTACCAATTATCTCGTCCTCAGTACCAGGCATACGTCCCTTGACATCTAGCGAAGACATCACTACGTCATCTGAATATACATCAATGACATCAATATCAGAAATCGACCATATTTTGACTACAGGATCGTTATACTCAACGTTTCCAACTTCAGTTCCTCTTTCATCGACGGCGTTACCAAGTTCGATTCTTTCATCTGAGAGTGACAATGCGATAACTGCTATCTCTGTGAAACATACCGACCTGATGGGTACATCTGTTTTTGTGGAAACGGACTCTCTGTCAAGAACCCACATCATCGGTATAAATACGGACACTGAAAGCAAAACTATTATTGATGACACGATAAACTTAAGTACGCATGCGTCGGGTATATACTCATGGTATATCGGCACAGGCAGTGACATAGTTGTTCAGTCGACTAGTATCCTTGAACCTTCTATTGACATGTCAAGTGATTGGACTACCAAACCCAGTAGTACGATGGGGATGGACAGTGATGTTAACGTATTCGAACACTCATCTACACCAAAGTATGTTTCAATTGACCATACGTCAGACAAAGTCCTGGAGACCACCCATGACACTGTACACGTTATGGATACTGCCGACCTCGTTAGTGCAACACGATTACTAACAACACCTCTTGATACATATGTGATAAATCCAACAATAACATCGACTTCTTACTCACACTCCTTATTAGATGTGTCGGCAACATATACGTCGATATATTCAGCCTACCAAGCACCAGCCAATGGTTCAGCTCGATTTAGTTCGCTATCATCCTCAAATGTATTACTCATGTCTACTCTAAACACCCATACAACGGAATATAGAGACAGATGGACCCCACAACCATTGGCAACCTCAGTTCAAGTAGTGACCTCTGGTGAATCAGCTTATACCCAACCGTTCATATTATCTACAACTGTAAGTTTTTCTGACATTTTTAACTCTTCATTAAGCTCAATAATCAATCCTAGCTCGAGCTCTAGATATATGAGTGCTACTGAATATCTTGAGTATTTCGTAAAACCGTCCATAACTCATGATTTGAGCTCTGGTGCTAATTTGATATTTTCAAATTCACTTGACATCGGTGTTGTCAAGGACTCTGTCACTATAAGGACTTATATGGCTACTGAATATGGTATACTTACAACGAGTTCATTAGATGCATCGAACGTTTCAACTATATCAGCAACACCGACACGTTCATCAATACAAGACAGCGGTAAGAACATAAATGATAGTTACGTTAGTGAAACATCAGGGAAATCAAAACCAACCGAGGTACCAACAACGTTAGCAGCGTTGATTCAAACTAACAGTGTGCAAATAAGAAATGAAACTACAGTAAAACATACAACAACAGAAGAAGGGAGGTTTATACCAACACCACACTCGTATTATATCACAGATGGAACACACGTGGCCGAACATAACGTATTGACAGATCTTTCAATTGTAACGACTGTTGTTTATTCTGGATCGTCATCGATAAATGCAACAACGTCTGATATCATAGAAGAACATACAGTTGGAGACAAAAGTGATGTAAGTATATAGCAGATTGGTAGTTGATACTCTAGCAATGTTTCGTGAGTTTGTTAACTTCAAATATCCTCGGGTGATAAGTATTATTCGTTAACACTATTTGTGGAAATGTGTTGTCAACGGATATGCTATTTGCATTCGAATACTAACCTTAAATACAGCTATATAAGGGTACATAGTTTCAATGTACGGATTATTGTGTCCTCTCACATATGAATTGAAAAGAACCACGAAAGACTGACCCAACCAACGTTAAAAAAGAGTCCACATATGCTTTAGAGTTTCACATGTATCGGGATGTCTTACGCATCAGAACTGCCTTGATTATTGAAGTATAACTAACTGATGCGTCTTACCAAAAAGGCCATCACTTAGAATTCTGGTTAGTCGTGTAATGATTGCAGTTTGTGCGTGGTACTGTGGTATGTTAGAGAGCGCCGTATGGCCCAGTACCGCTGACTTCAGCTCCCTAGGTTTTCTGTAGGGGTTACCCCACACTTAGCTTCTGGTTGAAGAACCTGCCCTGGAAATAATAGCAAAAGGTATATCGCTAACTCATGCCTGTGTTCTTTGTTCTAGGTATGGAAGATCATTGTGATAACAGTTGGCACCTGTCTACTACTTGCAATAATCATGTCGACAGTTGTATACTTCGTGATTCAACAAAGGCAAGTCTGAAATATTCCGTCTTTTCATTGTATCTGACATTATATTTAAACACGTTAACACTTCTAAATGTCGATGCAGTTTTGTTCCGTACTTTACCGTCTCTTCAATTAAGTTCAGACCTTTGTAATAGGTAAGAGTATGGTATACAGATTTACAATATGGTGGAGGTGCATATCTAAAACAATTGTGCCGTATATAATTATACAATATATACTGCAAACGATGTGTATGCTAAATATGAACTCACTTTACAGTTTCATAGTTTTCTTTTCTTTTTCTTTGAGCAAAATGTATCGGTTTCATACCTTTATTAAAAAAAATTCGAACGCTAAAAAAAAAAGAAAAAAAAGAAAAAGAAAATACCTTTAATGACTAACGTGTGGTTTATAGCTGTTGCTACTATGGAACTTAAAGTCGATTTTGATTGAGTTAAAACACTTACCGAATGTATAACATCAGTATATACGTATAACTAATGACCGGTAGTCGGATAAATCATACAGTTTGTATTAAGTCCATACATTTTCCTTTGTAGGAAGAAAGATTCCAGGACACTGCACACGGAAGTTGATCTAGTTACCTTCGACAAGGAACACTTTTCGACAGAACCGAAGTTTACGGACATAACATTTGAGCTTGAAAACGACTCTGATGATGACAGTGTTAAACAGGACATGTATGTTGTTAATAGATAAAACACACCCTGTGGTCAAGTAATTGCTAGTGAGTGTGTAGATTGTTCACTGCGGGATTTAACACACATAGTTGGTCTAACACCTTTTTTTCCAGATATTACGTACGAGCTGGAAACCGTCTCTTTTTTCCGGATATTACGGACGAGCTTGAAACCGTCTCTTTTCTAGATATTACGGACGAGCTTGAAACCGTCTCTTTTCTAGATATTACGGACGAGCTGGAAACCGTCTCTTCTTTCCGGATATTACGGACGAGCTTGAAACCGTCTCTTTTTCCAGATATTACGGACGGGCTTGAAACCGTCGCTCACGATGATACTGTTAATCACGAAATGTTTGTTGTTGACATATAAGCTATACGTGTTGGCCAGATAACAAGATTGACAGGTATTTCCAGTGAATGCATTAATTAGTCAATATAGTATACAACAAAAGCTCAGAACAGTTGACCAAGCGTATAGTGATAATATTTGAACTTGCAAACGACTTTCTTGACTCTGATACTAAACGTGATACTAGGTATTCAGCCAATATACTTGCAAATAACATACCCACTTGATGGCAGTATACAAACACGTGCTTATAAAGGACCAGCATTAAGAGACATAATATACAACTTACAAACATGCCATACATGATATGTGACGTTTGTTTTACACTTGATTTGTTGTATTCATAGATTGTGTATTTTGCTATGTACCCACAACCTAAATTGCATAAAAGTCTTAGTATGTCGGAGATGTATGTGTTTATTTATTCATTATGTTGAAGACTATTTATATTGAATAATACTGGCTGTCAAAAAGAAATTCTGTCAAGCGTCAGGGGAGGTAATTCAGTTAAGTAGTGTTCATATTCAGTAGGATGTAGTTTTTTGCGTAATCTTTATAACAGGAACTACTCAAAATGGACACATTTAAAGGAGCAACGAAATGCTGTTTTAGGGCAAATATTGGAGCAATTACATACTACATCGCTGGAATAAGATGAGAATTGGAATGACACACATATTGAACGCTGGCTGAAGCATATGGGTGATTGAGTGTCTGTGTATTATCTTGGCAACCATTCATTTGACTATGTTTGTGTCATTATCAAAACAATTGAATTTTGCAGTGTTTTATTGAATGAAAGATGTCCAATCTACAACTTCAGAAACCCTGGATGATCACTGTATGTATTACTGTTGCATCTGACAATTATATGTCTTAACAATCGGCATTTATATATCTTGATGCATACATTGTTTTGTTTATAAATAATTTTAAGGATCTGAATTTGGGAAAGAAAAATCATGTGATATGTGTGTACAGTATTATTATCAATATCCTACAGCTGTCATATCTGCTTCTCACAAATAATTATTCACCTCATTTAAATAACTGGAGACTAAATATATCAAGTAACTGTTTTTTAAAACAAAGCTTACAGTGTTTGTTGACATGTCTACATACACTTTTTGCACAAACAGATTAGATATATCCAGTTGAAAAATGCTATTTTTAGTAAATAGAAAAAGAATATATGTTTAGAAAAGGTGACTGTTGATATTTGTTGTGCAAAAGTATTACATCATTTTATTGATACACTCATTTTGCCCTTCAGACATCAAACAAAAAATAATGTTTTAAAGAAGCAAAACAGATATGATCAGGAATTCAAAATAATGTTATCAAGTGAAATGCTGGTGTGGAATTGTTTCAGACTTTTAACTTTTACAAACATTTACAATAATTTCATTAATTTATGATGCAGTTGAAAGGAGAAATCACCTCTGCTAAGAACGGACACTGAACATGGCGGTCACTATATGATCCTAATATGGAAACATGAGTATATGAGCTTATATACACGGCTTGTGCTCACATGACCACGAGGCGATGGCCGATAGGATATATGAGCCCAAGCCGTGTATATGAGCCCATATACACTATCAATAATGTGTATAACGATTTCATAATACTGCAATACCGGACCCCCGCTATCAACCAGAACAACAAATAAGCACGTGCTTTGACCTGTTCAACGGTATGTATAGACGATTTAGATCATAGATACAACAAAGACAATATCATGTTGACAGTTTAAACTTGTTAAATGAGACAGTGCTCATTACAACTATGTTTGGTTTATCGAAGGCCCTATGCGTGGAGTGCTCATATATAGAAGAAAAAAAACGTGTATGTAATCATTATACTCGGCAAGACTGTCCATTAGGAGTCACGGAAACAATATTGCAGTATTCTAAAATGTAGTTTTTGTCTCTTACAGCATGGATACACTGTTTGTTTACTAATGAATTAGAAACTGTTGAAAGGTGGACTGCAATCATAATCTGCCCGACCTGAAGCAAAAGATGTTCGCTTTTTTTCGGTTTTACATTTGTATTACTTTCTTTTCTCGTCCACAAAATTATACTGATATCTAGACATGGCCAGATACTCTTACAGTCTAAGATAAACCCGAATAAAGAGCCGCATAAAAACAGCATAAACAATGTACTATTGTCCCAAAAATAGCCTCCCAAGTTAGAAAAGTCATTTATAACATCGGTATCGGGAACTTTATGTCTTCCCGATCGTGACGTAAGTGTAAACGAGGCTTTCAAAGGACTACCGCACAACCGCCTACGTTTCCGTTGTTCATTGTCAATTGTCATGCATTAATTTCTTTGAACGAGTAAAACATAATAAAACCTTTTAAATCTAGACACTTGCTTTGACGAGCTCTCAATGTGTCGACCTAATTGTGTATTCTTGAACTTATATTCCAAATCACTTTCCAAACACATTTTCTCTTTTATTTAGTTTGTGTGAGAAACTAGAATAGAAAGAGATTTTGAATTTGCCGTACACTATTTTTAAGTATGTCAACAGCACTTGTAACTGTGTTGTTTGGATATATTTGAGGAAACAAAACAGGACGAAACTAACATAGAGACACTACGGATGTATGTATTGGTCGTTCGATAGTGTTTCTTGTTTACTCACATCACATGTTCAAGCCTGCGCAGTATAATTGCTTCATTTGAAGACCCATTTTAAGGGCATAATCTCGGTCAATCAATAGCAGACACACGTTAAAGCATGTATATCGTACATGCTATAGTATCGACGATGTGCCCATGAGCTCATGTACGAGGGTGTGCCCACGAACTCCTATACGTCGGTGTGCCCATGAACTCCTGTACGATGGTGTGCCCATGAGCTCATGTACGAGGGTGTGCCCACGAACTCCTATACGTCGGTGTGCCCATGAACTCCTTTACGTCGGTGTGCCCATGAACTCCTGTACGATGGTGTGCTCATGAACTCCTGTACGACGATGTGCCCATGAGCTCATGTACGACGGTGTGCTTACGAACTCCTGTGCGATGGTGTGCCCATGAACTCCTGTACAACGATGTGCTTACGAACTCCTGTACGATGGTGTGCCCATGAACTCCTGTACGACGTTGTGCCCACGAACTCCTGTACGACAGTTTGCCCACGAACTCCTGTACGACGGGAGGTCACCTAAAGTTGTAAATGCTATACCTTACATTTCTGTATAGAGTAACGCAGATAATATAACGGTCCACTTGTTCGACAAACCAAGTCTTTTATTTCTGAAGCATAATACATAATTTGTTTTTCCAGAAAATACAACATGACACCAGTTCAGTCTGGGGCAGAAGAACAGGACATTTTTTTGTTTCAATTTTACATTTTGAGTGAACTTTGAATGAACTAACACACATGCTGAAGTTTAAGCATCTTTTGGTGAACAATGTCTATCAGCATTAATACGCCTAAAGCATTTACGGGTATACCGTCCCAACCATTTACACGTACACTGTCCCAACAATTTACGCGTACACCATCCCAACCATTTACGCGTACACCATCCCAACCATTTACGCGTACACCATCCCAACCATTTACGCGTACACCATCCCAACCATTTACGCGTACACCATCCCAACCATTTA
>ENA-OREC01002407-OREC01002407.1-marine-metagenome-genome-assembly--contig:-NODE-2407-length-10300-cov-13.697936_pt1 | contig 10300 bp, 6 predicted proteins | sample MGYA00248626_ERZ508543 | MGnify/ENA primary metagenome ERZ508543 (study PRJEB26211, sample SAMN05518279) | marine metagenome | isolation source: Puget Sound, Washington, USA | host: Bankia setacea...
TATTTTTACAAGCACATACATCATGTCTTATAGATAGATTTCTATTTTCTATTGATAATTCTGCTCAGCAAAGAAAAAAGAGCTTGAGATTAAACTTAAGTTTTTAGATAATGGTATATTTAGCCAACATGTAATCATGCAATAATATGTACCATATGTTTAATTCCCCACCCACCCTCCTAACTAGTACACATCATGTTTGGCTAGTATTGTAGTGACAGTCGTGGTACATGTCCTGTAATGATGTTATAAGTTTTGCTGTAAAGACATTGACTTCAGAATGTGTATGAGTGATTAGCCATGAAAAATGATTTTCTCTACAATTACAAAAGTGTCTCATGATAGGTATTTGATCTGTAGCCATTGTTCTTATATGTCACCCTCTAATGTAAATGTTCTCCATTAGCTGTGTGAAGAGCTAACATTCTGATCTATATTTGTTGATTTTATGGCTTAAGTTTGACAGAATAGATCAGCTACAATTACTGCATGCTACGCTGACTTTGCCTTCTTATGTAGCTGTGTTATTTCATGTCAAAAATAGATCTACCGTTATATGAGCATTACTGAATTATCCTGGTAATGGAGTGTTAAGATATAATTACCTGGATATATAGATAGAAACTACTTGTCTTAGCTAAATGCATTTTCCAAGTCTCATGCACGATAACATTTTAAATTGAGTAAAAATACATCCTCTACCTGTCCAAATTGCCTGTGGAAACATGCATAGTGGTTTTCCCACAATTACACATTTGTTTAAACAATTATTTAGAAAGTGCCAGATTTTTGTCCTGAAAAATATACATATACAATTAAAGTCAGCTGTGTTTTGATAGAGCATGTTGTTGGTAAGTTTAGTGAATGCTTTACCTGAAACAGATGGTAAATCTACACAGGTTTACTCTTATTTTAAATTTACAGGGGTGCAATTATACTTTTAATACTAATGGACTTGAAGAAGCTTAATTTTCATTTCAACCATTTCAAATTCACTTCACGCGTAATGGTTGTTGCTAATTGTTAAAAGTTTGAAACGTTTCTCTTTCAAGCTTTTTTGTTGTTGTTTTTCGTGTACCTATATTTTTGTTTATTTTCTGTGGTTTTCTGTTTATTTTCTGTACCCACAGATGTGTATGTTTTTTAGTGTGGAGATAGGTTTAGTATGACAATAAGGAGGATGGGCACAAAAAGTACTACAGTTGCTGATGGATTGTTTTCTCGGCCTTTCTCCTACAAGTCACCACGATCAATATCCTCTACATTCTTCAATTGATGAGGCAGGGAGAGAGAGAGAGAGAGAGAGGGAGAGAGAGAGAGGGAGAGAGAGAGAAAGAACTTAAATGAGCCAAGAAAATGACTTACATTTGCACACCCATTCACACACAGGGCCCCAGCTCATGTTCAAACACACAATGGAATGTATTTAATTACAGAAAGAGATCAATTGGTAGTTTTGTATCTGCCTTGTGTCTTGCAACTTTCATGTCCAGCTTACTTCACTGTTTGACAGGTTTCAAGAGTGAAACATTCAGTGAAAGATACAAGCTACTTTTAACTGTTATGATATTAAAATCTTAGTATCAACTTTTTGAGTAGAAACATGAGGGTTTTTTCCCCATGAAAACAACTTAAGACTGTTTATTTCTTGTTGTTTTGTTTCTCTCATGAACAACCCCCCTGTAAGAAAGTGTATTTCAAGTGGTTATTTGTGGATAATTGGCTAATGTTCTCAAGTTATTGTGTATGGATTGTGTAATGCACCCCGCCCCACCACCACCACCACCATCACACACCCGTACACAACATGATGTGAACACCTCTGAACATACTTCATCCGTAAGTCATGTACATGTATATGTACTCTAAAAGGGGGATTTGTTTACCATGGGTGCTTTTACTGTAAGTGAGAACTAACATGATTTATATATACTAACTTTCAGGCTTTGAACAAATCTACTGAATGAAAAAAATACATCTAATAAGTAAAATAGACCAAAATGGCTGTATCTAGAAATTGAGACTGATTGAAATGAAGAGTACTGTTCCATTATGTGGTCGTGGCAAATCTAAAGGAGTGTGTCCGTAAACAAACCATAGTTTATAAGTTGAAGCCTTTATTTCTCTGCCTGTAAGTGTAAAAGATGAATATGAGTTGTTTTATCTGCTTGGATGCACTCAGTTCCTGAATGGTTTTATGTATCTGTTTTCATTTCTTATTTCGCCGAAAATTGTAATTATGTATTTTACCACAAAAAGATTCACACGGAAATCCTGGTGGAAATAAGTGACATATAGAAAAGAAGGTTTTGTTTTTGTATATGTGTCTGTTTAAGGGGAACGGAGACATGTGAGTGGAAGCGGTTTTTAGTTTTGTTTTTCCCTGTATGTTGAAAATAGGTAAAGAAATTAGGTTTCATGGTCACAAGGTCCTTGAAATTAATTGGAGGTGTTACATCTAAGGTTGTTTTGGCTGTTATGTGGCAAACAAGGTGTCAGCATGTGAGAATGATTACTTGCTCATATAATATGTTAAAAGGAAAGTGTTGTGTAATATATGCCTGTAATACATGTGTTATTGTCTTGTGTAATTCCAGGGGCCGACAATGTACATCTCAAGATTCTGGTGCCCAGTATTGCAGCCGGAGCCATCATTGGTAAGGGAGGGGAAACAATCGCCTCAGTACAGAAAGAAGCCGGCGCTCGAGTTAAAATGTCTAAAGCTAATGATTTTTATCCAGGTAAGTGTACAAGATTTATAATTACGCGCATTTAAAGTTTAATTATTTCCCAGCATTGCATTCTTGAAGAAGTTTGAAATGTGTTTCTGATCATCTATCTTGTTCTTTAATTCATTGCTGAGCCGTTTTAGAAGCAATTTGAACTACATTTCTGACATTGACATTTCATATTCTAGCACAAATAAGTTGGGTGTATAAAGAGTAGTCAATCTAAAAAGGGATATACACTCTTGGCACTGTGTAATTCCTGCAGTTTGTGAACCAATGCTCTTTATAGTTTTGACTTTGTGTTACTGACAGGCAAGATTTGATAAGTAGGTATCTATGAGATCTGTGGGTAGACTTACTAGCTATGTGTGGTGAAAGGCTTAAGCTATACACTGCATTTAACAGATACAAAACAACTGCTAAACTAGACATGTACATGAAATTCCTTTGTGTAATTAAACTTAAGCCCTGCGTTAATGAAAGATTCACTTGTGGTTTTTAAGGAAGTGGATGATTAATTTAAAATTCTTAATTACATTATTGATCCCCCTCTTGTTTTATACAAAAGTCCCCCATCATGGTGTAATATAGTGGAGAGTAAGTGTTTCCATAGTCCATTAACTTACTACATGCTGGATAATTTAATGGGTCAGGGTGAAACTGTCATATCTGGTTATGTATCCAAGCTATGACTTACGTTGCTCTGGCTGTCATCTGTCAATAGATCAGCTACAGATTGACAAACCCGAGGTAAAGGTCAAGCTTAATACAGCCATAAAAATGAGGAAATGGACACAGTGTTGTGACAGGACTCAGGCCATATATTTGCATAATTATAGAAGGTGTTAGGAGTCAGCAATGACATTTTCATAGCTGGAATAATTTGGTGATAAAGAAGAAATTAGTCCCTACGTCCTTATATATAGACACACTTGGGCTATAATGAGTATTTCATACAGTTTAGGCTACACCCTTTAACCTCATGTATAGTGGTAATGGACTTGACCAAACTTGTAGAAGTATTATATAGTCTCCAAAACTTACCTACTGTTGAAGTAACTCTTTTTGGTTGAGTTTTTTTTAAAGTGGCGAGTCATAATGTGTAGTTTGCAGCCACTCCACGCTATTGCTTTGGCTAATAAAAAGACCAAGAGAAAATACAAACGAAACAGAAAAAAAGCGCACAAAGAAACATGTAATAGTTCTTACATTTAAATAGAGCTAACTTGGTCCAGTCAGCACTGCTTTGTTTGTTATCTAATATATAAAAAATGGAGTGGCAAAAATAACAAAATATATAATAAAAAAGCTTGTTATACATGTGTTCTAAAATATAGTTACCTTGGTATTTTATGTATACTTTGCCTCAAATAGATCACAAACAGAGTTGCTCAATGACATGAAATTAAACTGGGACTGTGAATGAATATTATTACAAGTCTAATTGAAAGTTATTGTACAGCAGTCAAAGTTGGAAATCTCTTGGGGTTGAACAGGCAAGAAAGACGATATTTGAACAAAAATGGCGAAAACAGCACACGTCATGTCAGCAAAAGTGGCAGTGAAAAGGTTTCTGGGTTTGGTACAAGATTACATGAGGAACGAAACAAACTCCTATGGAAGCATTGATTAAATGTCTGAAGTTTAGGCTCTGTACTTTTCCTTGACACTTGTAGGATTAAAACATTTCCTTTTCACAATTCTGCCCCAAGTACAACACAACAATTGATGGACACAAATCAATCAGTATACAGAAACTCTGATTTTAAAATATATGTTGATTTTTACCACTGCAATACTTTTAGAAAACATAAAACGAATTCCAATAAAATCCCAATCAAGATGTTAGACATAATTAATCCAAAGTTACATGGCCAACTCTCATATCTGCCTTCTTATTTCCTTGACAGTTAGTACAGTTTTGCGTTCAACCCTCAATTTGTAAAATAAGCATATTTACCATTATCGAACCTCACAGCCAAAATCTTGAATTGCCTGTTATATATTGGGTTTATGTAAGAATGTATTGTTTAGTGTCATTAAAATGAGTGTCTATTGTCTGCAGACTGATTCATATCTACAGTTGCCTTATTTCTGCCGTGTAATTATCAACCCGTACCCAAATCGAGGTTTAATGGCATATATTTATTACTGAATTTAACTGTCTGGCTGATAAAAACATGGAATTGTGTCTAAATCAAAATCTCAGAAAAGTGGAAATTGGTCTAAACTATACACTGCATCTTAGTATCACTCTATAACCAGGTTGAACTGTACCTTTCCATATCATGACAATTGCCTGTGTAAATATACAAACTCATTATCTATGTCTAAAATGCTTGTTTTTTATCCCTGTCCCAAGGTTGTATGCTTAAAACAGAGTTAACTTTATGTGGCTATGCCTAAACTGTGGTTTGCTACTACTAAAAACTATCACACTTACAGTCAGTTATACTTGATCCCTGTATTGCATTAAATGAAAAGGTATATATGTGTAGGTAAAACTAGGATTATATGTACCCATGATACTTGAGTAGGAGTCTCCTTGTACTGAATATTGTCCTTCAAACAGAACTTCTTTAAACAAAAACGGTTTTAAAATGTGTAAAGTTTATAGGCCTGAGATTATATCATGACTTTATGACTACTTGTTGACTTTGACCTGAATTTCAGTAAAGTAAAAAACTGGTAGTTACTTCAGACAACTTGAAAACTTAAAAAGAAAAAGATAGCCACCTGCTATTAGTTTAAAGTTTGTTAATTATTGATTGGCTTTGTTTGTTACATTAAATAATAAACAGCAAATAAGCACATACAACTCTCACTACATGTAGTTGCTTATCTGAGTTTGGTTTTCCAAAAAAGATTTAAATGGACTGTACATAGAATGTTAATTTTAGAACTGAGATAAGCAAGAGTGTTAAATGCATTCACAGATTTTTTGGGGATAATCTTGGCTCTAAAAGGTTGTAACTACATGTGAAACAGAATATAGTATACAGTAGTTTCATATCTCATTATTTAACTTGGCTGTGTCTTTTGTTTAATGCAAAATCAATGGAAGTGTACTTGAAAAAAGAAGCTTATAGTAAAGTGTTGCATTTACCACTTCATTTAGAGCTACTATTTCATTGGATGATTTTTTTTCCATGCTGAGACAAAAGCGTATATAAAATGTACATATATTCAATCCATTCTATAAACGTTTACATAAAGCTGACTGATATGTTGAGTTGTTGCCAAACTGTAGTAAATATATGTTCATGTATTTCATCTATAGAGCAATTTACCATAGAGTCTGTTGGGTACATATATTAAAGGTATGAAATATCAAACTTGTGTCCTGTATCTGTGTACCAGCTTGAGAGAAAGTGAACAGTATTGCACCATATGGCCTAACTTATCATGTTATATACTTTATACTAGTAATTTAGATCATAAGTAACTGAACACATGTAATAACTGCCAATAGAAATACTAGTAACTTTTTCCTTAAATTATACATATATTATACTCATTGACAATTGCAAGTTAGAGGGGTGAATGCGAAATGATTCTATCTGCTTCTGGATTGAATAGCACTTAGAACCCTTTCACTTGTCATTGTCAATATATAGATCAGGAGAATGAAGGTTAGAATTGGCTTGTAACTGAGGATAGAATGTGTCAGGCAGAAACGGCTGGATTTGCCAGGCTGGTATTGATTGTGTGCTGTGTGAAAGAGAAGCAGAATGACTCCCACACCAAGCGCCCTCAAGAATAATGCCTACTCACAGAATGGTCCCTGTCTCCAAGATCGCGTTTTTATGTCGTGTAATAGAACGACTGGTTGCTCTCTTCTATTGTTTTCTTCTAAACGCAGCAGAAATATAACACTTTGCCCAACTGGTATTTTAAAACTGCATATTTTACTGATCTTGAAGACTTATTTAACATATTAAGATACTTGAAACTCCTAAAAACAGTTTACAATAAAACCGATCAAGTTGTAAAAAGTGCCAGACGGTTCAGATGTATTTAAAGAGGAGATGGGAACAATTTACTTACTGTACTTAAACTGTGAGGTATGAATGCCAGCAGTTTGGTTTTTATAGTAGCTGTTGATTTATGGGTAATCTGTGAAGTGTTATAACAGACAGTTTTACCTGAGCCCAACTTAGGGGTACCTTGGGCTATGGGGGAGGACAGGGTGTTGATAACTGCCAGCGTATGTTTGAAATGCCAATGAGTAAAGGAAGGGTGGGGCATAAAATCTACCTATCCACCTAAATATACCACCAGTAACTATGGGGAGGAAAAGCACACACATTTAAGAGAAAAGCAGAACTATCGAGAGAAAAGGAATGTTTAAAAAGAGATGGGAAGAAATCAATAAGTGTGATCAGATAATATGAAGCTTCTCCAGTGAACTTCCCCGCACTTAATGACTGTAAACTGATCTTAAAACACAGCTTAATCATGGAATCAAACAAGTCTGCAGGAATTCAACTACAGGAACACAATACCCACGTCCAGGCTGACATTTTTGGTTACAATTTGACATACCCCTGAATGTGACAATTTTTATTGACTTTTACGTTACATGTTGTTATCAATGTTCGTCTTTCAGAGTACAGCATAATGGACATAATGGAGTCTGGGTTTTTTCTCATTGTTAACCAAGATGTATAAATCAATGTTCATGTGTTGTTGTTTTTTATTTCCAGGCACGACAGAACGAGTTTGCCTCATTATGGGCGGCGCAGACTCAGTCAGAAAAGTTCACAATTTTATCATGGAAAAAATTCGGGAAAAGCCTGACCCCAACCCTAAGCCAGAAGCATCAAAAAATAATTTCGAGAGGCATAGACAGGTAACCGTCATCAATGTAAGTCATCCAGTTTCATCATTTCATATATCATATTTCACTAAGTTTCTGCAAAGCTTGACTGAGTTAGACCAACCCCCAAAAAACATGAATTTCTAACTTTTTTTATTTTATTTCCCCCCGCTGTTTAAGTTCACCAGGTTCCAAAATGACTCAATGAATATATTTCTAGCATTTTAATAGCCATATATAGCATGTAGTGTAGTGTACAGAGCAGTGCCAAGGCTTTATACTGGCTTTACGTGTGTATTACATCTACTTGTGTAAGAGGTTGTATGGAAATTTACATGCAAGTAACATCTCAAGGGTATGACCTGCTTGTCCTTTTCCTCACCTTCAATTTCACCAAACAGAATTACAAGATGCCACCTTTCAAACAGTTGAGCTGAATAAATTGACAATTGAAGCCAAAATTTAAAAAAAGAAAGAAAATTGGAATTGAAATTAAATTTTAAACCTAAAATGGTTAATACATGATTAATAATTCTATATAATATAAACGAGTGATGATTTAAAGTTTGGTTATGATTGTATTGTTTTGATAACTTTCGTCTTTTATACAAACGTAACGTTACTTAGCCTTATTGGGAACACACACAAAAGTGTTATTTAAAGTCAAAGGACTGAAACTCTATAGCCTTAAAGTGGAATATCTGAGAGAAAAAATCAATTAAAGCAGTCAGAAAACGTGAAGAGTTTGAAATGTGTCGTGAATGGCTTGATTTTCTCAATCACTTGCTTTATTATTCCCTTTTAACTAAGAATATCAGCATGTGTTTTAAACCATGAGACATGTGAAACTATTGATCACACAGGCTTTAAGGTGACTATGACCAGGCATGAACCTCTCGCCATATTGCTGCCATATGACGTAAACCCAAAATAATGTGAGACACAGTTATTCTCAAATTCATCATACTGAGAATGTGATATATATGGACTGTGAAATCTGTGTAAGAAGGGAGAAAAATGTTCCAGTCCATTCAATATCCAGTGTTGACTAAAGCTATAGAACTGGCTAGAATCTAGGGATCTGTTAGGGAGAGAAAAAGTGCTGCCTCAGCTATATTGATGATTGATTAACTATCTAGGGATATTGCCTCTGTGACGTATCACCTCAGAGTGTACAAGTATGTGACTTGTCCGTGTATTGCCCTTAATCACAGAAAAGTTGAGTTTTGAAGGAATCTGGTGAACACCGTAGAATGTTATGTGCATACTAGTTGCAATGTTTGGCTGTTACTTGTTTTGTTGTAAAAGATAAATGAATGATTTTTCAGTGTTAAAAAGGATCACCCCATTCTCATTCATATTCATCCAACATTAACACTTCATTTAACAAATCATTATTGCATGTGCTTTGGTTTGTCCCTGTTCAAATAAGCATCTACAGCTTCAGACACCCTGTACGTTAACCAAAAATAGCACCATCATGCCTCCTTGCCTAAAAAAAAAAGCCTGAAAAAGAGCTTCAATTCACTGAACAAAAGTCTTCACAATGAGCTGCTTTCCAGCACTCATAGTTTGCTGAACAAACAGTTTACTGTTTCATTGATTATTTGTGTTGACAGACAAGTTGTATCTCCAGGGAAGGAAAATGTAAAGGAAGATTGTTGCTATTTTTGTTGACGTGTTAAGTATTTGGTTAAGTTTTTCTGCAGAAACTTGGTTTATTATAGTAGATAGTAGTATGTTAGTTAGGTGTAGGGAAGTGATGAGGGAAGCCTCACTGATTATTGCCTGATTTCCATAGAGATTTCAGTGTATTATCTCCAATGTTTGGACAGAACACACTGGTTTGATAGATTGAGTAATATGTATAATTATACTTTATGAATGCCACAACCAAATAGAATGAACCATTGTTATTGATCACGATAATAAAATCTTGAATGATTGTGTATAGCCACATTGTGATTGTTAGAAAACAAGAATAAAACAATAGGTGGTACAATTCTATATGTAGGCACACGTGACCTTTGCTTGTAATTTGGCAAGGACTATTTGTGCATTGTTTTCTTAAGACTATTTTATATTTCACAACTCTCAAGTGACTGGATGGCAATTTGCTAGTGCTGATGTGTATTAATGTTTTAGATTTTGTAAGTGAATATTTGCTTAACTGGTTTATAAAAAAATACAACTATAGATTATGTACATGGGACATGCACACACGTTGGTTCTATAGGATAACACTGTAAAATTGGTTGGAGAAAAAACTTAAAACATATCAGTCAAATGGTAATAAGTACCCTGTCTACTAGAGGTCATTGACTTATGGTGTATTACCCTTGTTGCTGATAAGCCTCTGGCATAATAGCTACTGTGGCAAAAGGGAGATTACTCTTCTACCTTCAATCCTCACTTGCTGATAAGCTTCACCATACTGCCTACATTTCTACACGCATTGTTATCTACCTTTTCACTGGCACTGCTTTTGATTTGTATCATCGTTATTTAAGCCACTGTCACTCACAATCATTGTTCTACCAGCATCACCATTGCTATTGTCATCATCATATCGTTTTGCAACATCCTATGTATCAATGACATATATATTGTCTACAATAAAGAACATCATGATCAAAGAATTCTTCTCCTCATCATCATTGTTGTTGCCATCTTCATCTTCTTCATCATCATCATCATCATCATCATCATCATCATCATCATCATCATCATCATCATCATCATCATCATCATC
>ENA-OREC01002408-OREC01002408.1-marine-metagenome-genome-assembly--contig:-NODE-2408-length-10298-cov-11.640740_pt1 | contig 10298 bp, 4 predicted proteins | sample MGYA00248626_ERZ508543 | MGnify/ENA primary metagenome ERZ508543 (study PRJEB26211, sample SAMN05518279) | marine metagenome | isolation source: Puget Sound, Washington, USA | host: Bankia setacea...
GGAGGACATAGAACACCTAGGAAAACGCGGATGGGAGGACATAGAACACCTAGGAAAACGCGGATGGGAGGACATAGCACACCTTCTAGGCAAAAAGCGAAGGAGTGAAAATAGTTTCTCGAGCTATGGAAAACGTGGATGGGAACCGATCAATTTGAAAAGAACGTTTAGTCAAGAACAGAAATACAGAAATAACGAGGCAGTTCTAAACAAAATACTCAAACAACTTTCCAAACCACAGGGTAGACGCGAAAGTGAACTATTGGACTCTGAATCAAATATTACAAAGTCTAACAGATTAAGAAATGATTATGACAACATCGTGGCTACAGTTGCAACTCAGGACCATCCGCACTGGTTACGAAATGTACTTGAAACGGAAATGTGATCTGAATATGGTTTTACACTAAAATATATATTTATTTATTCAGGCGTTTCCAATATTGTTCAATGAATCTTTAAACTAAATAAGTATGCTCCTTTCCTTAAGTATGCCTGATTTTCGTTTGTTTTTATTCTTGCAACGTGTGAACGATTGGACGATATTAAAACTGTTATTTCAGAAATGACGTGTTTTATTTAATTCACATCTACTTAGCACTTGTGAAAATAGCCACACACTACTTTACCGTGACTTGTACCAAATTATACCTATTGGGTGAAACGTACATTTAATACACTAGTGAACTTTAGGACCAACGACAAAAACGACCATTGATATGCTAAACAGAATGCAAAGTCAACTGGCAATGTTTCCCTCAATGCATATAAAACATGTTTATTCTAATGTCTGTTTCATCACTATGTATATTGTGACAATATAGACATTGGTATACATGCAAAATGTAATAAAATCCACATCATATAATGCTACTCGATGTATTGTAATAAGAACCACAACTACACGTAATATAACTAGACTATAATGTTATCCTACACCAATTTAACTACCAACAAAACTGCACATAACATCATACCAGATTAGTGTAATATACTCACAACCGTTTAGTTTATGAAGTGTCGTTTGAAGCATGCGGAATGTCGCCATGTACTATAGTAACAATTATGCTGTACAAACGTCCGTCAGTGAGTGTAACCTATATACATAATAGAATAAGCAATGCAAGTAGTTACTAAGAACCTAAACAAAACACCACATTGTAAATACTGCTACACATGTACAACATCTATTAAACTATGAAAACAAATGCAAATAGAACACATGTTTGGTTGTGGCTGCTCTTACCCTGCTAGACTCGCATAATAATGAGTAAATGACTGGGATATATTGCAGTATACCATTACATAACTAAGGAAATGATAGTTGGTCTTAACACTGCTTATACGTATGTACTTACGTGTAGACATAAAACACTGCCCATGGTTACATGTATGGCCCAACACTGCCCATGGTTACATGTATGGCCCAACACTGCCCATGGATACATGTATGGCCTAATTATAATAGTATAATAAACCACTTACACCGATGATAATGCTGTTTTAAGAACAATCGAACATGAACCAAACCTACAATGTACAGTTTAGCCAATGAATTTAATCAAGTTGTTACAACCTTGTTAACAGGTTCAATGTACATGTACTGTTCTAACTAAGCTCATTATTTATAACAACTCAAAACAGTTAACCAACTAATCCAAGTAACTATGCTAATATGACAATGTCGTTGCGTGTACTGTTGTAATCATATATTGTACTTACGTTTTGTTAGTTTATAATATCATTTACAATGCATGGTTTAGTGTTGGTTTCTGTTATTCCTTGATATACTCTTTTGTTCTAATTATTTTTATCAAGAGTACGTTTACACGAGGGAAAGAAATCACTTTCGAATAACATATGGAAGGGGGACATAACATGCGGATATGTCTATGTAGTAATGTCAAACACTAAGGTCAAATGTTGGCTGGGCATAATTGTATGTCTATTGTAAGGAAAAAATGAAATCACGAACAGAGGATTATCCATGGTAAAACTTGAACAGTACTTCCAGTTTACACAATAATTTCCGTTATAATACATCCTTTACAAGACAACATTGTGTATCGACACATTTTACATCGTAATTAGTCCGTCGACTTAGTCTGATATATACACACACTAAACAAAGCATATCCATATTCTATTAACCACACATTTGAATGACAATGCCATCGGTCGTTTGTTCAAGAAAGAGCCAATGATTACTGTCATCATATTACACTGAAGCATTGAGTGACACTGGGTGTGTATTGCTTTGTCCGTCCGTGTGTCGTAGTACATATTTCCCCATCGATAACTAGAAAAAAAACTTGGATTAACGGTTGGAAGGTTGGGCATGGCCAGTAGATGACCCCAATTGATATTGAGGTAATCAGATCAAACGTAGAGATCACCGTGACATTTAACACGAAAAGCTTGTTTGGTGAACGACAGGGCCTTATGTCCGGAGACGTGATGGGAAGGTTATTCGTCACTTGTAGATGAATTCTATTGGTTGTCATGATATCTGGCCAACGGTCAATGTCTCCGTGATTGCTGATAAATATCGCTTGAGTTTACATGTAAATAGTTTTATCTTTATAACTTGCATAACTCACTATTTAACTTATTTAATAAAGCACTGCTGCCAGGATGAGACATGTTTAACTCGATTTGTTTATTAATACCAGCTCTCATAGAACACTTAGAACTGATTAAGAAATGTATCTACTATCCACAAACTATGAACGGAGTTTCGCCATAGAATTACAATGTCATCACGTACGTTTACTATGTAATGACCAATTAGCTGCCATTTTATTTTATTAACGCAATTTTCAAAGAAACCTGTGTTATAAGAATGACGTGTGTTGTTGGTTTATTGGTCGTGAAACTGGGGGTGTTCCGGAGATTAATTTGAGTTTCGTTAATCATATCGACACCAAACTGTTTATATACTACTAAGAACATATGAAGAGCTTTCTTATGATTGCGTTCCATCATAAGTCAAGTTCATCATTACTAGATATACAAAATTCGTTTCCGACGAATAACTACTGTTTCCTTCATTATATTGACACCAAACTTACTTGTTGTAAATTACTAGTGAGAACATGTGGAGAGCTGGCTTGGAATTATGTTTTGGTTCGTTCCGGCAAATGTCAACCTTACTAAATAAATTTCGTATCCGGGGATTAATTTGAGTTTCGTCCATCATATTATCATTAAACTTGATGTTAGAAAATTAAAGTTTTCAATTTAATTGCTTTATAGTATGTTCCATCAAAGGTCAAGGTCACCAACATTGTTTTATGTTTTGATAGAGTTTTGCAGGCTCTGCAGCGCAATATTTGGTTTTCTCACAGCTGTGTTATGTTGTTTTCCTAAAACATAAACATAAATCTACATATTACTCATACATTGAATTGGAGGGCCTTATGTAAGTCAGATGTACATCTAATAAGCAATCGCGCAAATACAATTCTTTATTAATAATAATGTTATTATTATTTATATGTTATAGCAAAACTTATATTGGACACATTTGGACGTGGAAAAGCTGCTTTTGTGGTATTGCCACTTTTTATGTTGTTTGCTATTGTGTTTTTTGCGGGGAGGGCATACTGTTTGACAAACATATACTGGTTATTATATAATATGATACTTTACACAATTTTGATCCTTCTTTGTGTATACAAACTGCAAGAGGCCTCACTTTAGAGTAGTATGTGAGCTGACAGGTTAGCGGGCCACTACTATGCTGAACTAGTGACCGGTCACTATTTTATTATAGCGCGGTTACAAACTCTCCTATCCCTTCTCTCCATATGTACTTTACATTGTACCTCCGTACAGCTTCACTAGCCCGCCTAATTATATCCTGGTCTAATGTTACTAATCAAAGACAACGATGACAGTGTCAGTAGATTTAGGCGAGATCTCGACCACACCAAGACGGAGACTGGCTAGTGGGTTAAATACTTTAAATGTTGGAGAAATCAGAATGATAGTACATGAGACAGCCGTCACCATCATGGCATACATCCTTCAGGTTACCAGATGCATCCAGGGTGCTTAGTGATGACAACGGAGTGTTTGCTCTTCTAGTATATTGGGTTTATCGGACTGATACAATGCAATGTACAAATCGAGAGGACAATTCTGGATATCAATGCCATCTGAGCTAATCTTGGGAAACATTGTTTGCAGTTGTCTAGTATACATACTCTTAGTGAGTGTGACGCAAAACCATTTCCTTATGGCAAAGGAAATATCACGGTACTAAATAACTTGTTTGCCAGAGACTATCTATGTTTAGTTAATGTACTTGGTGAGGGAAATATCAGACATGCAAAGATGTTGGAGGCAGCAAAACCCTTCTGCACTACGATTAGCTGCGATAGACCACCATGGCGTCTGCTCGCTTCACTCTTTTCGAAGAGAAAAACCCATTGTAAGTCATGGCCCTGCCACCAACTACTGCCAATGTGTTTCAGCACATTTTTGGAGCTTATCTACAGGTTAATGTATTGAAAGCGGCAAACTGCCTCGCCCACACTGATGATTCAACAGCTATTATTCGCCTAGTGGGAATTCAGGATGGTCGCACAAGTTGCTTAGACTGGAGATGGGGAGGATATTTAAGAAGAGGAACTTGAATATGGTAGTGATCAGGACGGTGACGATGCTATGCATGATCTGGCTATTGTTTATGATTTAGATAAATGGTAGTAAGATTAGGCAAAATATTCAAGAAGATGCAAGTTGTGTGTCGTTTCCGTAAGACATACTTACTTAGGCCTATGAACGAATGTTCTTGTAGTTTTTATTTGAGCCAATTATTGAAAAAACACATATTTTTAAAGATATCTAATTCAATATTCATAAAGATCTGTGTACCATTACATTTAAAAATGTTAATTAAAACATGTGCTTAGCTCTTCAATTGTCAAAAACATTTAAGTTTGTATTTAAGTTTACAGTATACTAAATTCATTGTCCATCAATATTTGAGAGTATTTACCTTAACTTAACTCTAGCATCGGACCCTGACTTTTCAAAACAACACCAAAAGGATTTTGCAAATAAAAATGTGACCTAACCATGACTTGAAGTTTAAAAGATAACACCCAAAATGTATTCTACATACATAACCTCTTAGAAAGACGCTTTATACATCATTATATGGTAAATAGTTGAAATTGAAATAAAGACATCAGAAATAGATTTATGCATACCTGAAAACATTATAAAAAAGACGTCTTATACATCATCTAAAGGTACGTGGCTGGAAAGCTAATTTTCCAGATGGGTTCTGGAGAGTTGCCCAAAGTTGCCATATTGGCAACAAAGTAGGACGCCATCAGATTACGAATCACAAAACATTCATAGGAAAGAGAATTTCTATGTTGATGTATTGAACATATAGGAGTGTCAAATCGACTACTTGGTGTACACATACAAACTCAGATTCAGATACACATCTGAAAGGGTTCTTCAAAAGAGGCGGCGTGGCGCAGTGGGTAGCCCGTCTGACTCGTGATCGGTGGATAACTGTCAGCCGGTAGTTCGAACCCCTTCAAAGGCCCCGTCATTTCCTTGAGCAAAAAACTTTACTCTAATTGCTTAGTACTGGATTGTTCCAGGAACGGATTCGAGCGTGATTTACACAAGCAAAAAATTGCTTGTTTCACAATCGAACTAAAATAAAGTAGTATAAACTAAAGGCTTCTTCAACACCTAGTATCAAAATCACTCTTAAAAAGTCATTTACTGTGTCATATGGTTTCATTTTAAATGCTCGAGTCCGCAATATACTTTACTTTGTCGCGCTGATTTGCAACATCGTGATATATGGACGCTTAGAGAAAATCTAAGGTTTATCTTGCATATTCATTTTAATATTTTTATATAAACTATTGAGAACAAAAAACAACATTTTCAGAAATCATTTTCCTTCATGTGTTCAGGTTTTCATGTTTTGAACGGTGTTATTGAGGATACTATCTGGTATACAGGGCAACTGTAGAAGAGATAACAAAGAACTCGCATAGTAAAAACTACGTTAATAAAACATAATCGACACTCACATGTATATCAATGGTAAGTCACGATGGAATGTCATCGTACATCTAAATGCTACAGTACATGTTAACACGCATTTGACATAGGGAGATTAACGGTACATCCAGTAGTTAGTGCTGATGATATTTCCTTCCCTAGTAGACTCTAGTATTTCTAATCCGGCATTGAATGGGTACGAATCTACAATTCCCTTTATGTGTAAAGGTAGAAGGGCCTAACACGTTGGAAAAGCTGAATACATCTTAGTTTACGTAGCTCTTGAAATAGAAAGTCTTGCAAATCAAAGGTTCCAAGCTGAAAATAAACTTTATTAGATGCACAAATTGTGTTAGCTTAATGTTTCTCAAGGCCTTGTTTCTTTTAGAGAAATAAGGGTTACTTCTCACACAGAAAGACAATATCAAAGCGGCATCAATTATTCGATTTATAAAAGTTAAATATTCCAGGTCTGAAATCCAAAGTGGTTTATGCCTTTCTTGCAGTATTTCATCACTGTTCTTTTCGTGTGAACAGCGAATGGACTGCACATGGAGGAGAGTTGTAAGGGTTTATTTTATGCAGAGGATATTTTAGAACCAATAGTTGACGTACATGGAGACAATTATAACATCTAGTGTAAGGGCACACGACCGCATATTCAAAGTAGAATAAACATAACAAAATAAACGATTAATGCAATCGTAAGAAAATTGGGACAACATAAATAAAACGCTTATCCCCAAAACAAATGAGTGCGATATAAAAAGAGCATCGAATCCTATAGATATTTCCCTAAGATTTGATACGACTACCAGCATTCCCTCTAATAACCATACTAGTATATTTATTTATTTATTAAGTTTGTAGTAATTGAAAACAGTACACAACACCTATAAGCTCACAATGAAATCATTTCTACAATGAGGCAATTACAGGAGTGAATTTGAAATAGTTTAAACAAATTGTCTTTTACGCTGTACCTCGTGCAATTCGTATTGCCTTCATATTACAAAGCTTGTCTGATGAGCTATGCTTATATAGGGGCCGTGTTTCGACGAATAGGTCACTTTGTCATACATACACGTATATGGAGCGAAGATGAGTACGTACATTGTGTGATTACATTAATACATCCGTTGTACCTGTCATTCTAAATGATGTCTGTATTACTGCGTTAACACTGACGTCCAATGCTGACGTATATTGGTTTCTAACAGCCATCTTTCACAGTTCGTTAACTGTTAGTCGCCATTTTATAAACACGAACCGCACTTTAAGAATAAAACATATACTATTTAAATGGACATTTGGTGTTCTAAGACGGGTAAAAATAAATCGTTTTCTTCAAGGAGTTACGAATTACTAGTATTTATATTATGTAATATTATAATCGCGATTAGTAAAAAAGTACATCAATCAAACCACAGGATGGGTCACTTCACACATGCATTACCCATGTGGGATGACATATAGTCAATGTTTTAAATATTTCGAAGGGCGACTTGGTCGCATTCTAACAACACGTGCACATTTAGTATTAACAATAACATATATTTGGTTTTATAAGAACAGTTTTGTCGATAAGCTCGTTTTAATAAATGTAACTTGAGTTTACACCAATCGGGTGGTGAAACAGTACGTCATTATTACCCGGAAGTTTAATGTCATTCAACTACCTTGACACAACATTACTTCTATTTATTATGTCAGTGGTCGATGCAGTCGATACAAATGTTTACATTCACATATCTCTTATAAGTTAAACTATACAATGCCTGCATCTGTCCTAGAATTGTGTTCTCTTACTTTTACGCAAATGCTAATGAATCTACGTCGATGTAACCGCGTGGGGAACATGTTCCATAATCAAAGATATTTCGAATGTCGCCCTAAAAGCTTATATTGGCGATAGTGAATGCATGTTGTCGTTTTAAAAACTGACCTTGAACACGAACAAGTCATGAATAAAGTAAGGAATTTATCTTCAGGATTGTTTGATCACTTGACTTTCGTCACATGTTGCCCTCTTTTACCCACCCTCTACTGAGTATAATGTAAAAGTTACCTCGTTGGAGGAATTCCATGCACTACATATTACTTGTTTTGGATTAAATGTAACCTGGTATTTAATATCACCCCTTAATCATTGATCACGTGATGTTTTAACCACAAAACCGATAACTGGCAGTGAGGGATATTCATATGCATGCTATACTGTAGGGCATATCTATGTATTTGTTTATCAGTTATAGAAATGAAATGTTAGCTTAACCGCATTGAACACGTAATGCTTCAAGTCAAAGATAAGAGTTCTGGTAATCCTCGAGGCGCTGATGAGTTGTGTCACATGAATGTGTACCATGTAACTGTCTGCTCGATACAATGGTTCTCTTTGTTCCAAAGTTGTACAAAACAAAATCAGCAAACCTCGAGTATAACTACTAGTAGTAAAATCGGTTATTTATACGCACATACACATTGGTACCTTCTGGACGGTTAGCGGATGGAATTATATGATTGTTACAATGGGTTAATTTGTGTTTTGTTTGTATAAGAAGAGATGAGAATGGTTACATATACCTAACACAATTATAGTGGTATTGATACATCGCGCAAACACGCCTCGTTAACGTGCTTACTAACGTGTACAGTTTAATCCAACTTTACTTGAACTACATTTAAATCAATACATTATGTATCTGTGCCACACACACACTGACGTCATAGGTAAATGTTAAATTTTAAACAAGCTGACAGCTAACGAGACGTGTCCTTTAACTCTTAAGAATTGTTAATTTCGGTGCGTGTTGGCAATATGTCACCTCCTTATTACTAATGGGCGCTATGAGAACACATTCAGAGAACGCTAGTGTTGAAAGAACACGATATATACTGCAAGCCGACTAATCTCTAAAATACCAAAAAATGGTTGAATCCCTATGTAGTGTGTGGTTCGATTATGTGTTAATGAGCTGTTTGATTTCCGTCATGTCGACATGCCAAATGACTGTCTGACGTTAGAGTTTCCCAAAGTGTAGTCACCGTCATTAACCAAATGTATTTATGTTGAGGGAAGCACTTTACACTTATGCTTGTGATTAAGATAGTGTTGTTGATTTTAAATTCCAAACACATGTTAAAAACATTGTGTTATACAAGTGTTGTTGATTTTAAGTTTTATTACCTCTATTTTTATAAAATAGCATTCCTTTTTATTGTTTTCATACGCTGAATTGTTCAAATATAAAACCAATACTTCAGTTGATTACTGTCCATATAAGTACAAACCTTAATAAAGGGTGATATATTACAGATAGCTTATCTAAACACACTACAACTTATTATGTTAACTCTGTCTACACAAACTGTTCGTATATAATGCAATATAAATAAACAATTTAAGATTTCAAAAGAGGAAACTAACATCTGTTGCAACTATCTTTTATTTTATAATAACAGCTGCTGTGGTTGTTGTTGACGTATTTGTTGCTGTTGTTTTGTTTTCATTGTTTTGTCGTGATGCCTTAATTGAAGTTCAACGCATGTAAGCAATGTTTTGAGTCGATGAGCTGTTTTAGTTCTATAGGTCGCATATTTGTAAAACTACACAACAACCAAACATATGGGACTAAAATGTTTACTAACTCAGCTAACGTTTCTAAAGAAAAGTTCTAAAGTCGGCAGTACTTTTGGAATTTTCTTATTTTTAAATTGCACAATGGTATGTCCAAAACATGTTTACAATACAAAATGTCCACTCAGAAAAAACCAAGGCCATCTGTTTGTATTAGCTGATATGACGTATTGTCTGTGGTTCTAAATACACCAGTCAGTGCTAAATGATTGTAAATCTGACAACATTGGAAAACATATAACAAACATAGAAAGTTTAAACACCAAACGTCTGTAAGAACAACAATCTTTCTTGGAAAATGGTAATTACATTTACAACTTCTGCTTCCTTAAGTTTGATCTTTGTCGAGAACGAGCTGCATTTAGATACCAAAAGGTCTCTGACCAATTCAAGAATGACACAAAACTATCACCAAAACAACATGTATTTACCTTGAAGGTTCAATGGAAGTCTATCCTAAGTACACCCTCACCCAACTAATTTACATGAAATCTTACATTTAAAACATTACATTTATTGCTTCAGAAGCTTTAAACAACTTAAAAAAGATCCATTACATGTATTAACCGATGCGAACGTCATTGTTTTAATAGATACAGACCAAAGCATTTTTGTTAAC
>ENA-OREC01002409-OREC01002409.1-marine-metagenome-genome-assembly--contig:-NODE-2409-length-10298-cov-10.614813_pt1 | contig 10298 bp, 4 predicted proteins | sample MGYA00248626_ERZ508543 | MGnify/ENA primary metagenome ERZ508543 (study PRJEB26211, sample SAMN05518279) | marine metagenome | isolation source: Puget Sound, Washington, USA | host: Bankia setacea...
AGGCCCTCAACACAACATAGTTTAACAACAATAACAACATGATTTAACAACAATAATAAATGACCATGATATGGTATGAATGCCCTTATTAGATTGTGTGTGTTATATCATGAAAATAAACCTATTCCTCGACATTGTAAGTCGGTAAACGTTGATGCATATATTGAAGCGGTGTTACTACAGTTTTCTGCTCCAACCCATTACCCCTTGTCTACGCTGTAAAGAATGAATTATAAGTTCGACGTATTACGTATATGCCCAAGACCCGTAAATATACCGAACTTAACCTAGAAGGATGAGATCAGAATATCCTTCACAGTGTTATGAGGGAGCTTGTTCTACATGTAGCCCCAACATTCTAGATAGACTCAACAGTCCCAAAACGAACACCCAAATTCTGCCATCAGCGATTCAGTAAACAATCTGTGAAAATATGGTTCTATTTTCCTCTGTGTACTATTTTAAAGTTTTGCTATATATGCTATTGTATTTCTTCTGTGTTAGGTTTGTTTCGACGAGTGGAATTTGAGATGAACCCGACGCTGACTAAGTAGTGCAAATTGTAAACCTAGAAACCCCGGCCCCTTATCTAGATCTGACCCCAAATCCCTAACAAAGAAAACTATTTTGATACTATAAAACCCAACTATAAGCTCTCTGCACACAGAAGAAATATAACACTGAACTGCACTTCTGCTATTTCCCGCGCAAACATCTAAAACCCGTGACATAGGTTAAAGTGATTATTTACTGTTATTTACAATAAAACTGCAATATTCTGTTTCATTGAACATCTCGGTATATGGCTGTCCCCTTATGTCCTTTCTATTCTCATACTGGCCCCTTATAATGAAACCAGAGACCCTGAAATTTCCTGACCCCTGAATTACACCGGGTCCTTAAAGGTATTCCAATAGTGTAAAGATAGGCTGCCACCGCCTAAATTCTTAGCCACCAGTTAATTTATCAAAACGGATAAATCCGGATGAAAGAAGATGAGGAACGACCATTTCCATTGGTTTCCGAACATAGCCGAAAGTAGGCGGGCGTTCAACATCATATTACAGGTGAAATACCTTAAACTCCCTTCTACTCAAATATGATATCTAAGGTCGCTTGTTGATGGTCTCCTTTCTTTATTTCTTGTTCTCTTTTCTTATTGTTATCAAAATCTTCTGCTTTTATGCATAGTGTCTCTTGGTCCTATGTAGAATACTTGTATTTGCAAAATTTCATATTTTTCTTTCGTAAAGTGGAATATATATATATGTATGTGTGTGTATTGATTTATATTATTATGTAACCAAATTTAATGGTTGTCAAAATAGGTCAGAGATGTTGACTATTATACTACATTGTACACTTTATAATTTGTCAAATTCGCAAAGATAAAGATAAAGTGTTTATTATTTAGTTATGTTTCTCCTTTACTACTTTACTTTATGTTTTTACTTTAAACTTACTATAAATTTCGTATACTGTACGAGATAGTGTAAATGAAAAAATACGTACAAGACGCCCTAATTCATATTTAGTTCGATTGTGAAATATACCCCATAATTGTGCCAACTCAGCAGTTTCACCACATACCGAGCTATCCCAATGAGTTTACGTTGTGTGAATATCATGTTAGTACAACGTCACTAATGTTTACACACCCATGTACAGTAAATGGGTATATACATGGAGCAATGACTCACAGATAAATATATCGATATTACATGTACATATATATCATATACATGTAATAAAAAAGCAAACTATGTTCATAAGTACATAAGTACATGTGTATAATGCCACTTAAGCCACAGTATCGAACATCGTTGAAACACTGTGTACATGACAAACGAAACTGTTCACCTCAACACTAATATCAATCGGTGTTTTTTTATAAAGTTATAGTGTTCATTAAAACCCTTTTACTTTAGCTGGTAAAATCAGTGTGTTCCTGTTGTCAAAATTACAAAATTACAACAATTGAAACAAATGACGATGATAAAACAGTGATTAAGCAAAGATGGTCCATTTCTTCTTCGGTCCTCATCTTTATCTTCTTATTGTGCTGCTGGCGTTATTGTTTTTGTGTTGGTTCCGTTGTCATCACCCTTGTTGTTGTTTTAGTTGTTTTAGTTGTTGTTTCAGTTGTTGTTTAGTTGTTGTTGTTGATTTAGTTGTTGTTGTTGTTTTAGTTGTTGTTTAGTTGTTTTAGTTGTTGTTGTTGTTCTTCTTCTTCTTCTTCTTCTTCTTCTTCTTCTTCTTTTTCATCATCTTCTTCTTCTTCTCCTTCTTCTTCTTCATCTTCTTCTACTACCTCTTTTTCTTAGTGGTGATGCTGTCGGTGCAGTTGCTGTTTAATGGGTAATTAGCGTGTTCATCATTCAGTTTCCATGTTATGCCTGCCACATCACTTTATTCCAGATGTGATTTTATTAGAAATCTACCCATTCGACCTCCGGGTTCCTGTAAAGCTTGACCCGGGCAGGACATCCTCTCCATGGTCGACCCCGTGTGGCCCCTCGTATGGCCCCTAATGACCGTGACGTTACTGATACATCACGATCTCGGGGGCAACTTGACAGTAACACGTAATTAAAATAACATAACTCAGCACAGTGAACGACGGCTATCAGGTGAATTCAGTCGGGCAAGGTGTCAATGTACAGGTTTAACTACATTCAATGAGATGCTGAACACTTGAAAGACAGACAGACGGACAGACGGACGGACGAGCAAACATTCGGAACTTCAAGGCTTTTAGTTTGCATGAAAACTGTTGATTATCTTTTAATAGGGGTTAGGGTTATTGTAGGTGTATGTAAATTCACAAAAAAACAGCTGTACAAGCAAAATAACTCACACATAGCTCACAGTATGCAGTGTCGGCACGGACGGACAGACAGACGGACAGACCGATGAATGAAACACAGACATGTATCACTAGTGCATGTTCACAATCCGAGTTTTAGTTGATAGTTCCTCTTTTAAATCATCTACAGAGTCTCAAAAAAAACTATGTTTCTTCCACGATTCAATATCTATTATACTCTTAATTAAAGTCTTATACAAGGCGGACACGATATAATAACAACGACGATCACGAGATAGTTAATCTTATCCACTCGTACGTTTCGGTGATTATATCCATATCCACATATCCGCATATATACTATATCTACTAAATCTACAGGACGGTTTGCAGACGTGGCCATAAAACTCTGGGATATCTTATAAACACGGTATTATCTTATGTACACGTAGGTGGTGTTATCCGAATATTGCACGTGTTTTTGTGGGCCCTGCTTCCTTTGGTACAATGTAACTTGTATAATGATTGCTACCATGGTGCTTACTGTCGTTCTTTCCACTGGCTGTTGTTGTTTGATTGTTGATGTTGTAGCAGTTTTTGGAGTGAAAGTGAGTAAAGTTGTATACATTGTAGTAGTTCTTTGAGCAAGCAGCATTGCTTGAGTTCCCTTTTAATCATTCTTGCGAACTAACTCAGGATTTCGCCATGCATTTGCAGACGAGAAAGAGAACAGTGTCCGACATGTCCGATAATTTTCTCAGCAGGTCTTCTCGTTTATTACACGGCAGATAACACTTGATACCCAGGTTCTCTCGGGCCCCCACAGATTACGGCAGCAAGTGGTCAGTCAGTGGTCATTCCGTGGTCAAGTGAAACGCTACAAGTGGTCAGCTGGGAGTTAACAGCAATAATTAACTAGCCAGGGGTTCCCGCGATTATCTCATGTCAAATTGTTTGTTCATCTACGTAACTCCGCAAGTAAATAATTGTTCACAGATTTTCCGGAACGAACAGCGGCCCGCTGTGGTTCTTAGGAAGAGAGATAGGGGACAGACGTTTTAGGGGTTAGGTGCTCTGGGAGTTATTCTTAGATAGGGGTTTCCTTTCAGCCTTCACAAAGAGAAACAACGCAGAGGTCTGACCGACAAGGCATATGTTACCCAAGAGAGCTAATGCCAATGAGTTTATATAGATGATGAAATGAACATGATGAAATAATAAAGACTAGAGAATCTTGTAATCATGTGATCGACGTGAAACCAAGACGCACAGAAAGCCCAACTCATGAGGTGTGTGCCTCTTTGTAATAATTACTCGCACAATACCAGCTACGGTAAACCCTCGAAATATCTAGCCCAAGTTCGTTACAAGCATTCTTTTAAACACCCATACAGTGTGAGTGCAGAGCAAACTGGAAATCGCACACGTCTTTAACTCACGTGGTCCTTAACTTTCACGAGGCCTAACTAATATGGCGTCATTATCATCGGGGAAAATCGTGATTGGTGACTACGGTTTTATATCTAAACCACGCTACATAAAAACACATTTCTTTAGTTGTCCTATCTGTTGAACCGTTTTAGCGCTATTTATAAATGCAATTATCAGTATATTAAATGCATTAGTTCAATAAGTACAGTCTGAAAAATTGTATGGATAGACTAAAAGTATAACCTGAGGTCACATTCAGGCTAATAGTTTTGACCACAACAGAGTTCAGATTAATTACATGAAAATCTCTTGTCTTTTTATCTGCACAAATTTTTATGAAGTCATCAAATTTTTCACTTTTTAATTAAAATAACAGCATGGACAGATCATATCCGTAGCGCATTCCTGGCCTACGTGCCTAAATTCCGTAACGGTAATCGCTTTGATTTTGACGAATGGCCACTGTTACCTCTCACTGACCAAAGAAAAGGGGCCTTATGCAATTGTCCTGGAAGTGAACCGTTAAGGGGCCAAAGTTGATCCTTAACTCACGGCCAGTGTCAGATTGAACTAGGAAATGTTAGTAAGATGTCTGTCCTCCGCGCATCAATTAACATAAGGTGCATTGGAGTTGAAATGCTGGCCCCTAAAATTGCAACTTTTTATCATGTCTAATGAAAATAAACTTTATTGGGATTTTTGAGCCCATTCAGTCCCCTTGGCGCGTCAAATCGCCATAAATTGTATAAGGGTCGCCGGCTTTGACATTGTCATATTAAAATTTTGGCAGGTACTCGACATGTGCATGTTAGAAATTAAACTTGTCAAACTGATTGTGAAATATTCTCATGAGACTCCTTCAACAACTCTCGCCCTCCGTCCCCGAGCCCCTGGGACAAGACTGGACGTGTATTGACAGGGCGACGTTTGCATGCGTTCTATGACAACAACAATTAATATCACAGAAACGGATCACAGATATTTGAAGTTGAAAAAGGTAAAACATCGAACTCAACAATTTGAATATAGTCATAATACACGATAAGCCTTGAACAAAACACGGCACGGCACGACTTGTTGTTGAATCAAGTACAACTGTATGTAGAGTTAGACCCTATATTAGCCAATGGGCATCTTACGTGAATGCCGAGGGATACATCATTAAAGAGTACGTACAAGGGTCGGTAGAATATGAACATATTGAGCTGCTTATGTTATTAACGTGGACTACATCTATCTACGAGTTGCAATAAATGTTAGATCGCATTGGTTAAATACACTTGCTAATGACGGACACTGGAGTCAATTTCTTTAAACGGACATACCGACACTGCAGATTGTGAGCTATTTTCTGCATATCATAGGATATGTTCTGCATATAGTGAGCCAAATAAACCCACAATAACCCTAACCCTTTCCCATATTACGAGCTTAGCAACAGTTTTTATGCAAAATAAACGCATACACGTTCAATATGCTGGCTCGAACATACGTACATATAACTAGCACTAATGGTTTCAAACAGACGTAAATAGAATCAGTTCCCGCAGCCTGTTATACATACATTGGCCAATGGTTTCGGTGATATATGACCCGTGTTACCTCCAATTTAGACTGACTCTATAATTGAAAAACAATGCTCGTTAATGTCAAACCAAAATTATTAGTATTAGTTCGATTAGGGACAATAACAAATCAATGGCCGTCAGTGACAAATGGTTGTTACCTCCACTTAAAACAAAATTTATCAAATTACGCAACTAAAGAAAACTACATGTACATAAAACTGGCAGCATCCATCATATGCTCCAGCCCACCCTCTGGCAAACAAAGCTTTGTGCAATATTTTGAAAGATTTACAACCGTAGAATAAACTTGGTACATCATCTGGGCGGTGTAAAACTCGGGCAACCTCCGAATCCTTTGTACTGATTACGTCACCCTAGTAATTACTTGTGTTACGACCCCGTGGCGTTTTTGTTTGTTCTCTCGTTGTAAAGGTTTGTGTTGCTCAACTTGACAGAAGTAATCGAGCGCAGTAATTGTGATTATTGATATGTTTCTGTGATTTCTTCTATTTCGTTCTCTTTCGGTGTTCCAAAGAAGCCAGCAATCAACGCACGGCAAATGGATTACGGATGCCGAAATTGAAGCCAAATATTTACGTTTAGCTCTGTCAGTGGAAATGATATCCCGGGAGACATCGATGTGTATTTTACGACACCTGACACAAGGGGCCATAAATTTAAAAATGAGTCAAGCTCTCGTGAGAATTTGGCGACGTGTAACATGGCGTGTGATTGAAAAGTAGCAAACATTAGACCAACATTGCGTCCCCCAGGCTCCTCGAACTTTCTTATCTCACAGGAATCAAATATAAATTTATTTCAAACCTTGTTTAAACGTGAACAACGTCGACAAGCACGTCGGTCATTGGTTAATTTGTGTTAAGGGCTGTCAGTATGACAGTAGACAGTCTAATGGCTAATTATTGATACATAACAATTTACAGGATGACCCCAGATTTCAAGAACCAATCAAAACGATGCTCACTCAGAAGACAAATTGGGTTTCTTATTCAACAAGGAAATCCTGCAAGTAATTAACGGCACCGCATCTCTTCTACACATTTGGGGCGTTGACAGCGGCCTCAGTGTCAGTGCCCGAACTGTTAGAAAGGGTTGGTTTTGTGACACAAGCAATTGTAAGGTCAGGGGGGACTTGGACCAGCGTGTTTTGTTTTAGGTGTTGATGATAATAACGTTGTTGATCATGCTGGAGTTGTTGATAGATGAATTATTGCATTGAGTTTGTTTCCGGTAAACAATCAGAAGTCATAATTGCCTCTTATATATACACAGTAGTTCACTGGTTTGGTCCTGGTAAGGTATAATGTTGAAAGCTCAGTTAGTCAATGATTCTCAAACTCGTATAATTGACGTGTACTTATATAAACAAACACACCATGTAAATACACGTTCCTTTCATTTTCTCTTGTTCAATTAATGCTACCCAAAATAAATGAATTCCAATCAAATCTTACTATTTCGGACCATCGGTAAACAGCCTGTAATTGATTTCTATATGTGTATGTATTGGATTCACTAATCTAGTAACCTCGGATTGGCCAAACCATATTTAGAATCGCATGCTATTTCATTTCTAAAACGGAGACACTGTACATAAGTAACTGGTTAGTGTTCTATTAATTGTAAATCGGTGACCTTAAATATGGAAACTGATTAACTTTACGAATGGAGGTCGATCAGGACTATTCTTATGTTAAGTGTATACTTGATTCTAGATTAAGAGCTAATTGATAATGCCCAGGTTTACTTACCTAGATTTGTTTAGATTCGATGTATTAATGGGATTTTTCGTTTAACTTGTCTTATCGAATATGTTCCTGGAAGCAACCAGTGTTAGGCAATAAACGTAGAGTTCTAACTGGTCTAAAGCAATGGAACAACGAGTGGATCATGGCGAGTACCAAACCTAAACCCAAAAAACTTAACTACTATATCAAACTTCGAGTTGCTATGATTTTACTAAGTAGTTAATATTACGCTGCCAGAATTGATATACTGGTTATTTGGGCGAACTTTAGCATTTTAATGCACATGTTAGAATTTAAAAGTCTGGTATTATGGTACAACAGTTCAGTCAAATCAAATTAGTGGGTAATATTTAACTTTTCTCTCATCACATCCGCAGTTATCGATATGTATCCGTAAAACAAACTTGCAACCATGCTGACAACACATGGGCTCAATTACAGCGAACTGAAGAGACATTTGAGTTTCGGGGCTTCTGACTCACGACCTGCTGGTTTAAGGGACCGTTTAGGGGATGGGGCATGACTGTAATTAATTCTAGATGGTGATTTAATTGATTGATTCCATGTCTCAAAATGGCGGACGGTGGGTGCCAGTGTCAGTGGCTGATTTACGAATTAAGGATAATTTTGATTCAATTATGATAAATTTGATGTGTATCAGCAGGCTGGCCTCTGCATTATCATAATTATTGGATCGTTAACATCGGACAATGCTCATGGATGTTATAACACGAGCTACCGCCATTAATCTCAAGTTTATAACGCGGAGTCGGTTTTGTTTACTATTCGGACCCTAACAGCCCAACCTCTGATTTACGCGCCAATAAATTAACCTTTATTCTTATGTTTGTTTTGGTTCTTATTCTAATCTCAAAATATCTCGGTTTACCTACAATAATTATCTCGTTATCTAGCTATCTTTTTATCAGTTTATCGCTAACCACCTATCAAATCCTATCGGTGCAACTATATGTAACAGTTGAACACATCTCTGTTTTTCACAGTTCAGTTATTTATATAGTTGTTTTCAAGTCAAAGGCTGGAGTCGTTAGCAGATTCTACAAAGTTGCTACTTATGCTTGAACCAGTTACTGTCTCCTTTGAATTGACCACTCAAATATTTCAAGAAAACGAATGGTATGCGACTATGTATTTGTATGTAAATGCAGTTTGTATTACGATTCTTACTCACGATTCCTCCAGGCTTATTGTAGGCAGGTGATACCTGTTGTGTTAGTTTTTGATTATGTCATGTGATTGGGTTGTTTATGGTTCGATTACCAGTATACCATAGTACATGTTGGTTCACCCCTGATTCATGACATTGTGGGACAGGCTGTGCCTTACGAAGAATTACCTTATAACGGTTCAAAGAAACAGGTATTTGGGCGTTGTTGTTAACCGCCGATACTATAAGAATAATGAACCATTGAAACAAAACAAATAAAAACAAACCTATCCAATCCACAACAAAGAGAAATGTACATGTGCTTATAGTTGCGGCACAGTGAAACCCGTGTATTTGAATAGCAAAGACGACCATTACACGGGATGGATGTGAAATGGTTTTATTTGCTTCATTATTTAAAATCAACATGAACCATATCGTTTTCATCTCACGACTAGTTATTGTACGTGCTTTTGTATACCAATATATTTGCATTCTGAGATGCTGCTGATCATGAATTTCTCGGCCCCTGTCCATTTCCCACACGATCGTTGAACGCAAGGCTAATTGATTTATGCGACTTTTACTTATCTTTCTTAATTATTTATTTGCTTTTTGATTATCACAAAGACTGAGGTGCCAGGTTCACACGCTTGCTTGGCGCTGGTTCGAATGTTTAAACTTTTGCCGTAGAATTATCCCCGGGGGTCGGTGCAGGAAGATGAATAAATAAGAATAAACATAACCACTTATCCTCGGGCGGGTGAAAGGAAATGCGGCCAATTTACACACCCATTCCCACTGTGTGAAAAGCTGATAATGTGATGTTTATCCAACAATGACATCAAAATCCGCATAATCTGTAGAACGTTTGCGGACAAACCAACTGGGAGGAAGCGCCAACATCTGTGAAAATAACTTTGATAGTTCGTGTTTGACTATTATGGCACCTTTTTTTTGTTTCTGCATTAGGTAACACGGAGGTCTTTGACACGCATTAGGTGAAGAAATAAAGCCGAAACTGATGTCATTGGATACCCCATTAACATTCCCTTACGTTTGAATATCAGCGAACAATTATCATGCTTTGAATGATTCTTTGTTTTGGGTTGTTAACCTTCTGTATATATGTTCGTGGTATTTGTCTCATGTTATGTTTGTATTATGCCCCCAATGTCTGCTTTACCTGTACTTAGAATAACATTGCTTTCTGTTAACTTTATAGACCCAGTACTAGCTGTTGTAACTGTTGACGTTGGTGATATTATGGTGGTAGGGTTTCTGTTACTTTTTTGTTTCGTTTTCTATTGTTTTACATTGGACTGCTAAAACAGTAACTGTGGTGTTTCAAATGCATTTAAGTAACAAATATAAGAATTATCACTATCAAAGTTGTGTGTACATTTCAATTTATAACACAACGCTTTTTAGTCAATGCCTTTTGTTATGATGGTTTCGCCGAATAATTAGATAACCAAATTTGATGTTAAAAGATAAATGAAATTAAAATAATAAAGAATACTAAATAACTTGTTAATAATTGAGTCTAAGTTATT
>ENA-OREC01002410-OREC01002410.1-marine-metagenome-genome-assembly--contig:-NODE-2410-length-10297-cov-11.818493_pt1 | contig 10297 bp, 3 predicted proteins | sample MGYA00248626_ERZ508543 | MGnify/ENA primary metagenome ERZ508543 (study PRJEB26211, sample SAMN05518279) | marine metagenome | isolation source: Puget Sound, Washington, USA | host: Bankia setacea...
GCTGCATGTGTTCAGGTTACACAAGTTAGTCCATGTTACTCATATCTTAAAATTCATGTTCCTTATACGATGTAAAAGTGAGCTTTGTCATGTTACTAGTTTGCAGCTGTACTCGACTTTGACACACTCTTGGAGATACACTTTCAGCTCATCATAATCAGTAAGAGTCTACAGTAGATGGTGTATATATACAAATTGACAATACATATACCGACATTAGAACCATACCTGTATATCGTATAATGTAAACTATATAATTTGGGCATATACACACACACAAGATCTCATAAAATCACGCATTATATTTTGAGTGGCTCTGATCAAAAGAAATCAATAAAATTGTGTGATCAAATGTCATGAATAATTGACGACAACGAATTTTTATTGCAGAATTGACAGGATTGTTGTACATAAAATGGTTATATTAACGAAAACATTGTCAAACGTTGTTTTATGAACTTCAACAGCATTTATAATAATGTGAAAAAAACGAGCAAAATAAGTCTTTAAAATCATGTTAAATGGGTTTGATCAGCACATATAGATGCGTTCATCACATATAGACGCTTTCAACATGTATATACTGTCTCGAAATATATTCATCATATGATACGATCAACTAGTCAACTGATATATAACGACTGTGTACGCTCAATCATCGACACTGAGGTCGAACAATGTGCCACCATTTTAAGTGTGTTCATGTTAACTTTAAAGACTTCATTGACAATCTAGATCTTGTTTCTAACTTAGCATCAACTAGATGTATTTAAATAAATATCGAGTTCACGTGCAGTCTCATTTTAACCGCATGGTTTTTACGTGTAAATGCACTTGTTAACAGCGAAAGACTATACGACTAACATCTAGTTTATGGACACACCGTTATACCCATGGTTACAGTGTCTATTAAGCAGTACTAATTAACGAGCACTGTTGGCATTAACGGACGAGCGTGTCAGTAAAGGCATGTCTTCTGTTTCTTTACCTCACATCACTAAGATCAGATTTGACTTCACCCCCAATCAATGGTTAAATGAAAAGAAAGCTAACAACTATCATCATGTCATGCAGTGCTAACAAGCGTGATGTGTGGTTTCATCTGATCGAAACAAGATCCCAATCAAGTGATGTGTGGTGTCATCTGATCGAAACAAGATCCCAATCAAGTGCACTAAACAGTCAACTGATTACCAAAATGTGCACCGACATATAGGAATGTGCATCTCCGTCGTGCTGCATGTCTTACAGTGTATGGTAGTCACACACTATCCAATCATCAATGCTATCCACAGTGCACATCAAATTGCAGAAATGTGCACCGCTATAGTATTACATGTCTACTCGTGTATGAACATTTCAAAAGACAACGCACTGACCTGTCTATAAGGTTACCACAATGTGCGACGAATGGTATTGAATGTGCACCGTCGACGGTTTCTTTTCAAAACTTTGACTTTCCAAGTTTCCAAGTTTATTTTATTACACTCAGCACACAGTATGATATGAGATAACAAATACATGTACATACAATAATCCAGGTTGTGTGTTGTTGGGTACAAAAAGGAAAGTGAAAAAAGAAGACGAACAACAGTTTTAACAACATAAAAAGTGTTGTTTTTTACACAGGTAGGTTATTATCGTAGTGGCTTAATGAAATTGCTTAACACAATTTGGATAAATTTGGATAAATTAACAAGTTTCTTACGATTAAGTTCACACATAATTGCGTTAAATAGTATTTGGATAGCGTACATTCGCCATAGGAACATGTTTTCTTCTGTCATCATTAAAAAAGTTGCATCTAAATATGTAATGAAACTGATCTCCTATTTCGTTCAGGTTACATTTTGAACATTTACGTTCATTTCTTTGAATTCTAAGCCAACTGCCGGTTTCAACAGGTAGATAATTGTTTTAAAGTTAATACAGGTTTGTAAGCAGGAAGCACTTAAAGTAACTAGATATATTTTTCAAATCAATGTTCTGTCTTAAAGATCTTATAGTTTAAGCATTTCGAAGATTCTTCAATGTCAGATTTCCATTGTTGTCTGAATTGACTGCAACAGTATTTAGTAGTATATTTCTTGAACAGTGCACGTTTTGATTCATCCAAATATAGCTTAGCCCGCAAGTGGCAAAACATGTTTAACATTTATTAACCACTTATAGATCTTAGAAAATAATGCTATATAAAGTTGAAGACAACCTGTTACCTCCGAAGAGTAAATTATACCAAAATACAACAATTCTTTAGTTATTAACAATGTACAGAGGAAAACGACCTCACTGTCCATACAACATAGAGTGTGGTGTACCTTGTTCACATTTAGAATATATTTGAGAAAATCTGTGTGCACTTTTTCTTTCATTTTTTCGAATCCCCAGACTTCACAGCCGTATGTTAATATAGGTACACTGGTGCTATCAAACAACCTTAGTTGTTCCAGGATATGGTTTGTTAACAAAACACTGGACCCTTTGCATAGAGACCACCTCACCCCCCTACACCACGAATGTTCCTGTCATACGGGCATACTGCTGTTGGAGTAAATAAGATCAAATATATGTTAGTTTTGGTAAAAGCTAGTCGTTGATTGTGTGTATGTAAAGATGGTGTTGTACCGATATGTCTCTTGAATCCTCATCTAAATATATATAATACATTAAACAAGAAGAGAATCTTGACTCACGATCTGTTGAACTTAGAGTACGATCAGGTTGTTGTGAACACATTTTTGACGGGAGAAGATACAAGAATGCCCTACTTATTTATGGGTTTTTATTTATTATAAAACTGTATCACATGTAATATTACGTAAACCATTCAGAGCTTTAACATTAGTTTTTCGCACATCAAAGGTTTCTTTCTACATATAAGGCAAGAGTGAGGTAGGCTTATCGCTGTGATAACCATAACTGTTTCTGTTATCAGTGAAATGGTTTAGAACGTATAGTATGTCAATGTATCAAATAAAAATAAACTAAATTCATACCCTTCGAAGCAGTACATGTTTTGAAGTTACGAAGATATGTCGAGATATGCTACATTGTACTGAAGGTGATAACGTAGGATATTTCGTTTGAAACTCTTATATAGCAGCGGTTGTGGCCGATGTTTTGGAAATAGGTTTGTCCAAGTAATTATCAGAAAATTGAAACATCAGTAACTACATGTATTTATACAAGATAGCATCTATATGAAGTTTAGTTAAACAAGGCATCGGATAATCGGATGTGTATTTAACTAATGCCGTAAAAGTGAGTATCGACATTACGATAACAGAGAAGTGTACACACGCTTAGCTCAAATTGACAGTTTCTACCCGTGGCCATCTTATCTGGATTGTAAATAATTACCTGTTGATTGTACTGTAATTGGAGATGAAATCTAACCTGCAAGTTCAATGTTACTTACTCTTCAATTACGCAAGATCAGTATAATAGTTCCTAAAAGTCAACTGTGCAAAAAAACAGTGTATGTACACAAATGTTATATGTCAATAAAATGCTTCAAACATTACATAGTAATATTGGTTTCGGAGTATGCTCCAATTAAACACAAACATTCAAAATCAAAATATAAAAACTGAAAAAGAATATTGTATAACGACACTTATCCCAAGCAGCATGTCATACAACAGATACATATCTTCAACACCTGTGGAGTCTTTATTACTTGATGTACTTCTAGCTTATTTACTAAAGTAAGTGTATTAACTACTGGTGTATCTTTCTTCAGATTCAACAGCGCATGCTTTAGTTTAGAAGTGAGCTTTTGAACCCGACGAACGAGGACAAAACTAAAGTAAAGTATACTTGCAAGAACAAAAAGATAGATCAGTTTCGTTTCCAGCCACACTATTATCATTTTGCAGGAGAATAAAGTCGGCCAAATTTTACAAGATTTTAATATTTATAGTATAACTGCAGTGAGTTAGAAATATCTTGACAAGCTTGCTATATATTTGACAGTCTTGCAACAATCTGATAAACTCTTATTTATATTCTGGATACGCTGGTACACAACTATGTCAACTGTAAAGCACGCAGAAGGGACGCTAGAACAGCTCTGCGTTTAGTCTTTTTCCCCATACATTATAGCAGCAATTATTTGACAATCCCGTCCAGCGTGTCATGTTCAATTACAATGTGTCTTTACATAAAGTGCATAGTTTAAACTTAGTAATGTACGAAGTGTCATTAACATCCTCACTTAGTTGATGTTGTGCGAAACCTGCGCGCTATTTGGCATTGATGTATACGTGATATTTGTTGTCATAATCATCAACATACATTTCGTTGTGCTCTACACATGCATGGTCGCCTTCACCATTTTTATCACAGACATGACAGCCTCCGCCACCGCTATCAACATCACAATCATCATCATTATCATCATCATCACTCTCAGCAGCAGCAACAGAAGCAGCAGCATCATCCTATATGTTTGTCTCCGATGGCTTCAGAGTCATTGACAATCGATTATTTGTCTGTTGTTGATTTTAAAGATTGTCGGCAAAATAACTATGGTTTACACCAATTATTACTATGCTACAACGAATGACTGCTTACAATAAAGTAACAACTAAGTCAAGGCAGATTTAAATTCTATGACAGAGAAAAGAAATGAACGAACACAACAGTGACTTACATTGTATCGCTACAGTGGACGAGAAAAGGAAAGGTGGCTTAATCTGTAGCTTAACATAAGGACTTTAATGGTCCGTTTGAAGTTATTTATTGAATAACAAAACAAAAACAACATTTAGGTCGAGTTCTTTTCCACTCTATTTACTTCTCAGGATGTATTTCCTTTCGGATTTAAGGTCTAGATTTTATTATTACGCCGCACATATTCAGTAGAACGGATTTTAACAGCTTAAGCGTAAAATAGAATACAAAACGTGGCCCTGCAAAACTCCCATTGAGAAGCATTAACAATTGTATCTGAGATTTCGGAGTATGATAGGTATCTGGTGAGGGTGTAGAAGTACTTGCTCGTTTGTTTTCTGCGGCTAGGGACTCGTACTCGATGACTTGTTTAAAAGCACAACGTTAAGGAGTAAGTATGTCCTATACTTGACTTTCAGCTCAGTTCCCGCTAAAACGAGTACTTGATCTTTATTGAATTATAACTAACTCATTGCCTACATTACAAAAAGCCATAACAGAGCAGACGTTCATATAAATAGACAATGACTGCTGTCTGGTCTATCTGCAGCTCGAACATGTACTTGTGGGATCCGCAGACGCATGATGGACAAGTGTAGGTACCCGGACATACACGGAGTGAGAACAAGTCGTAACTGGTAAATATGGTGGGCCTTTAAATGTTAAAGTGTGCAACTAATGTAGTGGAGCTAGCATAGTCATAGTCAACAAAGATCCTGTTCCCGTTGATAATATGTCGCAATGGTAAGTATTAAACTCACATCGTTGGTGTTGTATTTAGCTAGTTGTACGTGTTTTACCAATACACCGGGCAGCGAAAGAGTTTTTTTCGAATGTTTTCAATTGTCACCTGTAACTATACCTTCATTTAAGTTAAAAGCAAATGTTTGGCAACTGCTATCATACTGTCAGTATGTACGATGTCCTTAGTTCCACTATTGAGTTATCGTTCATGTGGTGTTGTAGTCTATTTGACCGACGTGTTCCCAGTGTGTGCATATAGTTGTTAAACGTGTCTGCACATGTCACCATGTCCCGTAAAACTTCTCCATATATCCTAAATAAATACGGTCATGTAATCGTGAATTCATTAAAAGCATTTACTAAACATGTATATCATTCCATGTCACTGGGTCACGTTACATTGGGAAAAAAGTAAATGATCAAAACAGTGAGCCACTATACTTCATGTAGCCGCGTCTCTAGTAGTAAGGATTGTAAATACGTAGATCAATTACTTCAAATAAATCGGTGAAACAGAAAATCTGCTCATTTTAGTTGAAGCTTTACAAAGGTTATAATCCGGCATATGTCCATTAGACCTGAAATACTTTGCCTATCTTGTTATTGTAGATAAATAATGTTACGCATTTAAACTCAAAACTCCAAGATTAACCGCAAGTATTTAGGAAGGTTTAAGGAGCCGCTTGCTCGACAAACTAGATTATAAAACGCTGTGCTAAGATTCCCCGTGTTCAAAATATATGAATGGAAAATCAGCGAAGCTTGCAAACTGTCAACATGAGGAGAAGAGTGAAGCAGAACGATAGACTACCCTCAGCATTGCCAGTTAATTCAGCGTTAAAACTACTTTCATAGTAGATAGTTCAACAATTTCAAAAGTAGGCGGAGCAAATATGTTGAATATCGTCACGCTATTGGATACTCGGATAGTAAAAAACTTGTAGTTGACACTGTATATATAAATATATTATAGTAAGCTAGGATATATCAGAAGTAAGAAAGTATCTTGAGAGTTTTAAACATCAGTGAGAGGGGGGTTGCGATAACGCTGTAAATTTGGCTACCTCAGGAATTGCTGGATTTTATATTGGTGAACTGTTCGATTTTCTTATCTTGTGCAGTAGGAACTCTTGCAGAATTTAGCTGTGGCGATAAACTGTCAATGCAATGGAAGTAGACAGTGTATCGGGGCCTGCCAATGGTGCTGAACTGGTACCAATGGACGTTTCGGAGAACATCAATACAGAGAATGACTTGGCCAAGCTTGATGAAGCCGATGTAGATAAGCTCAAAGCGGAATATAATCCGGAATATAATTTGCGGAAGAAAACCATAGTGAATAGAATTAAAACCGAAAAGAAGAAACACATACCGAAAGCGCCGAAACCTAAATCGTCACCAGCCCCTTTAAGTAAATATCGACGAAGGGCTGCAAATGCCAGAGAAAGAGGCCGAATGACAGATATCAATGGTGCATTTGAGACATTGAAGGATGTGTTACCTAATATAGAAGAAGGTCAAAATTTTAAACTGACCAAAATCACAACCTTGAGATTGGCTATGAATTATATAAGCGCACTTAGGGATATGTTAGGACCGGGTGACAGAGAGGACTCTGCATCAGAACTCAGTGGTGAATTAAGCTCAGATTTGAACTCAGACGGTGACTCTTCAGGTACCCCTAGTGTCTCATCGGCGGAGGACGCGTGTCTGAGCCCGGACTCTGTGGATGGCAACTTTTTGACAATGGACTTCCTGTCTGATGTGAAATTAGATGATTTTGAAACTGTGGATGCGGAAAACATTTTGTTAGATTGTACATAATGTCACGTAAACTTTTCTACCCATTAACCATTATTTACATAAACCATCAAATAGACTGATATACATGTACATATTTCCATTTCTCATCTGTCGGAAGTGGTGTTTAAATCATGGATTAGAATGCAGAACTATGTTGAGACGATTCAAGTGACATTTAGGTGGACTTTAACGTGTCTGATGAGTTGATGTACGATGTTTCAGTTTCGGGGACGTTGCTTCATTTACATAGCCTGAGTTTTGAGCCCAATACAGATGTACATAATTGCTCGGTTTTTGTGGATGAGTTGAGAGTTGCTTGTATCACTTACTCATTCCTACATACACGCATTAAACTATTGTATCGTATATTCAACGCAAAACTCGGTCCATCTGATAGATAGGCCGCCGTCTGTATTACATATACCACTTGTTCAAAGGGTACGTGATAGATGGAATTACTGAAACCATGAATTACTGTTTAAAATGCCGTTGGGCGAGAAAACAACAACACACAAAACTGTCTCTTCCATTCAAACTTGATTCATTTAAATTACTTCAATTACCAACCAATGCTAAAGAATTTGAAAAAAATAGCCTATTTAACTTAAGCGTGTCTATTTAATGTCTCTTTTACCTCGGTTAACATCAAACTGCAGGTAAGCGAAGAACGATGATATCCCCTCTCAGTGTAAAGTGTATCGGTAAAGGGTTGACTATAAACTGGAAATGCATGTTTGCTTAAAATAGGGTGATTTAAAGTTTAACTGCAGAGAATAATGGCTCAAGTTTACAATTGTTTCGTACAATGTTATTTTATAAGCTCTATATATACACACTGAGATTAAAATAGAACACCATATCAGAATAAAAGGGTTGGCAATAATTTATGAACCCTAATAATGTCATTGCAAGTTAAATAGTTAGTATATGTTTTATGATTTGAACCTCAGCTTTTGCAAGCAAGTTCTTGGTTGAAATGTAACTCACTTATTGGTCGACCCAGAGGCTATTTCCTATGATAGAAATGATTCATGCTTACTTAAACATTCGAGTAATTCTAAAGTGTACCAACTTTATGAGATTTACAAATACTTCACTGTCTCGGTCTCAGTGTATAATACCACGGTATTACGACAAACCGAAACGCCCAGATTCACTCCGAAAATACCCGAACCATCCATATAGACACCATAATGGTCATAGTTTTAATTTATTTGCAAACGTATTAAGTTTATTCACACATTGTAACGCCTAGTGTGTCATCGTTATATACCACGAGTTATCGAAGGTAAATGTAGAACATAATTATCAAAGTTAACAATTCATGTATATACTTCATATCAAATGGATAAAATGGCACAATATTAAACCATTCATTCCAAGCCGTTCTACCTCTGAAATTCGGACTATTAAAAAAACATGACCTACGATTTAAACCAATAATACCCTCATTTGTACTCATAATGTCCCGTATTCTTTACTCGTCGACTAGTGTTTGATTGCTCGCAAATAACAGACTTGTTGTCATTTTTGTTCTTCATTGTCAGAACAAGTGTGTTTATCGTTTGTGTGTGTTAATCGTTTGTGTGTGACATATCGTTTGGAAGTGATATCTCGTTTGTGTGTGATATCTCGTCTATGTGTGATATCTCGTTTGTGTGTGATATCTCGTTTGGAAGTGATACATGTATAATGTTTGTATGCGTGGACTATTGTGCGTGGAATAATTGTTTTCATTGATCTTGTGTGGTATTCCGACTGTTGTTGTGAGACACTATTATTTGATCGCTACTTTGTTTATATTCGAGTAGATTTGCTCATGAATGGGTACACTGCCAGTAAATCATTGTAAATCTTCAATCATGCTCATTACACATACATTACTCTCATTTTTATCTTCCACCTTTATTTCAACAACTCATTAGCCATTTGAACTTGTCATCATTTGTATCGCACATGTTGTACATTTACTCATTTACAGCTGTATTGTTGAGTTGTTATTCGATAATGTGTGTAATTAGTTTTCATTTACGATTGTCTCAGAGATAGAAACTATAATTTGTATCTTTTACAAATGGGTCTAGGAACGTTACATCGTTTCATTAGATACAGATTTTGTATGTTTTTGCAACAATGTGAACAATGGCTCGATGGTCCTTTAACTTATTATAAGTGTGCAGTCCGAAAATAGTTATATCCGAATTTCTGTGACATTTTACATACCGAAATATTCTCAAATTGTGACACACGACTCAAAGTTTAAGACGAATGGTCGTTTATGGTTAAACTTATGTTATTTTACCATTCTCTCTGTCATAGTTAACACAACTCCTGTTAAATGCATTTCATTATTTTTTGCATTTTCTGAAACTCAAAATCCCATTAGCATGTTTTATTTCAAAACCATGGTAACTATAAGAAGCATAATACTACATTAATCAACAACGTGTCATATTTAGACTTAAATGTGACATAGAAATGTTGCATTCCTGTACAATATATATCATTTTTCAAACCTTTTACATAGTTTTGAAGATCTTGTCTTGATGATGAATGTTAATATGTTTTATATTTCACGCAATTTTGTTATGTGGAAATAAAGTATTGTTATGTTTCGAGTTGAAATGTGTTGTCGTTACTTACTAGTATAACTATGTGTTGTTATATATATTGCCGATAAAGATGTACGTAAACAGTAGTATTGCCCAGTCAGTCGTAAGCAGTAGTATTGCCATGTCCGTCGTAAGCAGTAGTATTGCCATGTCCGTCGTAAGCAGTAGTATTGCCATGTCCGTCGTAAGCAGTAATATTGCCATGTCCGTCGTAAACAATAGTATTGACCAGTCCGTCGTAAACAGTAGTATTGACCAGTCTGTCGTAAACAGTATCATTGCCCTGTACGTCATAAACAATAGTATTGACCAGTCTGTCGTAAACAGTACCATTGCCCTGTACGTCGGAAACAGTAGTATTGACCAGTCCGTCGTAAACAATATCATTGCCCTGTACGTCATAAACAATAGTATTGACCAGTCCGTCGTAAACAGTAGTATTGCACAGTCCGTCGTAAACAGTA
>ENA-OREC01002411-OREC01002411.1-marine-metagenome-genome-assembly--contig:-NODE-2411-length-10296-cov-12.057638_pt1 | contig 10296 bp, 8 predicted proteins | sample MGYA00248626_ERZ508543 | MGnify/ENA primary metagenome ERZ508543 (study PRJEB26211, sample SAMN05518279) | marine metagenome | isolation source: Puget Sound, Washington, USA | host: Bankia setacea...
GGTGAGGCCAATGTATAAGTATGTGCGTGATGGTGAGGCCAATGTATAAGTATGTGCATGATGGTGAGGCCAATGTAAAAAAATGATTTAGATAAAGTGAGAGTGGACGACAGTGATGGACCCTAACGCGTGGTGTATTTAAACTTTACGGTGAAAAGTTGTTTCCTGACCTTGTCCCAGTCATGAAGGCGGTGTCTTTCTAGGACATGTCTGCTAACGCAGACATCGCTTTGTAGATGACCTATTGCTAATTTATCACATGTCTTTGTTTATTTGGTTTCGTAAGCCTATCTTTCTCACGGGAGATATTAACCACACTATCAACAACAATGGAGTATGTGCAGACTCGAGGCTTTCTTCTATGTTATAATGACCCTCACTAGAGACAATATTCCCACTCCGGAACCAGGACCGCCATTAAGCCACCACAGACAATAGATCATGACAATAAAGACGCCTTTACACCTGACAGATACAATCTACTCAAACACTAAATGTTACAGTCGCACCATGATAAATCCAAGGACCTAACACTTTCTAAATTACAAATTACGATATCAGCCCAAAGCAGAAATGATCCGTTTTTGGGCATCTATAATTGTGCTTATGTAATAGATGTGTCCTTGGGAAATAATTGTGTTGTTTCAATAGTAAACACTGTGTATATGTGTATAATGTCTTCCTTGTTAAATGCTGCACTATTGTAAAGCAGGCTTCAAATGGACACGCGGGAATTGTCCACTCATCAGTGTTTGAAATACAGGTTGTACAGGTTACAATTCTAAAAGTGTACATGTGTAACAATGATGATGTGTCTGTTTGTATTAAAGTATCACCGCAGTGCATACACTGGTTTATGTATTGTTACCTTTATTTCCTCCATAGTTTGAAAAGCATGTTAACATATTTACAAGCATGTACATTACAAAATTTGCACTAATTCAATATAAAATAACATTATAAAATACAAACAAAGTGTATATACGAACATACAACAAAAGTATTTAGATAATGTTACTCCAAAGGGCATAACGATAGTATTTACATTTATAATTTGTAATAATTTCTGGGCCCAATCATACTGCATATTGCCCGGAACAATCTGGTGTTTGTAATCTCCAGACTGTCTGTCAAGTCTGAAGACCCGTGTACACTGTGTCGAGATTGTGCACTGTGGGTCATACCTAGTAACTACCGTATACCATTGAATCCAAAATACTGCTGGTATTAAAGACGCAACATTTGAGTGTTCCTCCATGCTACCACCGCAGAAGCACATCTTGTGAACAACAATATTATCATATATCGTAAGTCAGCAATGTTCACGTGTCCTAACATATGTGCGAGAAACGAGTTTGCGTTAGGCACGACTGTTTTGTTGTACTGTTAGTTATAGGATTGATGTAGTTTTATCGACTGAACCAGAAATAAACTACGTGAAAAGGCGCTTCAAAGCATGCTTGATCATATGAATATCGCATAAGACCCAACGGACGCGCAAATGGTCGCACACTCAACTTATTTAACCGGTTGGAATTTGATGATTTGGTTCGAACTTTGTTTTATACCATACTAATGTTTGTATTGGTGATACATGTGCAACATCATGTGATGCCTAATTAAAAGTATGCTATATTGTGCAATGTTTTGGGTTAATACATATAGACCGTTTAATTCATCAGTTATTTACAATGTTAACATCTCTTTAGTTGTATCACTATTTCGTTTTCTTGTTTCCGCCTCATGCATATTCAGTAAAGGGGAGAAATAAAATGTTTGGTACCGCAATTCAATAAACGTCTGGCTTGTCCATACAACATAACCAGTTCATAGAGCGGGGAATAATGACATATTTGGAATCCGCTTTTTTCAATTCAAGTTTTCATTTAATCAGAGCCAAACGAGTGTAAACGGTAAAACAGACTGTGATGTTTGGTCAACTTCAACTTGTCCATCGTTGTACGTAATTTCGTATGTGATATCAGCTGTGGTGGGAAATAAAACAATGTGTACAACGTACATGAACATGCATGTCCTTTTAACTTCAGGTTCGTTACATTATATATGTGTTTAAGAACATACCGAATGATCAGTATAGTGATAGCACGCAACCCGGTGTTGATTATGTCGTTAGAAAGAGTAAATCGTCTCTCTGTAAATGTCACTGTCTGTATTTCTAGGAAACAAGCTCGTCCGAGAACAACCACAGTATATAAATCAAAACAAATATGCTACCTGGCTAGTGACATTTATCCCCTGGCCATGCATGACTGTAGTTATCATGAGAAACATCAGAATCATATTTCATAGTTTTTTTTACAACAACTAGATGTAACATACTTATCTTATAGAAGAAGCCATTGTACTGTATACTTGACTAGTTAGAAAGTATACCACATCATTTATAGCACTGGGAATAATGTGAATATGTCTATGTCATGTCTTATAATGATAGATATCCTACTGATACTGCTGTAACTAATACCAGGGTAAGACAAAACTTGGAAATCCCTGATAGCCCACTGGGCTACTAGATCACCTGGTAGCCCGAAACTATGTGGCTTTCAAATATACATTTCGTTAGTATTTAATTATTGCCCATGGGTTGCATGATTCAAAGCTATACGTTAATGATGAAATGTAGAAAAGACGACATGTTTGATCTTTAATAAAACCCATATAAAGTGCGTACATTGTAAATACGTAAATACATGTAAAACAAAGGCATACGTGCTTTCAGTTTGTTTGCTTGGTTTACTTTTGTTGGAATAACATATAGAAGCGCTTGCTGTCTAGTAGTCAGAACTTGCACACACCTTTTATTTCTTTTTTATCCAGGGGAGCATGTCCCGGTACCCTCCTAATATGAGTGCGTACACATCATGTAGACCACCGCTACGCCCGTTACTAGTTAGATAAAGAAAGCTTATTTACCAAAGTGACAAAGCGTGTAAGTTTTTATAAGTATGTATACACGTTTGAAGTGATAAAACGGGAATATAATAAGTGAGCATAAAAGCATCTATCATAATGTAAGCAGATTTATAAGATCCATGTATTAAATCTCCTTTTCAATTGTTATTTTAGTGTGGTCGACAATCCGGTGTGTTTATGTTACATTATATTCGTCCAAGACGTTATTATTGTCTCCTCCCAGTTGTTTACATAACATGTGACATTAACAACTCTTGAAATCAGTTCGCCATTAAGAACTCAGGAACTGCTCGACAAAGCCAACACGATGTATTGCTGTTCCCTGGGGTACATACTTTAACAAAAAAGAAGACATAATAGAACGGCTTCTAATTTGCTTGCTTCCCATGTTCTTTCTCTTCTTAATACAAGAAATGAACCATAGGAAGAAATATTGACAAATGTTGTGATCCAGGAATTCTTTTTTAGATATTTTAACATGCGGTTCAGAGCAGTTTGTTACCGTTTCTAGGTCCGATTTTCATCCTGTTACATTGTTTATCCATTATTCACCCACTGCTAGGTTTTTACACGCTATTTGATAACATCTGTTTTGTCTTCAATGGAATTTGTTGATCCGCTAAACAACCATTTAATAAATCCAAAACAGGTAAAAAACCGTTAGGGGTTCCACAACATTATTTTCGCCAAAAATGTAGAATGGATCACACCTGATTTGACTGTAATTACAACGTACGCAACAATGGAGTCATTCCTAATCCATTACAAGAATAAACACTCAGGCAAACAGAGATCAGCTGTTTTGTTGTTTGTCAATACTGATACGCTTGAGGTTAAAGAAGAGGTACTTTACACACGTAAACATGTAGTTGTGTTTATGTTTACAACATGAATCTGCCTCATTATATTTAATTGAGGTAGGTCATTACACGAAGTCATGGCAGTTCTTGTAAAGAGTTGACGTCATGACTTAGTGTGCACTCTCGACGCTTTATAATAAAACAATCTCTAGAATAATCATTTGTTTAACCACTAATGAACTTTAATCAGGAAAGCTATGCCCGTGTTAACCCTTTACATTAGCAGAGTAGCATCAAACCAAATATGACCGCACTTTCTTCTGTTTATCAAAAAAGTTAAAAGTTTGTGTGAGGCGAAGCAATAACTGCGATGCCTCAGGAGACGTTCTCGTGCAGTGCTGTGGATTTACAGTGCACTCGAGTTCACACGGCTGGATAAACAACCTATTTAATTTAACTGATCTTGTTAGACAGTCTCAATTTCCATATAACATTCTTCGGAAAGCATGTAACGACACGAAAAGTCAGATAACAACAAAGTTCTCTAACTGTACTGCTAATGCTAATTACTGGTGTTAACTACGTGACTAGGCTCCCCACTGACCCATACATACTTTTACATATTGTGTTTGCCGTTTATTTATGCAGTAACGTTTTGCTATACATATACCAGCTAAACGAAATGGGTTTTAATGCACGCTTTTTTATTTGCAGTTTTGTTTCAATCTGTTTCATTGTGTAACGACGACAAATGAAGATACCATATTGTATTACCTTTATTTGTTCATTCCCCTTGCTAAAGTTACTCTTACAATGATTAAAACACAACTTGCTTATAGTTTAGAAAAAAAAACTATAAGTAGAACTGTCTCTATCACTCAGTGTCATTAGAGGGTTAGTAAACCATTCAAGTCTATATCACCAGAGTGTGACCCTGTAATATTGGAATTTATAAGAAAATTATAACTAACAAGTAGTAGTTGAAAATAGATTTTTTGTCAAAATAATGTTTTGTGAATTTTAAATGTATTTAAACTTTACGTATGTCGTCTGCAATGCACGGACCCAGAGTTGACTTGGCATACTGCGTGCTAAGCGTTAGCGTACAAATGTGTTGATATAAATATGCTTAAATACAAATATTCTTTTCAAAACTTAAGTTTGAAAACTAGATTAAAATTGATTTTCCCGTGAACTAAACTAAGATTGAAACTGTTTTATATGTTAACGTATCTTAAACCTTTAATAGTAGTGTTTTGAAAGGGGGTGGGTATGGGGGTGTTACGTTATGCCTTTATGTGCAGTCAAGGGAAAGGTTCCCATACATGACAAAATCATTGTTGCTGAAAATAAAAGACGTGCATATAAACAGAGTGAGCGTTAAACAACGCGTGTTTTTTGTTGCTTCAAGGGATTACAACTTTCCAAAGTGCAGTTCGGTATTTTTTCAAGCGCATCTTCTATAGTCCGCGATTTGGTCAATACATCGGCCGCCTCGTTATGAAATATCCCGTAATATTAGCAAGCTATGAAAAAACCAATGTGATCCGTTCGGCACTAGACGCAATTGCCAGTTGAGAGAGGTTTCCGCTATAAAGGGGTTATTTATAAATGAGAATGAAGAATTGGGAATCAATGACATGTTCAGCATAGATGTGATTCCAGTAAAGAGGGTGTCCGGTTTACGGTACATATAATTCAAGCTGACATATTTGCATCTAAGAATGAACATCAAGAGTTGGTTCTGTGTGAATGTAAACACCTTGTTAAAACGTCGTACAAACTACAGAAGCTAATTGTAAACACACGTGTTATGTTTTGAATGAAATCAATCAGACGTTGGAGCACGAGAAGGTGGTGCTTGTCAGATAGTTGAGTGTAGTATAACAAACACTGGTAACTGTTTACGCAATGTTAGACTACAGATGAAATAACGTGGTTTATGAACATCAACATAACCCATGGCAGGCCTTCTCATTCGTACACTACATCTTAGTTGATTATACTTGACTATTATGTTCGTAGTGAGATTTCATAAAATAGTTCACATATCTGCGGAACCATGTGTAAGGATTTTGAAAACCGAATCATATTTGTATAGGTTGGTTTTTACCTATGTTTGCCGACTAATATTTGTGAAGACTATTGCACCTACTTCTATTAAAATGTCAAAATATATTTCAACAACAATTTTCTTGATAAGTCAACCATGTGAACTTATCAAATATTACGATAATCACGTTTTGTTTCTCATATTCTAAACTCTGGGTGGCACATGTAAACATATGACCGTATTACAGCATCTAGACAACTTGATTAAGGCCGTCTGATTCTACCTTACCGTTATTCTATTGAACACTTAATAGCTATTCCCGTCCTGACGTGCCTCCATGAATGTAAATTTAGCTCGACATTAACTACCTAGGAGCTCATGATATTATGCCAGTGTATTTGGTTCAACATTGACTTGAAACGACATATTCAATGTGTGCATGTATGTAATTACCACAATTTCACGGATAACAACCAAGAGCAGACACTTTTCACCAATTATAACTGACAATGATATCCTTGAATTGCGCTACATTTTTCCATCTTTGTGAATACTGTCTTTGTGTATCAGGACGGGTTTCTTGCGAGGTGTAGGGAGTTTAAAAACGTTTGTGCTTCTGTTAAAACCTACTGCAGAAAGTGTGTAGTATATTTTCGAGAGGAAGGAATACACGTTTCGAAAGAAGTGGCAAAGCGGCATATTTAATATATGACAATGCAAAAAGGGTATAGTTTACATGTATAAACTTCTGTTATATATGTACATGTACACGTTAACGTGGACTTAAATTGAGAAACATCGCATTCTGCATGTGTATGTGTAATGTACAATTGACGACGGGTTAGGCGTCACCTACAACATGGCAATGACATGTATAACTAGACCAACGTAACAAAACAAAATACAACACATGTCACATGTCACATGCATAGTTTAATATTGAACATTTATTGTGTATATTGAGGTTAGAGAACACATGTAGTCCAATGTGTTGTTTTAATTGAATATGCTATATTTGAGTAAATCAACATAATTTCAACACAACACACAGCATCAAACAAACATTCTTCATATGCACATTACAGAATTAGCGTTGCTTGCTTAGACAATTATGGGTATTTTCGTGTACTTGTACAATGGCTGGTTATCGCCCTCGCCAAGTGTGTAATAAGCACTCGCATCAGCCGCCCAACATATTGCCTCCCCCACTCTCTCCTCAGCTAAGGGAACGGGTAATCCAGGTTTTGTGAGGGCGTCTACAATATTGTCTTCTACAGGAGTATAGTAATAGGCCTCCTCGCGATTCTTGACGAGCACTTCTTGGCCATCAGGGGAAATATCACCACCTAAACAAAAGCATAGTAGTGGTTCTAGTATTCGAGTAAATTAAGCATACACCATACTGACATATATTTGTTTTATCGACAAAACGTTTATAATGAAAAAAAGAAGTTAAAAAAGATGTATAAGTAATACACCATCTTTGAACGTTACACTAATGATAAACTGATAAACTTTGAGTCCGAAATTAAACAATGTTATTCAACTAGCTGATGTTATAGTTGATATTATTTCTGCCCCGACTACGACTTGCACGTCTATATATATATCATAATGTATTCACCAGCTGGATCGTGGTGTGTCGATTCCATGCCAAAGTACGATGATGAACTCACTGACACTTTCCCCGTCTGTTGCCATGAACCGGCAGCTATTTTCACAATCATACCGCGTCCACCATTCACGTTACTGATGACGTACATATTGGCCTCAGCGTCCACCATCAACACACAACTTGTGTCCTCAGGCCAGCTGAAAAATACATCGTAGTCCTTATATCAGAATACATTTAAGTATACGTGGCCATTGTTTTGAATTGATGTTGATACCCGATTCTATACCCGATATTACAGAAGTATGCCACGTGGGACAAACCAGGAAACTTGTTCATCTAAGTATATAGGACTAATATCTCACCTAAGTTTCCAAACTAACAAATGGTACAACAGAATACCATACTTAAATAAGACGGTACATGGTCGTTGAGAACAAAGTGCATACAATACATTATTATTATATAATGATTAACGAATTCTTTCGGCAGACAGGAATGTATTCAATAGTTTGGATTCCGAGGTACTGATACATGGTAAGGAAGGAACTCTAGACTATTTATACAAATGTATGATAACACATTTGATTGGTCGTTGATTAAATTCCTTTCATCGGTAAGCACGAAACAGTCTAGTGTTTAACTTTTTATTAGAACGATAGCACGATGAAACACCCACTTACTCAAATACAAGTTGTTCTGGGTTCAATGTCTGGTCGGTTAACGTATCTGGTTCTGCGACTTTGTAAATAGTTCTGGCACTTGCACCATCTACCAGACCGTCATCTAGAATATATATACAGCTCTGGGCAGCTTCACTAGTACTGCATGGTCCAACCGCCATGTCCTCCCAGTCGTTATGGTCAGCGTTCCTGAATATATAACACTATATTTCACGCATACAACTTTAGTTTCATTAAGGCTGCTGGTAGGGTTACATGTAGTTCATAACCCAGACAGATTTCAATATTTCTTTTATAAAAGTGGTTCACCATTGATGAGCAGTTTTCGTTATCTAAAAGCCTGGTTGTTATAATTGCATATCAAAATAATGTTTTAAAGTGTAAATTCTAAGACAGGTAACTTATCAATTACTACACGATTTAAGTTTTAAACAATTTAAAGCTTTAGTCACGAAATACATGAAACGTATACATGAGAGAACAGTGATATTCATTATAATGTATGTGAACTTACTCTAAATGTAATATCAAAGAACACATATTAGGATTGATGTTCGACATGTGGTGAACACTGTAATACTTATAGTTGGATGGGTTTCACAAATAGGCAATCATCGCCAAGGGACTAAAACATGATTAGTATTGCCCACTATATAGCATTTGTAACCACAGACAATCAAGAACATATCAATCGCCAAATATCAAGAACAAATAACCGCATGAAACTTTCAAGAACATGGAACCTAACACATATCAGGAACACGGAACCCATCCAATATAAAGAACATAGAAAACACTAAATATCAAGAACATGACACCCTTCCAATATCAATAACATTAAACCGACCATTTTCAGGAACATGGAACTAACCAAATATTAGGAGAAATGAGCACACCAAATGATATGAACGTAGACCTCACCAAATATCAATACCAAAGAACCCACCCAATATCAATAACAAAGAACCCACCCAATATCAATAACATAGAATCCACCCAATATCAATAACATAGAACCCACCCAATATCAATAACAAAGAACCCAACCAATATCAATAACAAAGAATCCGCCCAATATCAATAACAAAGAACCCACCCAATATCAATAACAAAGAACCCACCCAATATCAATAACAAAGAACCCACCCAATACAAAGAACCCACCCAATATCAATTACAAAGAACCCACCCAATATCAATTACAAAGAACCCACCCAATATCAATTACAGCTTTGAGACTGGCGTTTGTCGCGTTCACAGCGAAGATCCTTGCGCTGTCTCCGTGGTCATTGTGTGTATAGAGCGTGTCTGGAAATACTCGACTGGCAGCACAGCCTGACGCTTCTGTGATTAAGTCACTGTCAATGTAACCAACAACCTCGCCTGACGAGAATGTTATACCTGAAATGTTAATCGATAGTTTCGACCAAAGAAAGACGAATAGTAGATGCGATACCAAAATGCTTTCCATTTACCTAAACAAATGGTCTTCAATTTTATTTATTTTACTTAGAATAACGTTTATATAGCTGACACATATCCATTATACTCTACATACGTTACTATCAGAAGCGTGTTTAAAGTTCATCTTCAATGGTAACGTACATTACAATCTTCGTCACTATACTGGAACTACATGTATGAAACAACAGAAAGCCTTTTGCAACAAAGATGGACACGCTGCATAGAACACGTGCTATTTGTTTGCATTTTCACAAATGGATGGATCGACGTATACTTTGCTTGACTATTGAAACATGTCAAGTGTGTTTTATTTCTGACACATTGCATTAATTGATCTGAAGGAAGATATGCTTTGAGCTAGATCACGGCTTGATGCAATGGTATGTCAGAGCATGTGGTTATTCTTTACCGTACGGTGAACTTTCCGATAAATTGGGACATATCTAGGAATAAACGTTCAAACGACGCAATGTTTTGAAATCCTAAAAAATACTATATTAGGAAAGCTTCAATAGAAATTTACATCCCTCCATTTTATATTTAACAAATTGAAGACTATCGTTTCGGTTGCTATATTGAATTGTTCATTACAACGATTTTGGCGGCATGAGAACGTAGAATATACTGAACACAAAACAACTTTCTACCACCCACACAACTTTCTTCCACCCACACAACTTTCTTCCATCCACACAACTTTCTTCCACCCACACAACTTTCTTCCACCCACACAACTTTCTTCCACCCAGA
>ENA-OREC01002412-OREC01002412.1-marine-metagenome-genome-assembly--contig:-NODE-2412-length-10294-cov-14.140648_pt1 | contig 10294 bp, 8 predicted proteins | sample MGYA00248626_ERZ508543 | MGnify/ENA primary metagenome ERZ508543 (study PRJEB26211, sample SAMN05518279) | marine metagenome | isolation source: Puget Sound, Washington, USA | host: Bankia setacea...
AGACAGACAGACAGACAGACAGACAGACAGACAGACAGACAGACAGACAGACAGACAGACAGACAGACAGACAGATTTGAATACTAGGAAGAATATAATATCCCATCAACCACAGCATATATGTATTGTTTTAGACGAAGCTCATGATATAGACAAGAGATTTGTTGGTGAGCTTAGAATCTATTTGATTGGAGCTTCCTTTGAGAAAACAATTCACCAAGCTCTAAAGTGTATTACCATACAATATTCAACACATTTTGCTTGAGCACTTGCCTGTGCACGATTTTTAAGTCTTAGTTCCACGTGCTAGACATGACATGTAGGTTATGACTCAATGATTGGTTCAACCCATCATCATATGACATGTTGTATTAGTCATGTGATCATCAGTGTTAACTAATCACAGTTGGTGTTACACATTTGAAATTTTTACAGACATATTGAAGAGTTTCAAGTATGAGAAGTGCTGTTAATGCTTTAAAATAGTCTAGTTGATGGTCTGCTGCAATTGATCAACTTCCAGATTGGATGATACAGTTGCTAAATCATGTTCTGCTTGTTGGTACACTGATAACATTGTTTACATGGGAATATTATAACATGCAAGTAATTATTTGAAATTCCATTTTTCTTTGATCTCAATTCAAAGGTTCACTTGTTCACACTGTACATGAAGCCACAGTCATTATTGGACGTCTAATGGACAATACAGGTTGGAAAAGGATAATTGTTCACCGTTTTCTGCGCAAATTCCCAAAGTCCTTGCAAGCTGTACATGTATTAAGAATCTGTCATAGTGTCAATCTCTCACTGCTGTTTAATGTATAGTAGATAACATTTGCCTTCAATTTGTCTGCTCTTTGATTTCAAACAGAGAATAAAACATTTAATTGACTAACTGATATCATCTTGTTCAAGCTTTGTCCTTTTCAATATTAAGTTCCATGTAACGCTATAGTAGAATATCAGGAATAACCCACATGAACTGGCAAGCCGTAAACCAATTAAACAGACAGCAAGTAAAGTATTGATCTTGCACAAAAATACACTGAATATAGTAAAATGTAATGTTACTCTTACTTCTATTTTATGCTGGTATTTACAACAAATATTTGAAAATGAGCTATAGTTTTTTCATTGAAATCAACAGTTAAAGGTTTGACATATAGGCAGCATGTTTTGATGCCTTTATTTTCCTGGCTTTATTGTTACCCAACAAGAACCAAACTTATCCAACAACCTGCAAGTGTATTGTGCTTTACCCACCTTATGATACCTATTCCCCTTAATGATTAAGTTCCTACACATGAACTTGTACAGATTATGCAACAATATAGCAACATATAGAATCCCTGAAATGTACGGTTTGTCCCTTCCTATTTTATTTGATTTTGTGGTGTGTTTATTTTATTCCATTATTTCAGCATACTATTGTTTTATAAATGTACTTGCTTAAGAAAAATACTAAAATATACCTACTCCACCTTCCACATGTTAGTGATAAACCAAACAAAATTATCAAAGCAGATAAGTTTACTTCTGATCGTGATGAATTTATTTTTCTTTCAAGAACCTTCCCATTCTAGAAAGAAGCCTAGTTTTCTGTCATTTATATTTAGCTCTTGCCAATATTTAGCTCTCAGGTCTTACTTTGTTCAATATTAAGCTCTTGATTTACTTTATTCTAAATTAAGCTCTTGTTTTACTTTGTTCCACATTAAGCTCTTGTTTTACTTTATTCAAAATTAAGCTCTTGTTTTACTTTGTTCTACATTATGCTCTTGTTTTACTTTGTTCTACATTATGCCCTTGTTTTACTTTGTTCTATATCAAGACATACTTTCCTTGGCCTAGATTCAGCTTTTGTGTTACTTCACTCTATATTCTACTTTTGTTTCACTTTGTTCTTGTTAAGCTCTTGTTTTACTTTGTTCCACATTAAGCTCTTGTTTTACTTTGTTCTATATCAAGACATACTTTCCTTGGCCTAGATTCAGCTTTTGCGTTACTTCACTCTTTATTCTACTTTTGTTTCACTTTGTTCTTGTTAAGCTTTTGTTGTACATTGATCTATGTACAGCTCTTGATAATCTGGTCGATATTTAGCTCTCGATCTGCTTTGTTACACATGTTCTCTGTGTATTCAACTCTTGATTTACTTTGTTCCATATCAAAACCTTAACATGTACTGACACAATCTAATAAGTCATAATTGGATCCACACTGACATTTAACTTGTCTGCCTGTGTTTGTTGTTCTTGTTTTGTGCTTGTCTGTGTGTGTTATAACAATTTAGATAGATATATGCCATGTTTGTATATTGATCAATTTGGTTTGATTTCTTGTGCACAAAACAGCTAACCCACTACAATGTAATTTTCAGTTGGCATGTCTAGATGTTTGTAGAATCTTGCAGATGTAGAATAGATGTATTTACCTGCACCAGAAATGCCACTTTTTAGTTATGATATTTATTCAGATCCGCACCGGAATATTTCAGACTCTGGCACAAGTTCAGGATCACGCTCCACTTCTACTATATCTTCTGCATTGACACCAACTGTATCTTTACCTTCAAAAGCATCTACAACTTCATCTATATCTGTCACTACACCATCAACTGTTACCACTGTAAAAGTTAAACCTACAAAGGTTGTCTTGACCTCACTCTCCAACTCTTATGATGTATCCACTTCTTCACCACCAGCATCTATATCTTCTGGATCATCTAAATCTATTCTAGATGACTCTGTCACAACTAACTCTGATATTAGTGCCACAGTGTCAGATGCATTCTCTTCCACTTTAGATTTCTCACAAACTTCAGCATCCCAAGTTTCAGAAACATCAACCTCATTACCTACAGGAAGTTTAGTAACTCCAGATAATGCAACGTATGAACCAAATCAGACTCCAGTTTTTGTTACATCAACTTCAGTAACTGCTTCTACAACAGCCATGACAGACACAACCTCACCATTCATATCAACTAGTACTACAGAGCAATCAGTAACAACAAAGACCACTGACCCCCCTGACACAGGTGGATGTAGCCCTGTGCCCCAGGATTCAGACATTCGACCTCATCCAGATCTAGACTACACTATACAACAACTTCATCTTAAACTTGATGTGGACCTGAAAACCACCACAACCAGCTCCATCTGCCTTAATGCTTACACTGGTGCCATGAAAAGTATACTAGTAGTGAGAGAAAAACAGCTAAATAGTCAAGAGAACATTCAGAAAATCTGCACTGGAATCGGAATCTACCTAAAGTTTCAAACCTCTGTGAAGAATAAGATTGAAAACAAAGAAGTAAGTATAGATATATAGAATTATTGTCTTCAAACCATTTTAATTTCCCATTTGCATGCATAGCAATAACAAATTAAAAGTGGTGGTGTTCAACAACAACAAATTGCGGTCTTTGCTGGTGTTCCACATCAACAAACTAATATAAGCTGCATTTTTCTCATTTGTTGATATTTTTTTATAAATGTTCACACTCAATACTTCTTCATAAATAACCTTTATAAGTAAATATAATTAGCAATATGTCAGTATTGCGTTTGTTTTTCCCCAAAAGATCATAGAAATACTCCAATAAGCTTTCAAAGGGAGTGAGCAATGTCCATCAGAAAGGTTTTCATTGTCAAATATAGAATAAGGACCTTGAATTTGAATCAACCTTGACCTTAAAGTAAATAGAAGTAAACATCAGGAAACTAAGCTGCACTGTCCCCGTTTTCAGGTCCAAGTTGTGTCTGTGGTACAACTTATATCTGAGCTAGGTATGGAAGTGTTGCCAACGTCCATGGGAAAATGTGCACAGGAAGTGTTACGCTATAATGATATCTTGAAAGCCGTCTGCTTCTTTCGGACATCAGTGATTCACGTCGAGGCTAGAGGGGTGTTATGTGATCCCTTATACTTGGATGGAAAGTCGTTTCGGTCATTTAATATGAATGTAGTCTGCAGTGAGGGATGGAAAAGTATAGATGATTATAGATGTGTACAGGAATCAACAACGGATGGAATATCTGTGCGCAAAATGGTTATTAGAGACACAGGCTGGGTAAGGCCAACAGCATCATCATCAGCAGCAACAGGTGAGCCAATCGTCTTGCTGCATGCTTATCTGTCAATTAAGAGAGCTTTCTCTGGTTCCAAAGTACATGCAGGATGTTGTTGCCATAGTAACCAAGGCTTCCGTACATATACGGTCAACTGTCTAGGGGGACACATTATACAAGTATTTTATTGTTCACAAATACATGCAGGGTGTTGTTGCCATAGTAACCAAGGCTTCTATACATATATGGTCAACTGTTGTTGGGAAACATTATACAAGTACATAACTAGTATCTGTTCTATGCTGTATGTGTTATAATAACCACTCCCAATCTATGTTTCAAGGATTTCTTTTCTAACATTCTAACACCTACCTTCATAATGTGTGATCCTTTAATGCTAGCTTCATTGATTAAATACGTCTCAGTTAAAGATAAATAAGTACACTTTTAAATGTTTCTGTCAACAGTCATGTAGTTTGTTTATAGTCAAATCAATTGTTTTTGTGTTGCTTTATATGTTTTCCTATTGTATAACCATTTTTTGTACTACTTGAATCAACTATTTGTGAAGATGAGTTCTGTCTTCCACTCCTTCTGTATCCTTTCCACTTTCCACTCATCTGTTGAGACTTTTTACTTACATCTTGTTTACTATTTGCTATTATTATTTTTTTACATGTCTTAATGTTAATAACATCATATCTTAATTTGCAATTTCATCATTGAAAAAAATCATTTTACATCCACATTGTTTTACATGGCCCTTATAATCAAGTACAGCTTTTATATTATCGGCCAAGAGGCTATGCAATTTATCCATAATCCTGCTGACACTCGCTTGCAATTGTTTGGTCAAAACTATTGTATGGTTGATTTTCATTGGTGGATGAGTTTTGGTCGAGGATGTTCATTGGTTGGTTGTATTTTGAGTTCTTGAGTTTGATTGGAGAATAGCTGAATGTGGGCTGTTCTCGAGTTAGTTCTTTGTTCTGATTGGTTGAGAGAGAGAGAGAAGTGTTGGTTTCTGGATTGTGTTAAGTCAACCAGGACAATAAAGAGAAAATGGTTATATTTGTGCAGCTTTTTGAGGTGATGGTTGATAATCTTTGCTTTTTGCCATTTATATTCACCAAATATAGTATTGTATAGCCTGTTTACCAAATATGGCTGTAATAATATTTATTCTTATTTAAGTTTCACATTCTTGTTATTGAAAGGAAGCTATTGTAACAAATGTAACTGCACACTTTTTAGCTATAGGTAAATAGTAAGTTATGTTTTGAATGTTTCATTTAAAGGCGTCCATGTTTCAAAAAAGATCACCAAGTGTGTTTTATGTTGAATATGCAAATGGTAATAAGTTCTTTTTGTGTAATTAGTAATTGATAGTTTACCTTGTAACTAGAATATTCTGACGTCTGCTTTTTGAGGTTTGATGCTTTTCTATATATACTTTATTACAACTGGACTTTTTGATTACTTTTCACAAAAGTAATATTAAGTATTCAACATTTAGATTGTGTTCAACTAAATTCAAAGTGAACGAAGGTTTTAACTTATTTTGTTGTAACAATTTTTAAAAGAAAAAAGTTCTTTAAATATACAAACTTGACAAAGAATTTCTGTTACCCGAGATATTTGTTCCAGTCTCTCTGCCCACCGAAACCACAACATCCCCTCCCCAGCAGTACCACGCCTGTTATACATGTTCCAGTGGCACGGAAGGCGTCTGCAGCCAAACATTCACATCTTGCACAGAACAGGACGTAAGTTCTTATCATTGTCATTCACTTAACATTTAAAAATGAACTTCTTTCCGATGGTTAATGTGCTATAAAATTGACCAAAACTGCAACTTTAATACATGAATATAATCATAAGATATGACACTAATTTATTTGATGTTTGCTGCACAATCAAAATTGTATGTGTGTTTTGTGGTTTTAAAACTTCAAAAACATGAACCATGTATTCTCTCTAGATTATATTTTTAATTGCGAATAAAAAAAATGTCCATGTGCATTTCAAATGGTTAGGCATATTCAAACATAATCTTCTCTATCGCTCAAATTAAGAAGGCATTCATTAAAGGAACCAATTGTTAGAACAAATATTGTATTGTTTTTTTAAACAGCCGGTATGCTACACAAGAGTTATCTTCTCTGGTAATAGTTTAAATTACCGAATAACAAAGAACTGCATGAGTAGGACCGTCTGTGAAAACAATCTGAGGACTAGAACAGACTGTTCTACTATCACACCTGAAGACCGCAATGGTGCAAACCAGTGCTTTTCATGTTGTACCACATCACGCTGTAACAAGGGTCTACCATTTGCAACCGTCGCCACAAGCAAAATACGCAGGAAAAGGTCCACACCAGCAGCAGCATCAAGGGGGCTTGCTATCTGGAATAACACATATCCCAGCTGCATAGGTACTACAAGAAAATTTTAAGATCTAAAATCGTTATTGTGTAAAAAAGAAATGTTTTTTTTTTTAAAAAGGTATTTTTTCTTAATGTTTTGAAATCCTTTTATTTTGTTAATCACCCATTTTTGCTAGATTAAATTGCTAGAAGTTTGTACATAATCCATAAATCTGCTTGGAAAATGTCTTTTTGCAAATATTTTAAACATTCTTGTGAATGTTAATAAGTAATTAAAGCAGTAACTTACAACAGTGAACACTATTTAGATAAGATAACTTACAGAGATTATATTCTTCTGCAGATGTTACACCACCCATATTTGACAACTGTCCGAAAGAACCTCTACTTGTAAGAAGTAATGGCACACCAGTGGTCATTAAAGTCACATTTCCTACTGCCAGCGATAACTCTGGCCTTCAACCTCGTATAACCTGGCAACCAGAAAGCTTTAGCACTCCATATGTGGTTTCCAAGGTAACACCAAAGAAAATAAAACTGTTTATAAAGCTGCTCTTTGTCATTTATTTGTAATAGTTTTATTCCAAGGAGTAGTTTTTGGTAATTTGCATATACCTTACATTTAGATTAATTTTGCATATACCTTACATTTAGATTAATTTTGCATATACCTTACATTTAGATTAATTTTGCATATACCTGGCATTTAGATTAATTTTGCATTTACCTTACATTTAGATTAATTTTGCATATACCTGGCATTTAGATTAATTTTGCATATACCTGGCATTTAGATTAATTTTGCTTATACCTTACATTTAGATTAATTTTGCATATACCTGGCATTTAGATTAATGTGTGTATCATGATGAGAAGCAAGTAAGAAAACTGGTATTTTAGTTCAGGTGGTCATATTATGGGGATTGTAGCATTGAGAAAGCGTTAGAAATACAAAATATACAAGAACTAATTTTATTCCTATTTGATCCTTCCAAAAATTGTGTTATAGCAGGACGATTTTTAATAACTCTTATACATTAGAATTTTGAACCTTTTTGTGTCTTCTAAATGTTTAAATACAACTGGGCTAGATTGTAAACCAAACAGAGTATTGTCTTTAACTTTTGGATACATAGTAAGGTTAATCTTTATTTATTTCTAGGATCTGAATGTGACATTTACTGCAACAGATGACATGCAAAATTCTGCCATATGTATAATGACAATTAAATATCAAGGTAAGAAAGATGTACCATATAACCTTTAACCTCAATTTATATAATTATGAACTTGAATTGAGTTAACTTTTTAATTAGTTATGTAAGTTATGTAAGTTATAGTTATATGTCATTGAGCATCGTCTGTTTATTGAACATCCAAAGGCCTTCCTTCTGTTGACAAAAATTAAGGTCATACAAATCCTAGGGTGTTCATATCTCAGAGTTTTTACTGTATGTAAACTGTTTGCAGAGACCAGTAAATGTGACCAGACTCCACAAGCACCCAATGTAAAGTTTAACTGTAAAGAAATGATAGGCGGGACTCTACAGTGTAAGGTGCAGTGTAATGAGACTAATCACGTATTTGTACAAACACAAGAGGACTATGAGTGTACAGATACAATAGGCTGGAACTCGACTCATATCCATGCCTGTGTACATGAAGGTATGTGTCATTCTGCATGATATAAAGTAGCAAAGGTTACTTTGAAATAAATTTTTAACAGGCATTAGAGTTTTAGTTTCATTTGTGCTGGAACTTTATCTTGTGGTTTCTCAAATGCAAACTTAAAATGCGACTAATTTTTGCTTTTCCTGAAAGAACCCTCTGAACGACATTTGTTGGTGATGCCGGTGGATATTGAAGTTCAGAGAGAGCACTGTATATTTATTTAAATTTTATTTTCATTGACATTTGAACTTGTGGTTGCGAAGACCAATGCAATCTGTGAAAGTAAGTGCCCCTACTTCTACCCAGCTCACATGACTCTTATAGTAGGGTTCCCCTTTTTATACCAACAGATGTTGCTGAGTGCCCCCACTGGACATACAACATATCATGGACGTTGATGCCAAACACCGGTCTTGCTGACCATTCTGTGTGCGATTTTTTGTCAGAGATTACCAAATATATTACAGACAAGCTAGAATTGAAAGGAGCAAAGGTCACAGTGTCAAGTACCCTCTCCACGACCCAAATTGTAAATGGTCAAGTAAGTCTAATGTCAACACATTATTATTAAAATTGTGATACTATGGTCATTTGTGAGATTTATCTGTTTCATGAAACTGTTAATCGGGTATCATTTATGATATCTACATATTGTATGAAACTTTTAATTGAGTTTTGCTTGTGAGATTTATTTATATATTATGAAACTGTTAATTAGGTATCATTTTGTGAGATTTTTTTATATTTTAGAAAAAGTGTTAATTGGGTATCATTTGTGATATATATGCTAACTTTAATGTTCATTGTATTTGTATCTTGCTATTGAGACTGATACCCTATTTAAACCTATTTAAAGAAAGATTGTTATAACAGAGCATCACTGTAGTATAGATTTTTATATAAACTGATGTATGGTTTCCAGCTACATATTGACACTTGTATAGACTATAGGAGGAACCAGCAAGTTTATTATTCTATCAGTGGAAGTTTGTAAGGTAAGGTGGAGTGTAGGGGGGAGAGGTTCTTACTTAACTACTAACATGACAAATACTCGTTCTATTTCAGATTATCTTGAAGGTAGTGTTCAAGGTTTCCCAAGGGATGACACCCAACTGCCCTGGTTTGAATCAGACAATGGCGGCACTAGGAGATATAGCTCTCACTCTCTCATGCAACAACACTACCATCAACGCCACATTAAAGGATCGAACATTCGGCAACAGTACACAAGCTTGTGGGGCAAATCGTGTTCTTGGACATAAAGGCTTGTGTTGTAAGTGTGACTGTTTTTGCCGACCGTACATGACATACTGTGAAATCAATTAATTCAGAACGCATTATATTGTACTGTTTTATTTAAAGATTGTCTTCCGGCCATTTCCAGAACCATTAACTTGAGCATCACTTAAAAATTGTATTGTGGTCCTAAGACAAAAAGGTGTTTGTGTTTCCTTTAACAAAATTAAAGTGTGAACCTTTGTTGACAAAAAAAACTACATACACATTAGTTTAACATATATTTCTTATTTCTTTTGATATTTGGCATTTTCTAATAATACTACATCCAAAAAAAGTGCCCTTTTTGTTTTTACCACAACTTTGTTCACATCAGTTTTTTCTGTGTTTCAGGGCCATGTCCACTTGGAACTGAGGCTCGAACCATGACCTGTCAGCCATGTATGAAAGGTTATTACCGTGACAATCTCTCCGTTCTGGTCCCTGATTGCACATCATGCCCCTTTGGCAGCGCAACATTGGGCACAGGGGCCTATAGTCGATCCCAATGCATAGGTAAATCATAGAAAACTAACATTTATAAAACAGTGAAATCTCAAGCAACTTCGAGTCTCAAGCATTCAGAAAATTGTGATAATCTGAATAACAATAATTTATTAAATACAAAATGAATGATTATAACATATAATTCAAACACTTTCTACCTTTTTTTTCTTAGTGTACGTGTACCTAAATTGTTTTATTCCAGTTACCAGCAAAATGCTTTTGGTAAAGACTGTGTTTTAGAAAGATGTAGTTATGTTGAGACACAACTGTATTTATAACATGTTTATACTGTATTATACTGTTTGGGCAGCCGACCATAATACTTCTACAATCTTACTCTTTCACCTATGTTAGCTACCTGTGGTCACTCTATTCTAT
>ENA-OREC01002413-OREC01002413.1-marine-metagenome-genome-assembly--contig:-NODE-2413-length-10293-cov-12.830070_pt1 | contig 10293 bp, 10 predicted proteins | sample MGYA00248626_ERZ508543 | MGnify/ENA primary metagenome ERZ508543 (study PRJEB26211, sample SAMN05518279) | marine metagenome | isolation source: Puget Sound, Washington, USA | host: Bankia setacea...
GTCAATAAGTTTCTCAAATATAACTACATATGTAGCTTTGAATCAAGAGTAATAATTCTTTACAAGTAACAACAATGGACAAGTTCAAAACAAAATGTTTATACATGGTTAGTTTCTGTATACGTGAATATTTAAGAGCCTCTGTTTAACATTTATCCCCTGTACATCTCAGTTCTCAGTTCCTGTACAATCCTTATATCCACACATATCAGAAGAGTACTACATGTATTATGGCATTTATTGTATCACTGTTTTATATAACATTATCATGATATAATATAAATGTTTAAGGCGTCCCTACCAAAACAATGTCTTTTGTATACATGTACTTGTTTATAAGCGCTTCTTTAAACAAGCCAGCAAGAAAATCCCCTGTATTGCACCCACAAGTATACACAGGTTGAAAAAATGGACTTTACACATATACCGGTAGTTTATAGACTCCGAGTTATAAGAAGAAAACTAACAACTCATTAATCTTGATACAAATCCTCTTTGAAATGGTACATACTTGATAGCACACGTTTCTCTGCTAAATGTAAGGCCTCCTTCACATGTTTTTGTTTCAAATGTTGTCAACAATCTTAGGTTTTCTGTATATCAACATACTTCAATTGTTTCATAGCTACAGATAGCCGAGATTGGAATCTTGGAATGTTAGATAAACTACGTCCATGTTTATTTTGTCTGATTTTACATGCTACAATGTTATTTACGAGATCTACTACCTATCACTGTCTAACAGAAAAAGATACGTTTCACCGGAAATATATTTGATACACCGTTAGTGCTTGCAGTAAATCAGTCCAAACTATATGAGTTTTTCATTATTTCACATTCTGAAACTACACTTCTTACCACACTCTTCGAAAGTGAAATAATATAAATTAAAACGTGAATAAAAAAGGAAACTGTTAACATCATTTTTTTCATCTGTTCACCATTAAAATTACCAGTACAATTGATACAAAAACATAAAGCAACATCTTGGTAAACTGTCCAATCACTTAAATTTCAATAATGGTTAAACTATAATAAACCATAGACAAAGCTTAGTACATGTAGGGACACACACTAGCTGCAAAACAATACAAACATAGAAAGTTATAGAAGTAAACGCATTGATTTGATCAAATAGTGAGAGAAGAGATCACCCCCAACTTACCTGCAAAATAGTGTGGATTTTATTAGAGAAATCAGTTTTGTGAATATGTAACTTGATATCCTTGTTAAAATTTAATATCATAGTGAACTTTACTAACAAGTTATAAAACATTTGTCTAAGAAGATTTGGTTAAAACAATCACCTTTTTGTTGTTTTTTGCATACAGAACCTACTGTGGAGACGATGTGTAGTGTTATTCAGGTAAGGTTCAAAAGTTGGAGGGTGAAGAAGCAGTTCTGGTGATCATGAAAGAATGCATACTGTGAATAATGAATGAAGTGAAGTTACATGAACAAAGCACAGTGAGCAATAGTTTAAAACACATAGGTGTTCCTGGATGCAGATTTTTCCAGTGACGGCATCACATCATCTGTCTTCAACTGTTTGTATTGTTTGGTGGAAGGACGTCGACTACTCTCAGAACTCTTACCTTCTAGGAGCATGGCAATAATCTGAAAGGAGTTAACACAGTATGTAATCTTAGCTCTAAACTCTTCTCATCATGTACCAGATACATGTACTATGCAATCAGTTATATTTGTGGGATGTAAGTTTTTCTAAATGAGACATATCTGTGGGATGTAAGTTTTTCTAAATGAGACATTTTTGTGGGATGTAAGTTTTTCTAAATGAGACATATTTGTGGGATGTAAGTTTTTCTAAATGAGACATATTTGTGGGATGTAAGTTTTTCTAAATGAGACATATCTGTGGGATGTAAGTTTTTCTAAATGAGACATTTTTGTGGGATGTAAGTTTTTCTAAATGAGACATATTTGTGGGATGTAAGTTTTTTCTAAATGAGACATATTTGTGGGATGTAAGTTTTTCTAAATGAGACATATTTGTGGGATGTAATTTTTTCTAAATGAGACATATTTGTGGGATGTAAGTTTTTCTAAATGAGACATATTTGTTTACATTTAAATTTACTGTTCATATGACCCATTAAATCCACTCAAATTGGTTCCCCAATTGGTTTGTGGTTAACTGTTCTGACTCTAATATTTGAACTTTTTGATATAGTTGTTAAATAGTTAAAACCATTTGCAGTCACTCAATACAGAACATACTGTCAGAAATATCAAAGTAACATGCTACCACACAGACCTCGCATCTATGTTATTTTCTGTTGTTTACTTAAGAATTGATTGACGACCTGTGTGTGTTCATGCGATATGAACCTAATGGGTCACGTGGGCAAATGCACTCACGCAGGTCGTCAATCAATTCTTTTCCCACACAATATATGTAAAATGCGAATTTTTAACTTAGTTTTTAATAGTTAAATTCTTCCATAAACTTCAATAACGGCTCTGTAAATCATGTTTGGAACGGCCATCAGCCGATTCACAGATGTTATGTTAAAAACTAGTTCCAATAATAAGTTATTCAATTTGATATTTAAATAAAAATAATAACATTTAGACAAGCAAGAGGTATCGATATCAATATTAATATTAAATTGTTTCTATTAGTTTAAGGGAGACCACTGCAATGGCGAATAGACTCTATCCGAAGTAGTGGAGTCTAATCGTGGCTATTTATAGATTTACAGTATCGTGTATTGATCAGCGTGATAGGCTGTGTTTTCATCTTTACACAGCGTAATACACAGAGTTTTAAGCGATGTTTGAGGGAAATCTGCCATAAATCTGCTGTTACCTTTTGTTTGTTGTGGTAAATAATATAGCCAGCGATGCAGAGTACAGTCAGCACCAGAAAGTAACTCATAAAGTTGGAACCTGCTTCTTCTTCATCAAATACACGCATTTTGCCATCTGAAAACAAATGTCAACATTTCATTACAACATTCAAGTACCGTACTATTAAACACTAGAGATATGCCTTCTTTTGACTCATTACAGATATATCTTAACTAGCCTGTTGACTAAACGCCATTTGCTTTGAACTTTAATAAATTGTACTACCAGAAAAACAATTAAATCTACTCTCTATAGAACTGACTGTAAACCATTTAATGAAAGTTGATAAAACAAAAATACTAACATTAAGGTAATTGGTGCTGCTTTCTGATAACTTAAGCACCAAAATGCTTCCTATAGTTTACTGTCTTAAGGTTTTGTATTTCTAATAAATGCTTCAAATCTCAAAAAATACTGTAACCTATTGTGTCTGAATGTATCTGAATTATCAGACAACCATTATTAAGTTTATCCACTCTATAATAAAATGATTCTTATCCCCGTTTACGTTATTCATATGTTCAGAATTAATTAAACTGAGTGAATTATAAACTAGTGAAAACTTGACTTTATGTTTATAAAAAATAGAGTCAACACCTAACAATATGTTTACATACCTTGAGCACCAACGTCCCCATTGCCAGCTTCTTCTCCATCATCATCAGTATTGACAGCTCCGTCTGCAGGGTCTACAGGATCTACAGGATCCACAGGGTCTACAGGATCCACAGGGTCCACAGGATCTACAGGGTCCACAGGATCCACTGGGTCTACAGGATCTACAGGATCCACAGGGTCGACAGGATCTACAGGATCCGAAGGGTCTACAGGATCCACAGGATCTGCAGGATCCACAGGATCCTTAGGAACTGTATAATGTAACAATTAATTGAAGATAAACGTAGAAGATAAAGTTGATTTGACCAAGCAGAGAACTCTGGTTTAGGCAAAACTCAGATTAATTAAAACTGCAGCATGGGGAAAATCAGCTCCGTCTGCAGGGTCTACAGGATCTACAGGATCTACAGGGTCTACAGGATCTACAGGATCCACAGGGTCTACAGGATCCACAGGATCTACGGGGTCTACAGGGTCTACAGGATCTACAGGATCCACAGGATCTACAGGATCCACAGGGTTTACAGGGTCCACAGGATCTACAGGATCCACAGGGTCTACAGGATCCACAGGATCTACAGGGTCTACAGGATCCACAGGATCTACAGGATCTACAGGGTCTACAGGATCCACAGGGTCTACAGGATCCACAGGATCTACAGGATCCACAGGGTCTACAGGATCCACAGGGTCTACAGGATCCACAGGATCCACAGGATCTACAGGATTCACAGGGTCTACAGGATCCACAGGGTCTACAGGATCCACATGATCTACAGGGTCTACAGGATCTACAGGATCCACAGGATCCACAGGATCTACAGGATCCACAGGGTCTACAGGATCTACAGGGTCTACATTATCTACAGGGTCTACAGGATCTACATGATCCACAGGATCCACAGGATCTACAGGATCCACAGGATCCACAGGATCTACAGGATCCACAGGGTCTACAGGGTCTACAGGATCCACAGGATCCATAGGATCCACAGGATCTACAGGGTCTACAGGATCTACAGGGTCTACAGGATCCACAGGATCTACAGGATCCACAGGGTCTACAGGATCCACAGGGTCTACAGGATCTACAGGGTCTACAGGATCCACAGGAACTGTATAATGTAAAATTAATTGGAGATAAACTTAGAAGATAAAGTTGATTTGACCAAGCAGAGAACTCTGGTTTAGGCAAAACTCAGATTAATTAAAACTGTAGCATGAGGAAAATGTTTTAATACTGGAAATAATGCAATAAGTTTTAATAAAATTTGAATGACTAGAGTTAACAACAAATGCTTCACTTGAACAAAACTGAAAAAGGTGCAGACTATCTTAAAATGAAAAGCCAAGTTATTGTGTGCTACGAAAGTGTGTGGAACTATCTTTTGCGTCAATTTACTGTTGTCAAATTCAAGTTGATAGTGTTTCACATGCAGAAGACATCACCTGCAAAAAGATCTCCCTCTTGATGGCCATAATCTCCCAATTTGGCTCTAAGAAAAGTACGACATTAACTGTTATTGTCAAAATAACGTTAACAGATCAATATCTCTGAATACATTTTACGCTTTCCAATAACAGGCAAAGCAGCACAGCTGTAAGTATTGGTTACAATAGTAATGTTACATTGCACAAGAAATAGCAATTTGACATTTCGTGACCGGTACTTATTTAATAAAAAAAATGACTGGTACTCCTACCTGGCAGGACAGACGAGGTGGAAGGTAATGTAGAGAATGTTGAAGATGCCATTCCTGTAGACGAAGTGCTAGCATTTGAATCATCTGTAAGCACTGTGTGAAACACAACAGTTAAGCAATTAAAAAGAATAATAGAGTAAAAAAGAATAAGACAATAAAATATAGCATAACTAATGTAATGCCTGGTTTACATTTGGCCTGCAATAGGTTTACGGAGCCAGTAAACTACCCATATCTCCATTTCCGTGTGGCCTCTGTTAGGAGGTGGTGAGAGCCGTACGACATTCGTACCAAGTCACGGGCTCCTCAGCCTCTACGATCATGTATAAAAATAACTTATCATATCATACAATTGCATGATTTTTGGTCAGCTTGTTACAAAAAAAAGAATCCATAGAAATCTTGTGGAGACTATGCAATGACTGCACTGAAATTGCATGATTTCCGTGCAATCTCCGGTAAGCCTCTGTACGGATTTGTGCCGACCAGTTCCTTGATACCTTATACAAAAAATGCGCGATTATCATATACAATGTAAACACATACAATGTAGCCTGTAGCTATCTACGGTGCCTGAAAATCGTAGAAAAAGTTAGCGCACGACATCCGTGACAAATGTAAACCAGGCATCAGCCATATTGAGAACATACTGTTACATGAAGCATGTAAGAATAAATTGCTAAATATAGCGCAAAGAACAAAACCTTCTAGCACTTGGTTGTATTACTTTAGCCACTATGAAAGTGTTATTATATGAATTGCTCTCAATCATCTCAATGTCAAGGTCAGGAAAGAGGCGACGTGGCGCAGTGGATACCCGGCAGTCGTGAGTTCGAGCCCCATCAAAGGCCCCTGTTGTTTCCTTGAGCAAGAAACATTACTCTCTTTGCTTAGTACTGGTTGGTTCCAGGAACGGATTCGAGCGTGATTTACATAAGCATAAAAATTGCTTGTTTCACAATCGAACTAAAATAAATATTTCAGTTTAAACATCTTGTCTAACATTACACTCTGTGTGTATATGAACATAACCTGAAATGTTCTTTGTATAACAATACCACTATAAAGCAAACTGAAAAAGCAAAGGCTATGAAATACAGCATTATTGCGATGTAAATTTAAGATTACAACAAGAGGACCTATGATGGCTCACCTAACTAATGTCATAAAGTGTCTTTATTGAAACACTTGTGGCCAAGAATTTTGATGCAGCAAAATAAGTTTGAAAGGGAAGTTATTCAGAAGATATAGAAGATATTCAAAAGTTTCCCTCAATCATACAGAAGCATTTATGCATTCGATTCAAGCTTTCAGTAACACATGTGTGCAGACGAAAAACTACATATTATACAGTAGTTTTCGTATTTTAAAAATACATTAAAAATATAAGAAAAACAAAATTTGTTGCATGATGTGAAGTTTCTTTGTGTTTCGAAGGTAACCAAAATCCTGTGATGAAAGCAAAACGGACATGACTAATTAATAAAGTGTGCAGACTTTGTAAAAGAAAGTGTAGGCTAGTAATTTATTCTAGTTAATGTTAATACATGTACATATAACAATTGGGGCTATTCTTTGAGCACTGAATACAAGCAGTTTTTGAGCAAATAAGTTTTTTGCACGTGGAAACAATTTGGACCTTAATGGAATTCAATTATATTATGTTTCCTAATAGAATAATAGAAACTATGAATTGGAACCTCACCTGGTTTGGGAGTCTTGTCAGATTTTGGAGTCGTACTATTGGGTTTCTGGGTAGTTACAGTTACATTCTTCCCTGGTGTAGTAGAAACATTGTCATCTCCTGTAAACAAGAGTAACCAATTTCTCAAAATGTTCATTGAATCAACACATGAACATTTTTTTGTCAAACTTCGCCGAGATATTTTGCCAACAAACATTTTCACAAAGTTTGATGATTATACAATGAAAAGTATTTAAGTTATTGAGCGAACAAATGGTCTGGACGCCGCCGGCCGACCAACCGCCGCACGTGTTCCCATTCAAACGTCCGTATAAAAAGACATGTTGTAATGCACGCTAACCAAAAAGGTACAACTTTCTTTTGAAAGTCACCTTTACCTACATCTTCACCTACATGTACTAAGCTATGCATTTGTTCGTGGATTTTGATAGTTAACTAATTCACTATAAGTATGAAAATGGGGTTTATACAGACAAAAAAAACCTAGTCAAAGCTAACATCCCTGTTTACATTTAATGGAGACACCATTGTCGTGCAGGATTAATATTACTCAGCAACAGCTCAACAAATAGTTTGCTAAACAAACATATACACATTACAGAAAAGCACAACACACCTCATCTTATATATTAAGATTATACCATTATAAAAGAATATTATGTTGCCTAAAGTTCTCAATTATTCATCTCTCTTAACAATATTAAACTACTTGTATAAACCAAATCAAGTTGTTGTTTTTCGGACTCGTTCAATTTTCAAGCAAGGTCCGAAATCGTGGAACAGCAATTTGCTTTTTGTCTGCAACACCGTGCATATACAATGTAAGCTTAACCATGAGTGCACATTTTATCAAAATTTCGTACTGGTATAAACAATGATGAATAACACCTCACATACGCTATTAAATACCACTACTCAACTGCAAAGAGTGACCTCTGACATGCAGAATAATGATCGAAAGACTGTCTTTGACTGGTTGTCTTTTCATTTTGAAACTTTCATACATGATCTTTTTGCTTTGTTTACAAGCTTAAAACAATTTATTCATCTAAAATGGTTATTAAATATTCTTTACCCCGTATCTCGTTCATATCTAGTTACATGTATGTCATCACAAATAAAACATAGAATCTTCAATAGATAATTTGTAAACGGCGATCGTCATATTTTCATGATTTCTTTTTCATGTGGTCTGAATGATTGAGATTAATACTTCGATTGTTTCTTAAACTTGAAGGTTTTGGATGTTACAATTACAATGGAGAGTTTGTTAATCAACAATATTTACGAAAAAGCTTCAGAACTTGTTATATTTACTGAAGTAAAAGTTAATAAAGAAGTTTCTTTATGTCGCTTGTAAAAAATTGTCATGGAATGAAATGGCTAAAGTTAACCTATGCTTTATATATTAAATCATAAAGGAGATGAACATGACAAGCAGATAGTCTCTGATACCATGTATAAAACATGATGATCATTATTTCAAGTTTTGCATCCTGCGTCCCGTTGTTTAAACACAATTCAGAAAGTCACTAGGTCTGTGTCAGACTTTGTACAAGAACCACGGGGATGTCGTGATAAAACATATTACATCGTTAAAAACATTTGTTGAGCGTTCAAAACAACATGTTTGTGTGTTTCTTAACCAACATTTAACTTAGCACCACAAACGCATTCTGGGTCGAAGAATGAAGCGTTCAAGACATGGCGATTATGTGAATGGCAACACCACGAAAACAGGTGACAAATCGTAAATGCATTGAGATTTTCAGTCGTAAAAAAAGAGAGTTTTAAATCGTATTTGAAACTGATTAAAAGTATTTACATACAAACTTAAAGATTTCAATTGTGTGACCTGTGGACAACAACATAATAAAATGTTTAACTGCATATGGAACGATTTTTTAAATGATACAAGCCTCCACTACCCCCAAAAAACGATATATATATATATATATATATTTAAACAAGTGCATGAATTTTACTGTTTTTAAGTTCGGTCTTTTTCATCCTTGGACTCCTTGATTTGAAAAGTTTGAATTTTGATTTCAATGACCCAACATCTTAACTTAAAGTTTATATTTAAAGAAAAGTGGTTTAATAAATAATAATAATAAATGTTCACAATATATTTTTGTATCATCAAAATTCCCCACTTTAGGTCAATGATTCTGAGCACAGGTAATGAAAAAGTCAATAAATTCTCAATTAATTGAGTCACAAAATATTTGCATCTGAAAATCATATAACAAACCACCATTTCTGCATTGTTGTCCATATCTCGATCTGATGTTCACAAAACCAACACCAAAAGTATGATAGATAAATGTTCTATATTCTGTATATGGACACAGTCTGCATTTTGTATTTTATCAATTGTTTAATTTTAAAATAAAACTATAACAGCAACCACATAACAACTGGTTTAGGGTATGTTTTTAACAACTGCATAAGAACTACTAGAGATAGAACCTTGAAATTCTGTCTGTAATTTCTTTGTACATTGTCAATCAAAATGGCATTACTGTATACTCTTCAAACAAGAAGAGATTTAAGTAAACATTGTATAATAGTTAATACTGGACTATTTGAAATGCTCCCTTGATCATGTTTCGGGTACATGTCCAAGTTCTTTAACATATAAAAGGGAATATGGCAAGGATGTCCGTTATCACCTTCTTTATTCCTTGTCTCCATCGAAATACTATCTATGATAGAAAAAATAAACAATGGCGAAATAATGCACTTTTTGCTCAAGTGAGCTTTTAAAAAAGAAAAATTACGGATATATTTCAGATTCCACATACCTTTAAGAATGTTTGTCCCGAGTTCTATAAGCTGGCAGATATCAATGTAAGATTTGCAGTCACTTTCACACTCTTCCTTCTCATCTTGTTTAGCACAAAAATCTTCCAGAGGAACGAATTTCGGGTTTAAAAAGTAATTGATAGGGAATGTTTTGTACTTTACTATCATGTTTGCAGCGGTTTCTGCAATCTGTTTACATTTTTTCGATGTGTTATCAATAGCTGTAAAACAGGAAGTACTGTTATGATGTATCCAGCTATGGAAATCAGGAAGTAAGTGAGGGTATTTCTTCAAGTAACCTTCCAGTTGTGTATGGTCCTTTTTAACACCTAAAAATAGAAGAAATTAAATATTATAATATAGTCTGTCACTAAAATATAATCAAGTTTCGATTAAATGAACATAATGAAACACGCTTCTGATGTATACTAATGCACATAATGAAACACGCTTCTGATGGATACTAATGAACATAGTGAAACACGCTTCTGATGGATACTAATGAACATAATGAAACACGCTTCTAATGGATACTAATGAACATAATGAAACACGCTTCTGATGGATACTAATGAACATAATGAAACA
>ENA-OREC01002414-OREC01002414.1-marine-metagenome-genome-assembly--contig:-NODE-2414-length-10292-cov-13.803035_pt1 | contig 10292 bp, 5 predicted proteins | sample MGYA00248626_ERZ508543 | MGnify/ENA primary metagenome ERZ508543 (study PRJEB26211, sample SAMN05518279) | marine metagenome | isolation source: Puget Sound, Washington, USA | host: Bankia setacea...
AACATATAGAACACATAACACAACATATAGAACACATAACACAAGATATAGAACATATACAACACATAACACGTAGCATATAGAACGTATAGAACCACATAACATGTAGCGTATAGAACATATAGAACACATAACCCAACATATAGAACATATAGAAAATAAAATGGAATAAAAAAATTAACATCATCATTTTACCTAAATTTTAATTGAAGAAAAGAGGAGTAATACAAACAATCCACTTTCTATTTTCAGATCCTAGAAACAACGGCTATGGAATATTCCTTTCCCCTAGTTACCATGTTTTACTGAAGTGTAAAGGTCAAGGCAAGAACATAGTTACGGTTGCCATGGCAATGGATTCCAAGAAACTGCTGCCCTATGTTGACTCTTACCTAAACAGTTTACTGAAAGATCGCCAATAAGATGTGGACTGAATAATGGAAAACGATTGTGAATTATATCAGTTTAGTTTGGTGGGAAATAATGAAGAAGAGTTTCATTTGAAGTCTAAATCTTCTCTAAACAGAAAAGGTCTATTTATTAATGCTTATATTTATGCAAACCATCCAAACTGAACAGCAGTGTATAACTGATATAATTGTTACTATCTACCATCTACTGCTAAGGATTCTTGATCTGTTTTATTCATGAACTTTATTTGATAAGAAACTTTCAGAGAGGTTAAACTGTTTTGTTTATGAACTTTACTTATGGACCCAGTTGCAACCTTTTGCTCCAGTTTTGTACTATGTTTGATTGAATTCGTAAAGTACAGTAAAGTAATTGCTCTATCGACAATCCAGTGACAATTAACCCTAGTCTGCTGCACTGATGTCACAAATATAATCATTTTCTGTAAACAGTCATAAGCCTTGACTTGGCCATTTGTTGATGCCTGATGTGAATTCATTATATTTATGATGATATATATTCGTTATTTGAAAGTTGCAAATCTTGTGGTGATCTCCATACAGAAACAATGTGACTTTACAGTAGAATAGGTAATGTCTTAAGGTTTTTTTGTGTTAGAAGAGTTTCATTGAACAAGCATCAACTCGAATATGACAGTTGGATATGTAAAAAAGCAAGCTTTATGCCAACAGGGACCTATGCAATATTATGTTTATAGTAAAATTGTTGCAGATTTATTTATTTCTTGTTGCATGTCTATTTGAAAATGCTCACAACTAAAAATATGCAAATATTGTTGTTGTTGATATATAACCTTATGCATTTGTTTACAAAATAAACAAGAATTAAAAGATTACAAGTTTCTTTTCCTATTTATAAGTAATGTTTGTTTTTTATTTAGTTTGATTTTATTTAAAGTCTATCCAATGTTCAATAAACGTTTTGACTATATGTATATACTTGCACATTGTTCCGTTGGTTTAGCTATGGCGAAAATGCGCAATATTCCACCCTTATGCACATTTTCAAGGGTCCATATTACATGTCGGCAGGTACACCAATTTATTTAAATTATTGCTGATACTCATGTTAACGTTTCATTTCTTCAACAGTTTTATTTCAATTAAATTTTAACATTTAAATGAAACACGTATACACATACCTTAATTCCATTTTTTTCAATTGAAAACAACTCTTTAAATGTTGCATGAATTGCCAAACATTTTACTGCCACAATGTAGACAAGTGATGTTTGATGACATGATGCGGAAAAATAGAAGTAAATGATAGTCACGGCACTTAAACAAAGAGAGAATATTAAGCACTAAGTCAAAACAACATGCACGGCGACAATTAAAGTATATGAAGGTGGAGAGGAAACAAATAGTGTCTGGGAACATGGGGTCTAACTGGATGAATGGTATTAACTTTGAGATGTTCTAGTAGCCATGTTTGGGGGGTTTTATGTAACAAATTTCAATGACAAACTTTTGACCTTTCAATGTCAGTTATCAGGTTAAGGTCATGTGAAGGTCAAGGTCACATCAAATATATATCCAAAATGAACTGATCAACGTAAAGGCATTAGATACAAGCTGTTCAATATGAGAGTAAATGTATTATAAGTGAACAATTAGACAAGAAGCATTGTTCAAAGGCAAGTGTTTATTACTGCTGCACTTTTTAAGCAGAGAGATAGTAGATCTTCTCCGAACAATTGAGGTAGGTCTAGATCATTGTTAAAAAAAATAATGAGAAGTATTTACAACAAGTCACTATCAATTCACTATCAATTGTGTGTTGATGAACATAAATATATACTAAGGATAGGAAACGCCAATTGTTACTTGTTCTAGAATAAAAATTTGTTCTGAAATTAAATAAAACCTGTTTCTAAACATTGATTAGTTGAAGTAGATCTTAATCAATCTCAACACATTTATTGAGAAGTGTGAACAACAAATCAATATCAAACATGGGTGTGTAAACATTTGTACATCAGAAAGCACATGTGTCACTTGTTCTAGTATGAAAATTAGTTTAATATAACATTTAATTATACTTGTTTCTAAAATTTCATTAAAGTTCATGAACCTCCCCACCCCATACTACAATAAATATATATATCATCAATAAGTATTATTTTCATTAATGTGTATATCATTAAACAATTGATATAAAGGCAGCCATCAAATGAGCACGGTCACAAAACAATGACAAGGGAGACAAATATGTAATATATATTTTAAAAGGACTACAGAGTTATCTCAATGGTCAAATAGAAAACAATAGCCATGTTAACACGTACATATTTATTTTCTAATATGTTTTTCATCTTATTGGTATAAATAAATCATAAATTGACATAAATGAAAGATATATTCGACGTCTTTGCAAATAACAAACACAGGATTTTTTATTTATTTATCAGCGCACTTCTTTCCGTGGGATACAGCACGTCGTCAGTGACGGTTAAAATTAGGACATTATATGGTCTTTGTTATAGCCCATGCGTTTTGTGTTTGTTATTATATTAAACGGTTTAACTGTTTAATGATAATGGTGTAACAATTTATTCAAACGCAGATTTGTACAACGTCAAAAAATGCAGTGGAAATTTTGTTATGGAAAATAACCGAGGACATTCGCGTGTGTGTACCGGAAGTAGTATCTAGGGACCCTTTCAAGATTATCAAATGTACTTGACTTATGACTGCTTGATACTGTGAACACGCAGTTTCTAAATCGATTGTGTGTACTTGGTGGTGTTAAATCTGCATTTAAAATTCAAATTCCACGGATATTCATCTATATTTGTGGTTCTGTGTCGAAATGGTATTGCAGTTATTTTGGGATTAAAAACCGACATGAACCGACCCCCATCTCCGTGAAAAAGTTAGACCCAATATGGCTGGACTGGAAGAAGGGTTTCAATATGGTCTCTCTTCAAGTTCAATTTCTTGTTCAAATAAATCGGTAGTTCATGTGAAATTAACGGATACAGCTTTAAGAATAATTGAGGAATACATTAAAAGAAAGGTATTGTGTTTGAGTTATTTGGTTTGTAATAGTTTTATGATTGTGTACGTGAGACAAACGGTATTTTGCCTACATTGCAATTTTGTGAAACGACAGACGAACTGACGAACCAAATTTGGTCATCAGAAGGTACACTAATAAGCAAAATCGTTGAACAAGACTCGGAATGGAAGCAAGAGAGTTAATTTGTTCTAACAAATGTTCTTAAAATGTGATTTGTTAGTTATTTTTTTGACCATATGTTTGTCATTTTCTGTTCACCTTTTTCATTGGGTGACTGCCATCAGCATGGTTGCCAAATGTTGGTACTTTTTAAGATTTTTAGGTGCTGATTTGTTGTGGTAACTAAGTTTAAATGTAGTAAATAGAGGTTAAAAAGATATGTTACAGTTTCAATCAGATATAAGCCTCAATTACATAGAAAGTTTAGATCTGAAATAATTGAGTGACCTACAATGGAGTTTTCATCACAAATTGTTCTATTTTGTTGTTCTTCACATGCTTTAATTTTTAGCAATCCACTCAACTTCAGATAAAAACTGTAAATTAAAATGATTACTTTGATTACCCAAAGGACAAACTTGTATTTGAATGAACCAAGTAAGTTACCAAGTGTTCAAAGAATTATTTTTTGAACATACTAGTTTTAGACTTTTAAAAGCAAATCTTGACATACTAAAAGTGCTAACAATCAAATGTTAACGAAAAACCAATTCTGTAATGACGGGAATAATGTAATAAAGCAGATCGATAAGGACTTTTTGATCGAACTTGATACCTATGTCTTGGGATACCGGTATAAGCTACATGTAGACCATTTTCCAATTTATGTAAACAGCAAAGCTGTAAAAGTAAAGTAATGCAAGTGTCCAAAACACACCATACAAAAACACACTCACAAACAACAATAAAAAAGTCCAGTTTAAAGACGTTTTCTATAGATTTTTTATTTTCGATAGATTTTTTTTTTATCTTTACTTCTATTGAAAGAAATTTAAATGTAAGTCATGACTGTGCATTAATAGGATGACATTGCACAAAAGTTCAAATTTTTAAAACCACTGTTCGATAGAAAGTTGATTTTTTTTCTTATGAAGAACAGCAATCCCTGGGTTTGGAGGCTACAGAACACCTGCACAATAGGATGCGCAAAGAAAACTGCGAACACGTCTTTAAGATGATTCTTTTTTGTGCATAAGTGTTACAAGGTTACACGTTGCTGAATTTTCCATTTTAAAACATGATATGGACAAGACGTACGATTCCGAGCTATAATGAGAAAGAAGAGATTAATACCTTTCAACTTGTGATTTATTCAATTTATTCGGCAGAAATTGTCCTTCATTAGTCTTTTCAATAAAAACTCAAGTGGTCAAACTCTACTTATCAACAAAATACATGACATTGTATAATTTATCATAACAGGGAAAGAATCAAAGCTTGCATTACTGAATTGTTGATAAGTGTAGAGTAGAAGAGATAATATGTAACTTCTCTTTGGCTAATCCCTGCGGACATGTTTTACGAAGTTTTAGTACTGTAAAATATAGTTGAAGGTGAAATAATTATTTTTTTTGCTAACGTTGGCCCATGTTGAAAAATACCTGCATGTATGTCTCTTAAGTTAAATTTTTTTTTTTTAATTGTGGGATGCCTTCTTTATGACACTTAAACTTAAAGCTTTCACATTGAGTAAGTAGGCTTGCTACTGTGAAAGATATGGTATCATGACTGACCAAAAGTCATCGCCATGCTTGCTCTAGTTTATAGACAAATGTGTAGGAGAAAAAAGTGTGATGTTGTTAATTCCCTTTGTTATTTCAAGCTGTTTACCTGACCTAAAAACAACAGCTCTAGACGATTGTGTTGTCTAAACTTCACATAACATACCACTTTTACTTGTTCAATAACACACATCTTTTGGCCAGTCCTAATCTGTGTACAATTGAGTATTCATGAACAGTGACACTTGTTTTCTAATTGTTTTTTATTTACTGCTAAGTATGAAACTAGTCCCTGGAATACAGTTTTAAAGTTGTCTTAATTAAAACCTCAAATCATTCAACCATAGTCTTGCTTTTCTACAACCAAAAACACATTGATATTTGACATTTGATTTAGATACAGGGCATGTACATACAGTAAATTTATATAAAGGCCATATAGATAAACTGATGAATTAGGCTTAGCTGTCTTATGCTTGATTAAACACTTGCCATTCAGTTGTTTACTAAATACGGTTGAAGTCCTTAATGATTACTTTTAACTCAATTTCAAGTTCAGGACGCTTTTTTTGATTGGCTGTTTAAAATAGGTGTCCTAGTTTAGAAAAAAATGCTCACTTTACCTGGACTAAGTCTTACTGCTAGTTAAAGTGTCAACAGAATGTAAATTATATTTAACTTAACCACAACATCATTTATATGCATTTAAAGTAAATAACACAGCTGACATATAATAAGAATACTTTACAAATCACATGTATCGGTATGTGCGATATCCTGGAGTTGTTAATCTTTTAAAGTTTTGCTATTCAATGACAATAAGTGTACAAGTGTTCTCAGGGGCCCCTTATTAAGAAAAGAACTCTGGACTATTATTGGGCAGATTATTTACAGAACTTTACATAGAAGGGACTCCAACTTTTTCTCATAATGTTATTAACAACTCCTATGTTTTAAATCCTGCCCCATTGTTAGATTTAGGGAATTAAACTAAGTAAACAGAATGTTATGTAAATGAAGCTTTCAAAGTGTTGTTAAAAAGGATGTGTTAATGTTTCTATCAAATGTTTAGGTTAAAAGAATGGACATGTTTCCAAAAAAAGTCAATCACTAGTGGAAAAGTTTATGTAACATCACCAGAGCCTATGTGGGAATCATTTACATAGTTGTATCACGTTTATGTAAACACAACACTTTATGTCAAATTTGTAACTAAATCTCAAGGAAATGATATATGTTTATATAAAATGCAAATATTTCAAACAATGGCAAACTTGAGTTTAGATGATAGCACATTAGCAGTTAAGTTCTTGTAGTTTAATTGCATATTTTCTTTCACATTTCTAAATTCAAAACACGTTTCATAGTGGTCCTCTCCTACATGTTATATATTAACTTAAGCTCTTCTGTAATGACCTCGCTACATTGTAATGATTTTTGGTTTGAAGTGTTGTTTCGTTTGATGATGAACATACTCCAACATGCACAATATGGTACAAGTGTGGTGAACGTGTTTTAATATACTTCAGTTTGCACAGTTGTCGTCTAAAAACCGGTGGCTGGTTCGTGATTGATAATAAGGATTCAAGTAAAACACATAATTGCCTGCTGAAACATAAACACAGAGTCTACAGGGGGTAAAAGCTCAAGTGTTTAAAGTGCTGTTAATTAAAGAAACACATAGAACCATTTTGCATTCTTTATTAACTGAAGTAAATTGGTCCCAGTTGTAGTCTATTAATATGTAAACTATTTTGACGCTCACAAAGTTTTGTCCACAAATCTAACAAAATTACTGCTCTCCTAACGACTTAATTAATGTGAAAGGAATTTGATAAACATATTTCTAAAATGCAAGTAACCTGTGATTTATTTAAGCTGAAATGTTTTATTTATAATTTAATAGTAGGCCGTCCCATTGTTTGAGCGTATTAATTATTCATACACTACAGGTAACTAAATGATAATTGGCATTTGCCATAAGAATACATTTATGTTGCCAGTTATAATACAATAAAACGTGTGTTGTTTGCAAGATATTATTTTGTCCGTTTGTGAAATGCCTCCTAAATTCTTAAACCTCTATCAAAATTTCTTGCCAGTTTTCACATTTATTACGAACATATGATTCTTTCTTGATCTTAGTCTTTTACTGACTCAGTTTCTAGACAAATACAGTGAAAATGATCCGAAGTAGCAAAAACTAAAAAAATTAATGCAAACATAAAATCCATTACCGTAGTTTCTTAGGCCACATAGATTACATATTTTCTTCTTTGAGTTCTGTAACAAACTAACATACATAGACAAACTAGACAAGTTGCAGTGACATTGTTTGCCATGTTATGAAGAAAAATAGCATAAGACTTAGAATAGTTGTGTAAGAGTTGTGTGTAGCCAGTGTTTCATTGACATCGTATATATATATATATATTGGACGGGTGAGCAGAAAACTGTACTAACTATATCATATGTAACAAGACGGCTGTTAGATCCTTTTTCTATTCAACCGTCAACATGTAAAACACTTAAAAAGAGATAAAGACAGGCCATGGGAACAATTTTAAACTCGCATATACACATACAAGTATACCACCTTTATTGTTTAATTACCCCACCTGTTTTCCTTTACAGTTAAACTCTTCTGTATCTGAGGTACTTTATTTGATTGGTTTTCAATAATGAGTCCAACTGCACCTACTTAAATATTCATATTAAGTAGGTCATTTAAGATTTAATTTGACCCTTCAGCAAAAGTCCTTAGGGGCATGCAAATCAAAATGTTGTCTAGGGGTGGGGCAAGACGAGTTGTGTCAAAACTCTCTCAGTGCTTCATTTAAAAACCCTTTAGGTCAAGATACATGTTTCCTTTCTCTAATTGGGATGGTTTTAGTACTGGTTCATTCACTGCAGGGTTAATCTATGAAATGTTAACAGCTTGTACATATACCTGTTACCAGTAGAATTAATGGACTGACCTTCAAACAGATTAATTAACACCGTATTTATATACATATAAGTATTACAACTGTCCCCGATTTAACAGCATTCGGGTTTTGGGTGTGTATTTTACATATCATTGATAAAAGCCCCAAGTCCCAGTAAGTCCTATGAACATGCAGTCAGCAATATTAATTAGATCTAACAGTGCACAGTTTATGGGATATACTTGCCTGTCTGTACTATACTGTAATTCATATGATCGGCTATTGATAATAAATTAATATTATCCTTAGAAATGGGTCAGGCATGACATGAAATGCCAATCAAAAGATGTTGAATGATTCTGGCTAAGTTTTTCATGCATTATTTTAGTTTTTGACTTCTGGTTACAGAAATAGGTCAAAGGGCGTGTGCAATAGGATGTAATCTGATTCTTTCTTCAATAGCATTTACAACCATTTTGCTTTCACCCAATGACTGGTACGCTCTCTAGATTACACTATCATTTATGTTGCACTTTTTAAAAAAATGATTTCATTTGCAGATTATAGCTTCAAACAGGGACAGGTTCTGTTAATGCTTTTGTCACAAATCTGGGTCAGGCTTGCACAGTACCGAATAGTGCTTGAAAACCCTTGATTTTGTATACTATTTCCACCTCAGCGTATGAAGTAGTACATTAGAGTGGTGACTGCTGAAGAGTTTTGTCTGCTTCTTTATTCAATAGCATTTCGGTACCCTTGGCCTTCACCCAATGACAATTTATTCACAATCTGAACTCTTTACACACTTTGTACTTTTTTTACACACTACTAACAGCTAATTTAACATGATACTATTAGAGCAGTGTAGAGATTTTCCTCCTTTAAAAATGGTTGGCCCCAGGGTACAGTGTGACAGGTTGCAACACATATTGAGTCTGTATCAATCTTTTTGTCAGTCGAGACGTACAATATGGGTCATGGGGTTATTGACTTTATGGGGCCCCGTTTCCTTGATTGTTATCATACTGGGTACATGTAATATGCGTTGTAAAACCTTGTACTAATTTGCATACATCAATAAAACAAGCGAACGTTGAATCCTGACACCCTTGAATACATGTACACAAACTGCTGAGTTGCAATATTGGTTGGGTTGGATTTGTAACATGTTATTACGGGAGGAGTTTTATCAGTCACACTCATTGTGGTCACTTGTAAATTGTAATACTTAATATTGAATGTACATATTTAATGAAATGAACTTACTTGTCCAATAGTTATCAGCTAGCGCACTCGTGCTTTAATTCATACACACCCGAACTCGTACATATATTTTATTCTGCAATAAAACACGGGTACCAATTCTAAGACGGCAAGACCGATTTTTCTCTATAATGCGCTGCACTTGTTTTTTTTAGAAAGCTTATATTGACATGATGTTGTTTGGTTACACGGACTGTAAAAGTAATAAGCACAGACCTAGAGCACGGACTCATTTATTAACGAATAAATAATATACAGTTCGTTTCCTTCTTTGTGCATAGGAAAAAAATGTTGTTTGGTTACGCGGACTGTAAAGGTAATGATCACATGTTACACCTCGCGCAATGAAGGGAATATTGGGTAAGAAATGTTTAAAGGTCAAAATATAGTTTCTACATACTGCTGAGTGTGCACAATTTGATATTTGCACATTAGTGTTTTTTCTATCCTGTGTTTTTTTTTCAATAGATATTCAAATTAGTGATTAGTCATGAATTTATGGGACTAAAAACGATAAACAATCAAAGCGCTGCATTCTCTGCCGGTATTCACTGCTTATAGGATATTGCAGCTGCTGTTATTTGAAGTGATTGCTTTTATAGCGAACATTGCCAAACTATTTCTCTGCAAGTTTCTGTATCATCATTCTGTGCAGAGAAAACAAAAATGAAACCTAAAGATGAAATACATACACAATTTATAAATAATTGGTGCTTATTATGGGTATGAATACAGTCAAACCTGTGCATAAGGAGACCTGCTAGTAGTAGTTTCCTGTCCACAAAGGCCAGTCTTAATTCGTCCCACCTCCTCGATAGCCTAGTGGTATAGTGCTGGTTTCGAGTGCGGGAGGTCCCGGGTTCAATCCTCAGTCAAGGGCCGCGTCATACCAAAGACGTTATAAAAATGGTACCAGTATTGCCATTGT
>ENA-OREC01002415-OREC01002415.1-marine-metagenome-genome-assembly--contig:-NODE-2415-length-10290-cov-12.389014_pt1 | contig 10290 bp, 4 predicted proteins | sample MGYA00248626_ERZ508543 | MGnify/ENA primary metagenome ERZ508543 (study PRJEB26211, sample SAMN05518279) | marine metagenome | isolation source: Puget Sound, Washington, USA | host: Bankia setacea...
AATAATAATAATAATAATAATAATAATAATAATAATAATAATAATAATAATAATAACAATAATAACAATAATAACAAAAATAATAACAACAACAACAGCAACAACAACAATAACAATAATAATAATACTATAATACTAAACAAGAACCAACAGCATGAGCAACAACACAAATGATACTCATAAAAATAACAAAATAGAGATTGGATAATGGTTACAAAGAGCATAAACAATAACAAGTAACAAATATAAGACAATCTTTTTTTTAGATAACATATAATAATCAAAAATATATCTTATAATAGTAAAACTAAATATAACAGTTGTTGCTACTGACGGCTATGTTTTCTTAATCGTACACCAAGGTCACATCAGGACGTTCTATGTACTGGCTGTAAAAGATTTTCTATTATAGTAAGACATTAATCCTACAAAAGGCGTGTAAGAATGTGATATTGTCATATTCCATGGGCGTGGAATTATCGTGAACAAATGATCCTTCTGGCGGAAAATGTGATACTTCCGCGTTGTGGACAAAAGGCAAACATGAAACCGTTTAGACTAAAAACAACATCATTGACCAGTTACAAACTTGCGAAATTGCCTGTCAGCGAATTTTCATTACGACTTGAGCTTCTATTGTACATGAGCAGTTACTACACACTCTAATAAAGTGTGTCGAGTAAAATATTGCAAGTATATAGAGTAGCTTTTTTCACATGGGAAGAACCTTACTATTTCCTCCAGCTACAGCCCACAGTGTACAAGGCAAGTCAGTTTGTAAAATGTTCTGTACACTAGGGGCAGGTATAATATTATATAAAGCTCTATATCTAGCACACTTTTCTGGTAGTATTACGTGTTGTTGGATCTGCGACTTCCAGCTGGATTTGGTCAGGAATAAACCTGTAGAAGCATAGTTATGAATAATCTGACAAAAACCATATTTCTGCAGTAAACGATATATGTCTGACACGAATCCATTCACTTAATGATCATAATTCAGGAAACGTACAAGTCTCTGGTTAAATGTGTTCTTGGCTAGATATGACATGTCGCACATAATGTATTTTATCAAAAGCTACGAGTTGATAATACACGTAACTGCTTGAGTTAAAAAAACAGTGACTCAACTTGATCTGTACGAATTAAAAGCTAGATACAGTATGTAACAATACATGTACAGAAAAGCACTTAATTACATGAAGATACAAACACTCCCATACAGAGTTGTCGTTCCATGTAGTTTCTCTCAATTCTACTTGTCAGGGGAGAGCACTGCGTATATGATTGGAAGATACAGGAACAAGCAGTGTCTTTATATACATATATTTTATGTAGTGTCAGTCTAGTCGGAAGGGCCTGTCGATCAGCTTCATCAGTCAACACAGTATATGATGTATCTTTCACCCGCATTTATATCTATGTTCAACTTTTCGTATTAGACAATGTCAGCAAGGACGTGTTAAGTATGTAGTAAAGAATATTTATACAATAAAACCCATGCAAGCTGGCCGTGTTGATACCTTTGGAGTATTATTGCATGAACGCACACAAGTCTTCATCCAATTCGTAATCAGTTAAGTATTTGGACTACCAGGTAACCAACAATGTTACGTTTCTGCGGTTTGTATTTACCATCAACTAAACAAGTACTTGAATGTAAAAGTTTTGTCATCGCTTCACGGCTGAACAGTGACGTAATTGGACTGTCCTTGTTACAATGTTAATGTCACGGTGGTTTGATTCAAGGCGACATCCTTGAGGTTATATGATTGAGTTATTTTCATCTACATTTAGGTTTAGGCCACCACAAATCAAACTTTAATTTCAGTGGTATTAAATTGTGTTTTTTAAAAGGACATTTTCGGGGGCACTTATTGCGGATTCCAGAAATGTGTTCCCCTTGATATTATTCGAAGGCCGTATTCGTTCAATGTTAGTTCGTGGTTCAACTGACCCGCGAAATTCGCAAGTATGTATTAGTGTCGAACGAAAATACTATGATTCAACAATAATCAATAATCCGTTCGTTGTTCGCTATTTTAAGTGGACTTTGCACCCGGCTCGCTGACACACTGCATACACCTGTCTGATGACGATTTACTTTACACCGTTGTCAACTACTTGGGAAGGTTGTCCGATTTTATCAAATAAGCAACTCAACACTGGTTTGATTATCCAGGCACTGGGATAGGTTGACCGATCGCTGTCATAGTATACATATAGCGGAAATTGGAGTTTAGCCCACAAGTCCGCGCTACGCCTTGACGCATATTTGGCTGCCCTTTGAAAACAATTTAATAGGTCCGATGACAAACCACAAACGCGACACATTCAGTTTCACCTTCAGACATGTCATTGTCAGATTAAATTATTGCCGTCATTTAAACCAAGGGTTATATGCATACATGCAATTAGTATTTAGGTTGCAATCCAATTTATTGGCGTAAACTATATTCATTAGAGATAGATTAAAACTATATGGATAGTCTCGACAAGAGAATATATTTACAAAACAACAATATGTCTAGCGATTGACGTATTGACAGTTGCTCATTTCGGTCGCCTCGGTAAGATTCCGTTCCGAGGCGAAACCTTTTCTTTCGTTTTGAGTCTTCTGTTGATGGGGTCTCCTTTAATTATGTTAATTACATATATGTCTTTTGTTTGGTTATACACTGGCAGTATCATGTGCAATGTGTGATTTCGTTTGGACTTCTGTTATGGGTATTTCCTTCCCTGGCAGGCACTCATAGTTCAAACTACTGCTACCACATCTTCTGCTGTTAATTCTAGTACTATCACTTCTACTGCTGATGGTGTTGCTGTTGTCGTTGCCAGTAAAACCATTAGGCCTAGAATACTGGTGATAGCAAGTATGGTGCATGATACCAATGTCATTTATATGCCACAGTGTGATAGACCTCGGCGTCATATTGCTTAGTGTATTTCAAGCATTGTTGATTGATAGCTTTATGTCTGAAAGGGTTATGGTGTCATTTTATTCGTCTATCTAGTGTGTCACGAGCTTTTTAACAAAACCTTTCTTTGTTGTATTGCTGCTGAAATTGCTTAAAACTCTTTTTTGTTTGTTTTGTTGTTGGTGCTGAAGTTGTTTCAAACTAAGGGTTTTGTTTTTGTTGGTGTTGGTTTTTACGGTTTTCCAAATAGGGATTTCTACTGGGAAAGAACATAATTATAAGGATATCACAATACATTATATAACGACCTTTTGTTGTTTTCAGATATGCTAATTTTCTTCTCATATATTGTCATGGTCTTCTTCGGGGTAAGCATGTTTAAACAAAGAAAGCATTGCTAACATGTGCAGTGTTGATATGTCTGCCATCTCAGTTTGTAGTTGTTGTTAACGTTGTTTAGTCATACGTATATTACGTCTTATGTTAACTGTTTCTTACACTATGATTTAGGTTCTGTAGTGTGTATTTCATTGTTTATCGGACAGGTACCAAGTCTAAAAATCTAACAATTAGTTAGCAAGGTATATTTTTATTTATTTAAAGCGAGGCTTATTTGTTTTGCATGTTTAGCTTCTTTTTATTGTATTTTTCAGTGTTGTTAAGTCTTATCAGCGTCATATATGTGACTTCCGGTGGTAAAGCAGATGACGCGTGTTCTGCTTATCGTCTGCTGACAAATTTCGAGGAAGAATGTCAATACAGGATGTTCCAGTCACCCTCTCTAGCACATCTAAAATTAGAAGAATCAGGAACCCTAACCGGAAGTGACGTCATTCAACTTATAAGTCGGGATTGTCGGTAAGCTCCTAAAAACTTCTAACGTTCTTTATAAGGTTTGTGTTCGGTGTAGCTGTAAAACATGGCTTTTGGCTTACCTCTTCAGCAATCGAATGTAAACCAACCATATTTGTCCTGAAGGCACTTTACAGGATAAAACTGAACAACGCGACAGAACAACATTTCAGACGGATGCCTGGAAAGTTATTCATCTATACGAAGCAAATATCAAGGTTATAAAACAGTTAGCCTAACCATTTATGGTCTTTTAGCTGTGTCACGGTGATTTGGTTGTTTAACATTTGCGACTATGTGTTCCAGGAGCCGGCAAGAAGACTACCGTAGATGTACCGAAACAGTAACGGCCAAATGTCCCACTGAAGACCAAAACAAACTGATGAATCTAATGAGAGAAAGCCAGGATACTTTATGTAATGGGGGCGAAATCAATCCTTGGATTTCGAACTGTAAGTATAGAAATGTTTACCATCTTTTATTTGTTCGTGTGTTTGTTTGATTGTCATGGTATAATGCTTGTATTTCACATGAACTAGCTTTATGACTTGTCTTCAACTCATTATATGCAAGTTCATAAAACATATTAGATGACACCGCATGTGATATCATATACATGTATTTGTTATCTACGTTGATTCGAAGCACTTCTGATCCGACATGCGTCATAATGGTAATACAAATCACGGTATCAGGAAGCTCATGTTTACGTATTTGACCATTGCTAGATACATCTCATGTTTAGTTCCCATTTCAATACACTATCCAAACCAAATGATAAATGTGATAAATCCTACATTGAAATGTCAGAGGAGGATAATATTTTGTTATGTTGACCGCTCATAAACTAACATTAGACAAAACAAAGCTGGTGTCAAAAGTTCGCACTATAAATGTACACTTTCATAATCTAGCCAAGCATCAAGGTTCATATTGCCAGTTTTATCAATATCGGAGAGTCCACAGTGCCTTTAGAGAATTGATGTTGTCACGCAACTTTAGAACGGTTCTGATTTGTTGTTCCGTTGTCACGTAAACTACCTTTGTCAGGAGAAAACATTCATTACGGCAACTGTTGACCGGAAGTCTATAATCTGGAAAAATAGCCGAACCACGTAAATGTTTACAATGTACAATGCTATGTCAATACTCGACATTGTTTATATGTCATACTAGTTAGAATGTAAAGGAGACAATACACCTATCGCTGATCACCGTAATCTTACGAAATAGCTGTTCATGTTATTGAACAAGTTAGCACCTGCTCATCATTATCAACACTCCTTCATCGGAACAAACGACCAGCGGACAGCGTTCAACAGTTAGATGAACAAAGGTAATCAAACTCATCTAACTCAATATGCACTTAACAACAAAGTATTCAAACATTTCTCAATAGTTTGTCAAAAGCTCTTTTCGTCTATCAAAAGCTCTTTTCGTCTGTTTCGATAATTCATTTGAACAAAGAAACAACACATACAAATGAAGAGCTTGTTTAAGAAATAAAACAATTACAGTGCTTAGACAGATAGAAATAGTGTATGTTTGTAGTCCACTAATTAGTTATGAACTGCATAATACAACGATATTACACGTTTTACATATATTGGGAAAATATGCATTGTGCTGTTATAGTTTCAATAGAAAAGTTGAAACAATACAAGTTTTATGAATTTATTTTGGAAAGAAAGAATAGACAAGCATATACCTGTGTACATCATCATATCTATGTTTGCATAGCTTAGAATTCTGATTCTTACCAAAAGGGATGATGCAGTTGTATTGTAGAGAATCACCTTTAACAAAACCTGTACACCGTCAGTTTGTGGGTACCTATACTAAAAAAGCTATAAAATGAAAACAAGATGGTAAACCTTGTTTATTCTTTTATATGATGTTGTCTACACCCTCAGCAAAATGTTGATACCAAATAGAATAGGGTACACATATTTTGATTTATGGTTCTGGTACTTAGAAGTTTAAGAATTATAATCGATTACTCAAAATTCGGCATTAATCGGCAAACACAGATATAAATGTTATGTGATTTTTTAAAAACATTCTTTTATTTTTTTAAATATTTTTGTTTCTTTGTTGCCGTTTGTATGCTTTACAGAAAAAAATGTGCAAACAAAAATATAATTGCTTTTTTTATATAACATATCTGTTTTTTTGTGCTGTGATGTGTATCGTTTTTTGATGACCGACAAAGCAAAGGGGTTTAACCATGAAACAATCAAATAATTCCAAAACAGGACGGTGAAATGTTTTAATATTACATATTTAGATGTCACTAGTGACCCAGAATGGATTGTTGCTAAAACACACGTGGTGGGAAAGATTGAACACAATACAGCGATTGATAATCAAACTTGATAGTTTTGGATACAACAATAACAACATGAATTCTTTAATCTGCATTTGTTCAGACAAAGTTCTACGTTTCAAAACTCATTGTTTAGTTTTTCACGCTGCGTATGAAAATTGCCGTATCTAGAAAGAAATGACTACTATATAAAAGAGTGACTGTCAACTTCAAATGTACTAAGTATCTATTTATGTTACACAAATAAAACATGTTAGATTCATTCTACTTCTCGTAAACGACGATCGTCCTTTTTTCCCCACCAAAAAACGCACGTGGTCGGAAAGATTTAGTTTTAGTTTTATATAGTCAATCACAAAGAGGTGACCATGAAAAGCAGATAGTCTTTGTTACCATGTATAAATCATGATAACCATCATTTAAAGTTTTGCATCCTGCCTTCCGTTTTGTTAACGCAATTTAGAAAGTTGGTGGGCCTATTTCCGTGGAAGTACCGTGGGGACGTCGAGATAAAACACCATAATATCGCAAAGCGTTTTTGTTAGGCTTTCAAAACGAACAATTTTGTGTGTTTTTAAACCAACATTTAACTCGGTGCCACAAATCCATGTTGGCTCGTAGGATAAAGCGTTCTCGATACGGCGATGATGTGAACGGCGATGTCGCGAAAACAGGTGACACTTCGTCGTTGCATTGCCGTTTTCAATTATGTGTGAATGATTATTGTATACCAATGTATCAACTTCTCACAACGTCTTTTTAACACTTATGCCAGTTACGTGTAAACGGCATCGTTTCGGTTAGCTCTAATCGTGTACACGTTTACGATATCATCTGTAAACATGACGGCCCTTATGTCCTTGAATCCGAAATACACCAAAATGTTCTCCAAAATAAAACACAACTTCTTTGAACTATCAATGCAAATCCAGTTTTTCAATAGTCAGGTCACCTGAAAGGGGATTAACAGATAGATTTGTCAAACTGAACACACAATGGAAGTAATTAATACAAGAACATATAATAAGGGCAATAACCTGTTATCACAATATAACAAATATATGAATATTTGATCCGACCCTGTTACAAGTTCAAGTTTATTCAATAATAACCAGAAGGTCATATACCCACCAGTCCCATATACACGTCTCCACTAGCTTAAATCTGTGTTTACCAGACTGGTACGAAGAGTTCTGAATATCAATGTATTTTAAGGGATAAATGCTGAAAGGGTTGTCGTTGCTTTTCTATCCAATAACACTTACAGCACGTTCTCTTACATCCGCTAATTGTTCTCCCATACAGAGTTGTCGATCATTTCAGTCTCAATAGAAAGACTGCAAAGAACGACAACTTTGTATGGGAAATTGTCAGTAAACAAGGACCCTTCAATATTTCTGACCAAAATGGTATCCCCAAACGTTGCAAGATGTGCCATAATTCCACAGTTCAATTCACGTTTTACATGTGCTACATTCTCACAGACAGATTTGTGTTTTCAGATATAAACAACGGGTTTTCTTTGGACCAGGGTTGTTACACCCGTATGGTTGACGCTGCAAGGAGTTGCTATTCAGAAAACGTACCTATAGACTTCGATCCACGCACTACTTCTCTAACCATGGCGTCATATTTGTATGAATGGTAAGTAGTTTCTGCGTATATGTGTAGACACTTAAATGGCAACGCCTTTTTCACATTGATAAACGTGGACTAATCATGTACAACGTCATGACGTTAACTTGTGTCTCGTGGACAATACGTAAAGTTAACATAAGTCACGTGTATGATAACTGATATTAGTTTGTGTCACGTGGACAATAAGTAAAGTAAACATAAGTCACGTGTACGATAACTGATATTAGTTTGTGTCACGTGGACAATAAGTAAAGTTAACATAAGTCACGTGTATGATAACTGATATTAGTTTGTGTAACGTGGACAGTATGTAAAGGAATATGTGTCACATGTGCGATAAGTGACGTTAGATTGTGTCACGTGGCAAATGAGTGAAATTAGCTTGTGTTAAGTGTACGATCAGTTAAGTTAGAGTTTACCACCTAGACCATACGTAGATAGGATGTGTTACGTGCACTAGTTAATCTGTGTCAAGTGTACGATTAGTATCAGTTTATTGTGTCACGTGGCGGTAGGTAAAGTTAGCTTGTGTCACGTGCATGATACGTAACGATAGCTTGTTTCATGTGGGCAATTTGTGACGTGAGCTCGTGTATTTCAGGCAAACGGAGAAGATGATCCCGTGTACGTTCAACAAGCTACGTATCGCAGAGACCTCTTCAGGCTGCACATCTTCCTGGGTGGACCAAGCATTCTATCTATGGCTGTTTAAAGAGAATCGACAACCTCTAAGTCATCTATCACAGCGGCAAAGAGTTGTGTTCTTGGTAAGCTCCTGTCCGCCAATTATTTTCGTTCATAGAGTACGTCGCCTCTGTTTTCCCTCTTCACAGAGATAATGTCTCGTCACAACTCCTGGCAATGAGAGATACTCACTGTGCGGAGTTTGTCTTCAATATTGGATGCATTTCTTTGACGTCATTTTCTTGGAAAACCTTTTTTGGCAATAGTTTAATCATCAGACAGTGGCGTGTTTTCGAATTCTTTTTTGTTGTTGTTAATATGAAATACATTGTGGCATCTTTGCTTCTTTATGTATTGAAAAACGAATAACGTAACGTCTTGATACATGATAGGACTCCACTATGCCATGGAATTACTTCAAACGTGCCCATGACTTTATAGTTTTTACTAGGTTAATATAATAAAACACCATTTCTTAAATTATATATTAGCTATAACAATATGTCCTTTTATTATATTTCAGAGATTCAAGAATGCTTTCTTCCTAGATGCTCTTGATAATGAAACTGACGGGAAATAAACGTCCAACTACCTGCGACTGAACGCTACACGGTTACCATAGTAACAGAACATTTGACAGAGTGGACTGATAGTTGATAAAGGTCTTGGGCACAATGCAGAAATCTGACAAGAAATGCCCCATTTAAACAGTTCTATCTTATTTTTTAAAATGTGTTTTGAATGGTTGTAGATACTGAGTCCGTTAATAGTTAGTTTTACTTGTATGTTTCATAAAGTTATAGTCTTTTAGAGCTTTTATTTATATTGGTTACCTTTCACGGTCACGTTCAACTCCGGTTATTGTCCCTTAATAATGTGTATTGAAAAGGAACGACAACTCCGAATGGATAAGTTTAAGTTTGTTACAATCAACTAAGGGACTAAACTCTTCATGCATATGTCCTATGAATGATCAGAACATGAGCGCACACACTAGTTTAACAACTTTCATATTGTAAGATCTATTTCGTTTATTGGTCCATGGTTTGTCCTTAAATAGTGCCTACTGGTTTGTTAAATTTTATCTAAAATGTTTGTACTTTCGTTTTTTGTGGATTTATATAGCGATAATTTACACTTGTCCTAGATAACCTGTTAGTTGAATCAATGTGTGTATGTGTACGCTTATGCAATACATGTACTTTATATTTAATAAACAATCATGCAATAAATCACATTCACCGTTGTGTCGAATCATTGTGACCTCCCTACGTAGTTCTATTGTCGGTACCACGATACATGATGACCTCCCTACGTAGTTCTATTGTCGGAACCACGATACATGATGACCTCCCTACGTAGTTCTATCGTCGGTACCACGATACATGATGACCTCCCTACGTTGTTCTATCGTCGGTACCACGATACATGATGACCTCCCTGCGTAGTTCTATTGTCGGTACCACGATACATGATGACCTCCCTACGTAGTTCTATTGTCGGTACCACGATACATGATGACCTCCCTACGTATGAGGTATAACAGAAAAAGTACCGTTGTTGTCGACCATATCTTATTGCCTGCATATTAACGGCGGCTCGCTGTTCAACCCTTGATTCAATAGTCTTTTTGTTGTTGTAATTCTGCATAACCTTCGGGCAACAAATTATGGTTTATTTTCCAAGGACAAGAGACAAGTACATATTGTATAGCTGTACATATAGATAAGCACCCCCAGCACTGCACCAATAACACATGAAACGGTTCTCATGCCCAGTATATATTATCTTACACAAGTGGTCATTAATTAAAGTTTTCTGAAACAAATTTCGGGTATTTGATATAGCTAGCTTTATTTAGAGTGTATG
>ENA-OREC01002416-OREC01002416.1-marine-metagenome-genome-assembly--contig:-NODE-2416-length-10286-cov-10.722794_pt1 | contig 10286 bp, 9 predicted proteins | sample MGYA00248626_ERZ508543 | MGnify/ENA primary metagenome ERZ508543 (study PRJEB26211, sample SAMN05518279) | marine metagenome | isolation source: Puget Sound, Washington, USA | host: Bankia setacea...
TAAATAATTAGTTATGAATAGAAATATATAATCTTATCATAATAAGAAGAAATCATGAAATGAAATATACATCATAACAGTAAGTGGTTATTTGCCAATGAAAGGTTTGCACACCTATTTCCAATCATTATACAATAAACCAATCCTAAAGGGAGATAACTACACGACCACCAACAAGAACATCAACACCAAACTAGTTGTTATAAATCAGGTATTGCGTTAACGGTTAATATAATCATATATAACACTTTGAACAAACAATCAATCATTCTTAAGAAGATGTTTCATACACATGTACGTATAACTCACAAACAATTAAACAATCATGTAACCTATTAAATGGTTTTGTTTAGGCTTCCTGTAGATCAACTGTGTAAACGCGAGCCACTTTAATATAGCTTGTTAAACACGTGCTCCATATAGATTTTACTTAAGTACGCGAAAGTTTGGTTGTAAAAGTGTTATTGTCAAAAACCTCTCTATAAATCTGATAAACACGCAAGCAGTAGTAACTATTGATGTAAAAAAGCGGTGAATATTCTTGTATAATGTTAAATAATACACCATATATATGTTTACCAAGAGTTATTAATGTATCGCATGGTTATCAAGTAATTAACATCAGTGAAGTTTGGGAAATATCGAAAGAACTAGCCCCCCCCCCCCTCCACCCCCCCATGCCAGACAATTATAAAGTACATTCATATGAAGATAATACGAGTTTAAACTGTCTAATCAATCAATCAAACAATTAATCGCTCGTTTAGCGTACGACAAAACGTGTAGGATACATCAATCGATCAAAAGATCAATCATACATTCATGGAAACATCGATTTCTGTACCCGTCATTCGTTGGTCCGAGCGCAATATAATGGAAATGAATGTGTTCTGGATACTCGTACGTCAAATAATAGGTTTCGCAATAATAAATATTACAACGCCTTAAAATTTGCAGATTTACAAAAACACTACTACTTTTTAAAGCATAAGTATGTGTTTGTATCGAGAACCCTTCAACTTAATCCGTGAAAAAAAGTTCAACGAATTGTAAACACTGTGGTACAATATATACCCGCAAAATACTCGTAAATAATCCCTCAAACTAGTTTAGTACTATACCTGACAATAACCGGTAGCTGTCATGTTCTTTTGAAATACTAATGGTCGGTTGAGGTACATGCTTTGTAAAGGAATGTCTCCATTCTCTTTAGAAATTGAGAATAAAAAGATAACGATCTATGGTAAACAAGGCAAAACTGCAGTACCTTAGTTATAAATATGGGGATATTTAGGATTCTTTTGAAACGGAATATTGTTGAACTCTTTGGAAACGATCTAGTGTAACAAGTTCATGGTCTGAGTGTATTGGGTTATTTGTGTTAGCGCCTAGGACCAGGTTGTCGGTGTTTGGCCTCGTATAGGTTTATTTTTCAAAGCATTCTAAAACCAGACATAAACTGTTTCATAGATGAATTGACCTGCATAACGTTGTCAGCTGTAGGTGAAAGAGCGTGCATTACGATTTAAACACGTGTACAGCCAAAGCATACCACCACTACTAGTACAAAGTAAACTAGAACCACACTGTATCATTTATTCCGTACATGGTGTCTCGGATTCGGATGTGCACGATCATCGCTGTATCGGTAATATTACCAGACTGTACGTACAAACCGTCTGACCTTTCTGAACTAGTTTCTACACGGCATGTATAAACTACAGATTAAAACAAACCAACCAAATATCAAGAGTAACAATGCGTTCTAAATGGTCATTGCATTTAGAAACAGGTCGATGGTCTGGGCTGAGAACTGGGATATCTTTGATTGATAGTACAGCCGTACCTGTCGACAAAGACATCTGGAATCCTAAACTGTTAACGTGTTCTTTGTTGACAGGTATTCTATGTAAGCAAGTTGGAATACAATGAAAATGTATCCATATGTAGTATATGTACTTATCTTAAATTATAATGGTGGCCTTAATTAACAGGTGATCTGCGTAAGTAGGTTGAAATACAACAAGAACAACGTACGGTATTTAGTCCAGATTTAACGGTTCAACACTATAGTTCAGCTGCTGTGATCAAATTTCCACCAATAAAAGATTAACGCTGACGACAAGATTGGTTCAATTATAGCTATATATGTAGCAGCTACACTAGAAATGATTCTCATGAGTCAGCGAGGTTGTTAATCTAATGTTGAGGTAAACTGTTCAAATTTTAAAAGTAGCTACAAATGACACAACTAAATTGCATTAAATAATATGTATTAGGAAAGCGCTTGATCACTATAATAACAATTACCTACAATTTAACAGACTTTTTCAATGATAGTTTCTATTTTGGCCTACGCGCCTAGATAGACTTGCAATGCATGCGATTCTGTGTTTCTACATTCGAGTATGTAGTTAGGGCACATCGTTTAAATGTTAATACCTTGCTTTAACACTTGTGTAAGCTAATATACCTTTCTTTTCTCTGTCAAATAATGATTTTAAGTTTACATACATGAGCATTTAAAAACATAAGTAGCCATTACACATCCAATATATCAAATCATATGGCTGATATTTATAAGAAAATAGTGTTTCTAAATTCTAAACTTAAATAAATACCTGCAGGAGCGTGTTGATTAACAAGATATGAAATTATTCAAAGCAAATTGCATATTTATAATAAAAAAAGGGATATTTTAGCCGATAGTAAGACTCACAACAGTAAGTATTGCGTAAACAGTACACAACGTATACATGTATAAAGTCAAAACTGGAAGCAAACACAAGACAGGTATTAAATCAGCCGATAAACACATATCCTTCGATGATGGTTGAACATGTATTGACAATTTTGAAATGTTAATACGATTAAGTCAACTATGTCGAAATACAGGTTGGTTGATGGGGAAAATGCGGTTGCAATCGGGCTTGAGTATAGCGATTTCATAATATTGTTATTTACTTATCCTGTGAGTTTAAACAGTTATGAGCAATTGGTAGTTTCCCTAAATTTATCAGGTTACCACAGACACTTGCAAAATGGCTAACCAATACACGTTTAAGTGATGGGTTTCAATGCGTGTCCGGGGTCTATTGAGGGGATTATTGGGTGGCCGGGTAAGATGTGTTAGAATCAAGCACACGTCTAGACCACCTTAGATATAAAGAGTGGTCTTCACTGAAAGTAAGTCTTTGTAAGCAGGTTGAATAACTATATAGTTGAGTCCAGCACCCCAATCACTTGACCACTTTCTGGCTAACATGGTTTCACAATTGATTTGACTTCTATATACTTTTTATAAAAAAAATGAGAAACCCGGTCCCTAGGAAATATGCAGGAGTTTTTTGCTAGGGGCCCAAATCCAAAATGGCCACCGACGCCATTTTTTGAAAAATTAACTTTCGAACCAGAGCAGCTAGAATCAAAGTTTAAATACATCTTTTCCACTATATCAACCACCAGGATTCTGATTCTGACATCATTTTGCTGCTGAAATATCATTTCGACAAAAATATCCAAGATGGCCACCGACGCCATTTTTTGAAAAATTAACTTTCGAACCAGAGCAGCTAGAATCAAAGTTTAAATACATCTTTTCCACTATATCAACCACCAGGATTCTGATTCTGACGTCATTTTGCTGCTGAAATATCATTTTGACAAAAATATCCAAGATGGCCACCGACGCCATCTTGAATTATGTTTAACTAGAGCACCTACGATCAGCTACAAATACACTTTTTCACTAAAACAACCACGAGGATTTCGATACCTTTACGATTTTATATCAGTTTGACCCTGATATCCAAGATGGGTGCCATACGCTGATGGGAAACTTTGCAACAAAACGAATTTCCTTGTAACATAATCTATGTCATTTATAACATGTATACAATGTACAAAAACACTGAACATGAATATTTCTTAATGTACCATACTAGCATTACTAAAGCTTATTTAAAAGTCAGCAATACGCAATGAAGTTCCGTAACTCGATCGGTATATAAATGGAATGATCAATCTGAATCAGAACTTTCTACCACACTATATTCAGAATTATCTGATTCCGACGACTCATATTCTCATTTTGCGACTCGTTCTCAACTTCTTCGTCAGCTTGTCCTGGTGCAGGTATGTTTATAGGGAGAGAAGGACTTGTGTGACGAACAGGACGACATCGACCATTTACTAACTCCCAGCCATGTCCGAGAGGAGAAGGGTGGTTCTTCAGGGAATGATGGCGCACTAAGTATGGCAGGTAGTTGGCTCGCGAGCCTCGGCCATGGATATACCCTTTTTATCGCCATAGACGACATCGCGTGTGAAGTTGAAGAGCTCCTTGAACAAGTCCTCCTCCATGACAAGATCATCTCCGCACCGCGAGAGCTGCTGTCGCGCTAAATGGCCCTTCGGCACCTTAGCCTACATGGACATCTTACCTTTACCGTTAAAGCCCGAGTTTGCATCACAACCTGTCATACAGTGCAGCTGTACAATGCAATCTGCCATCTCGTCAGTCACCATGTCTTTACAAGAAACCACGCCCTCCTTTCTCTTGATACAAAACATACCGGGTACCTATTGCGAAATGACGGCTGCCGAGACATAGGCATCAGTATCAGCTGCATCAATAACAACTGGGTCACTGCAACCTGACTAGCACAGAAGTCCATAAATGGAGAACAGTATAGTGTCAGCCTCAGACTGATCAAAGCTGTAGTTTTTCATTGGTTGTTGGGTTGATAGGTTGGTGCCGTGGGAGCCACCGCAACGGAGTAGATTATCTCTGGTACAACAGACCGTGCAACATCGGTGAGATAGCTGCATTGCTTGTAGACGCCTCTTGTTACTACTGTTACAAAGCAGTGAATCGAATGCTTCAGCAGATGGGAAGGGATCGCCCAATTTCATATTGTTCGGGACATGTGCCTTACCCTGCATCCTCAGAGCTCGCTCGTCATCTTTAGTTGAGTATATTGTGTCATATGGGTCGTTCACGCAGATGATTCGTTTGGCCTCTTAATGTCGGAAAAGGATGATGGACACCACAGCTAGTGGACATAGTCCGACAACTCGTACGGCGTACCATCTTGCGTGTGGCGATCTTCTGCTGACGGAGTGGCCATCCGCCAGATCATTCCAATGTCGACAATAGCGATGTAGGGTTCTTGAAGTTGTATATATTGCAGAGAGAATTTCTGGATGAGTTTACTCTTCTGTGTCTTCCTGTATGTGCCATTGTAGTTAAATAGTGGCACACATTCTTCTATAACACGATGCTCTAACAACTCAGTGATATCAACTAATTTGCTGACATCAACTAGGTTAATCACTGCCTTGAGTGCATTCCGCTCCATCTCCATAGGTGTTGCCTTGAGATCCCCAAAGGGCTTGGTAGTTTCTGTCCCTTTAAGAAACGTCAATCGTTTGCTCAGAGGGACTGATAAATATATGGAGGTAGCCTTACGGAAAAAAGGGTTAATTTCTCCTCCCCTGAAGCAAGGTCAGAGTTGAAGTCCGCATTGAGCTCATCGGAAGCAGGCATGGCTGACCGTAATTTCCGGAGTATGGGTGAAATTGGGTCAAACGGGAAGGAGTCTAACTCATGCATGCACGCAACAAGGTCATGTACGCACTGCTCATCTTCTCTCATTCGTTTCGGGCCGCATTCCGCATGCTTCCTTTTTGCTGGTTTTCGGTTTGCAAGGGCGTTGTGAACTGCCCAGATCTTGGCTACATTGTTCACAATTCTGGAATGCACCAGTAACTGCTTTTCATTCTGAAGGATGAAAAGCCAGCCATATTTCATTTTGTTTCCTTTGTTCATGGTACACTCGATCCACATATCCCACGCCATGTTAGAAGTCAGTGCTAAGGAAGGAGATCTGCTCGGCAGGGAGAGATGTCAGCATTGCCCAGAAGTCAAGAAGTCACCTTCCATATCTATTTTTGTCATACACTACGATCCACGGCATCATGGCACGTAGAGAGCAGACATAGTTGTCCCAGTTACATGCATGGACCACGTGAACATTCTGCATAATCGCATCTGTCACGGACAGGAAGCCCATACAGTAGTCTGACATGTCACTACCCTCCAAATGGGTAAAGAGGTTAGCGATGTGGTTCGCGAGGTCACTATCGTTCTCCAGTTCCGCATGAGCAGCAGCGCGGCTTTCCTGGGAGACGGTCATAACTATAAGAATATCAATGTTATCCGTGATCTTAACATCCAAGGCGGATATGACATTCTTCTTCACCAGCTGACTGACGAGCGCCTCAATCACGAGCCGCAAACAGCGCAGCTCCCGCTTGTAATGTTTTCCTTGCAACGCACGTTCTACAGAACCCTCAGCAATAACATCTCCAGCCGCCAGTACCTCTCCTAATTCACTCCCTTTGTATCGCGTGTAGATAGCGCTCATCATCACACACTGTGTATGAAAGGGACCAAGAAACTGCACAATGTCACGGTACTTGTTTGGGTTCTCAGCCTTGGGTTGAGTGATGAGGACATAAACAGGATGATCTCCCACTAAGAAGGCGAATGACATGCGCTTAGTTACTATGATGGTTGACAGTTTGTCCATGACGTCATTTACAACTGATTTGTTCGGCGCTTGACTATACGACATGTGATAATATGCCTTGCTTTTATCTTTATGTACATTCAAACAAGCATGAAACCCATCATATGTCGTATGTTTTGTTTGTGTACATCAGGGCGATCTCCATTGGCGTCAGTGCGAGCAAGCGCATGAATAATGCTTCGCTTGCGCTGAGGCTCTGTACTTGATGAAGAAGCAGCTGGCTCTTGACGGATTGGCGGCTCACCGCGTTGGATGGTCTTATAAGGTTTCACTGTCTGAAGCTCGGATACCTTCTCGGTCAATACTTGGGACACAGTCTTGGCATTGTTAATACGCGCATCCGCATTCTCGTCGTTTGCGACGTCCTCAGTGTGTACACGAGAAACACCCAATTACAGTGGTGTGCAGTACCCCCTCCAGTCAATGTATCGTTGAGAAAATCATCGTTGTCAATAATACTAATGCTTGGTATTCCTTCCGTGATTTCGTCAGGACAAACCGTACACCGTTCGAGAAGATCATGCATGGCCCTAGACATCCCGTAGGAGAAAACACGTTTGGGTAGCTGATACCCATTCCGAGTTTGTACAAAGAGTCAACGAGCTCTTTACTACGAGTCATCCCATGAAGCGTGACGGTGGCATTGATGGTGGTAGTGGTGGGTACACAGTGACATACTGTGTGATGATGGACGTGAGAGACAGGGTGCTGGGAGATAGATCTACCCCCTTCTTACCCCGTAAAGCAGATAGCAGCTGCACCGTGAGAGTCGAAAGTTCTTCCTCCTCCTCAAGCTCCTCGACCCTAGGGGGGCATGGAACGAGTTGCACAGACTTTATGTCATCCCTGAGCCGGATGGCCACATTGTGCACAAGTTGCTCACTACTTACACCAATGGAGGAAAGCGCTGCTTCGACATATAAACCACTTCCAGACGTGTCATAAAATAGGTCGCTATGATTCATTTGTGGGCGGGAATGGAATCCAATCCTGTCTTCAAATTCTCGGGTTAGTATGTCTTTAATGTAGGATGACTCCTGATGTTGGGAAACCATAACGAGACGCGATAGAGCTATAGTCACGAAGGAGGCTCTGTAGTGACCGTAGTTCATGTTCCTCAAAGATGATAACTCTAATGTGGTCGAAGAAGATGGTCTGAACCTCACGCAGACTTACATTGTTCATGAGTACGGGCATACGTTACTCGCGTCAAAGGGTGAACATTTAACGTGTATTCTATTTCAACAAGACTTCCCGTAAACATTCATAGATCGTTCTTCTTTTATTTAAACATATTTGTTTTTCGAAATATGACGTCATTAGAAAACAAACGACGCTGCTTGGCAACCATTGACAGTAAATATATGTTATACGTCATTCATTTGGTTGTTCGGGGCCCATTTTCTATGTTTTGGGTATTGATGTACTCAGCAGAACGAGCTCTAGTCTGCTATGGGTACATCTGTTACATTTTTCTCTGCCATATTCTTATTATGAACGTTTATTCGATTTGCGACGACCATTTTCGACGTCAACGACGACGCTTTCGAACGTTATATAACTTTTTAAAGAGTCGGTGACCGACTCTTAATTTTTGTATAACGTTCGAAAGAGTCGTCGTTGACGTCGGAAATGTTTGTCGCAAACCGACTAAATTTTCGTTACATGAATATTGCCTTGAAAAATTAAAATATGTATACATCGCAGACTAGAGCTCATTCTGCTGAGTACATCAATACCGAAATAATTGAAAATAAGCCCCGAATAACTGAATGAATGACATATAACACAAAACAAGGTTCACCGGCAATGGTTGCCAAGTAACGTCATATTTCGACAGCCGAAGTTCTTACGACTCGGGTCAAGATTGCATTATTCATTTAGTTACAGGTTAATTACATAATCTACAAACCAGTCCTACGTGCAGTATATATCATACATGTACAGTCTTGCAGTGCAAATACTGTTCAGTATCTTTAAATATGTTTTACAATTATATTTTTACCCCTTCTTTAATCACTACTCAACTCCACTACTCGCTGAATGAAGTGCCCTTTTGTCCTCTCTCTTAACACAAGGGGTACATGCATTGAACTAAACCCGCTGTACACAGCATTGAATGATTTACTTCTTTAAGTGTGGGTATTGAATTTTAACCCACTAGTTGCATTCAATACAAAACTGTCACAAGCGTTCCATTTGATTTGGCTGACTGAACTTAACTGGGCTTCATGTATGTATACCCCCACATAGCGTCTAAACGTTGGGAAACTACCCGTAAACAGACGACATAAGGAACCGAGTGAATCTACCCTCTGTTATTTCGTAAGTGAATAATATACCGGATAAGCGTTTTTTTTTTATTGCGGGTAGCATCTTCGGGGTATATAAGCTACTGAAGAATACTTTTGGAGACCTTTCCTATCATTATTTCGGTGGATTAAACCTACTGACTTATACATTATCGTGTAATTCTAAATAGTGCATGATCTTTTATTTCGTGTGAGTGGACCTAGGAAAAGGTTTAAGATATTATACCCTATAGTGTGCTTGATAATAGTGTACCATATAGTTTCCACGAGATTTATCTATATATAACAATCGGTGTATTAGTGAAACAGTGTATATACATTTCACTGGACTAATGTGTTGATATGGGAAAGAAGAGAGGACTTTTTGGATCCGAGAGTTCAGGCTCGGTAAGTTAACTTGTATTTACAACTACAGTAACATCTCCATATTTACCCACATGTGACATAATAATGAGGGCACTACACCATACTTATATAAATATAGCATACACTAGAAACAACAACAACAACAACAACAACAACAACAAAAGCAACACCAAGAAACGACGACGACGACATCATCATAATCATCATCATACTCATCATCATCAACAACAACAACAACAACAACAGCAGCAGCAGTAGGAACAACAACAATAAACGAAACGCGTACCGTACATACTAGTTAATATGCGCTACATGACTTCATTACTTTAAATGGCTAGAATATATGTATAATGTAAGCTGAAACATACAAAAAAAAACAACTTCAGACTCTTATAATATAGTCCACACTTTAATTAAACATAATTCAAGCGACCGACTCAACTAACTATGGTCAACCAGTATGTCACAATGATCAAAGGTTTGCTAATCTAAATCCATTTACACATAAGAATAAGATGTTATTATCAATTTGGCCAAGTACTGTCGTTGTATGATGTTAAAGTTAGAACCGCCAGTCATAGATTACCGGACAGGTGGACCCAAACCCCGATAGAGAAAAGAACGTCAATGCATGTCAAACAAATGAAATTGGTTCTGAAAGTCATTACGTTAAACTACATATGCTTATCAGAAGTCGAAATTCTACCATATAGTGGGTGTTTACCTTTATAGTAATGATATATAGTCAAAGGGTATTTCACAAGTATCACTTAACTAAAAAAATCTTTGTTCATGTATAAGATACCTTATTTAAAATAAGACTGCGATTCCAAGCAGTTTCTGATTATATTTAGACAAAACACACACTGTATGATTGGGACAATTTCGACTTCTGATAAGCATATGTAGTCTTTTTAAAAAAGCATGTTTGTCTTGAGTATGTACGCATTTTGTTGAGTATATAGCATACTATGTCTAGAGTATGTACGCATTTTGTTGAGTATATAGCATACTA
>ENA-OREC01002417-OREC01002417.1-marine-metagenome-genome-assembly--contig:-NODE-2417-length-10285-cov-12.386364_pt1 | contig 10285 bp, 5 predicted proteins | sample MGYA00248626_ERZ508543 | MGnify/ENA primary metagenome ERZ508543 (study PRJEB26211, sample SAMN05518279) | marine metagenome | isolation source: Puget Sound, Washington, USA | host: Bankia setacea...
ATGATGATGATGATGATGATGATGATGATGATGATGATGATGATGATGATGATGATGATGATGATGATGACGATGACGACGACGACGACGACGATGACGACGACGACGACGATGATGATGATGATGATGATGATGATGATGATGATAAAATAATACTTTATTGTCTGAAGGTAACTCATAAAGTGATAGATTATAATGGAACAGAACAATGACCGACTTATTTAGCAGATCAAATATAAGTGTGAACTTTTTTAATGGACAGTAGACCAGGAAATGCCCGTTGAATCCCATCTGATACAAGTGGATTTCTACTTTGCTTCTGGACCATCATTTCTGTCCTGTTCTATTGAAAATAATAGTTGTTACATGGTAATTCCATACTCAAGAAATGTTACAAACCCTATGAGACAAAGTGTATCTTTAAACACAACTTTATATTCTGTCAGCTTGTCAGATTATCATGTTGTGGCAATGGAATACCAAGAAAATATAAATGAAATGCCTACGGCTGATTAAATGCATTTGAATCTAAAATATATGAAGCATAGACGTAAGTTAATTGTCATAATGCCGTCCGAGAAGTTCAAGGTAAAAGAAAATACATGAACTTGCCTCAGATTGTGTTAAGTTTTCAATGTACATACAGTAGGACTTCATTGTTTCGAACCTGGGAAAGTCGAACACCGCCGATTACTCGAACTGTATTTTAATCCCCGCTTAGTTCATATACGATTGCAATAGTGTAACTACGTAATATTCGAAACCTTGTAATCGGTACACGCAAACTCAATCAGTGGTCCCTTCCAATCATGTAGAGTAATGTAGTTGACATCATACATTTCGAACCCTTGTCGCGAATAAATTGTCCATGTTTCTTCATGATATTATAGGTTGGATATTGGAGCCTTATAGATTGTGTTGTGCGTATGGCTAGAACTCAGATTAAGCTGTGCTCTTTGTTACTGTGTTTGTCTACAATAAGCCGATATGCAATACGATACTGAGGATAACTTTGTGCCTTATTATAGTACAGACAATTCTAACGATACAATTATTTTAGTTTGAGTGACATCTCCTGTACTTGTCAATATGTACCATTTGATTTATCGTTTGTGCTACTGTTTATGCGTGAGGACTAGTAAATTATGATGTACATGAAAAATTGTACAAGCGTAAAACAGCAAATATGGCTATATACTTTGGACTACTTTTTAACCACTTTTTAAACTTAAATAAACACATTCCTTTTAAGGAAAACAAAAGTGTTTAAATAAGGACTTTACAACTTTGTGTTATGCCATTTCCTGTTTAAGGGTTGCACGGTGCGTGCGTGAGCAGTTTTGTGTGCGCATGATGACATTCTAGTCTCGTCAAATCTCGCGTTATTTCAGCGTTATCAAATCTCCATTTTTGAAGAGTAATCAAGCAAGGGGCGATTATATGCGTACATGACGTTAAAGAATGGGTACTGTTTTAGCATGGAAAGGCGCGCGTTTGTACGTATAGAAATTTTTAGAAGCCATAAGCCCGTAAGATTGATGGTATCTGCTTACAAAACTTTGTCATGCTTATTATGCCATAAATGTATAATATAGAAGTTGTTTTATCCAAGTTATACCTTTTTCAAACACTCGGTAACCATTCTAGTGGAAACAAGACGCCGTGGTGTCTCGCTGTTCGGCATTGTGTTATATTTTGTTGATTTGAAATTCTGCATGCTGGTTACGGTACGTTACGCATCGCGGATTAACTGAATTTACATAAACGGTTTTATAAGAGAGTTGGATTTTTTATATGAACGAGAAAAGGCGCTTTAACTACGATATGAATGAATGAAAATGTTGGGAGCATCGGTCCGTCAGGTGGCGCGGCGGGGGCGTTATCTCCACGCGGCAAGGAAGACTGAATGAAAGATTTGATTTAATTTACCTTTCTCAATTACTCATAAAATATTGCATTTAAATACACCCCATGCTTCATCCGCTCAACTAAGCTTATTTATTATAATGATTAAGTAATGTTTTGAAATATGACGAATGGTTAAAACAAGTTTGAATATCTGAATTGAACATAACTGGCCGGAGCTTCAACTTGTATGATAAATCAGTGCGGGTGATTTGATGGCTGTATCCATGTTCTTGAACACATTTTCCCATTTCATCCTACAAATATACCAGCTAATTCAAAACATTAGGTTCTTTATCCCGGCTTATTCAACACTCGTGTACGGTTTAATCAAAAGTGAAACAGTTTTAAAGGCAACTTTTGAAGATAAAATTATATTTCGTATTCGATGTCTTCCATACCAAGGTTGATTCGATAAATGGTCATGTCGAGGTAAACTTGTTCGGTAAGAAAAGTAACAGGGATTCCACTTCAGATCTTATATAAACTTGACATACTTTAGAGATATGCAGTTAAAGGGCAAACAGAAAAAACAGAAAAAGGGACAGACAACGGTGCACGTCTACGACAAACGTTTTGGTGTTGTTGTTGAAATTGTATACTGCCTCCATTGTATTATTGCATTATTCCAATTACTATTCACAACAATACCATCATAAAAAACACTACTATACTAAATATAGTCGCAACTAAACGTACCAAACGAATGGCCAACCGAGAGACATAAACGAAGCAAATGCCGAAAAGACAATAACATGATATCTAACAAAGCTAGAACTTATAATGAACCTTTACAAGCACTCACTCATGTTACCATAATGCATCAAGCTATAAAACCGAATAACAAAATATCTCATACCCTATACCCATATTTACAGTTGTGATGACAAGAGAATGTGTGTCACCAAGTGCATTAAATGAACCAACTGACTTACCACATGGTTGACTTCAGTTTATATAAATGCAAGAAACGTCCAACTGGTTCCCATCAACTGACATGCACTGGGTGAACTATTGGGTGCACCCAAGGATGGATTGAAGACGAAAGCAAAAAAGTTCTTACAAAAGTCACACGCAGACGACATCGCCGGATTCCGCGCCGTTTAAAGTTTACGCGGTAAAGGCTTTTGGAGACGTGTTTTCATTGTGTATTCCTATGTGCATATCGAAAGCTGCTTTGCTGACGGTTTACAAAAATAGAATAACGCCACGAAGCAAAAGTAACAGCTGAGCTTACACCGAATAACTGAGAACACAGCAGAGCCATGTAACAACTGCACCAAACAGCACAGCACTGAACACAATTGTAACGACCTTGCACACTTATAGGACAAGAGCTATACCATCTCATACAATCATGTTATTAACAAACTTACTAAGCACTGTGGTGATACAACACAATAAACATTTACTGCAGTAACTTCAACATTGGCTACAAATACATTTACACTAACTACAATAACAATACCACTGAAACCAATAACAAAACCATGGTAATTGCAATAACAAATGATAACATAAAAAAACAAACACAATCACAATATTATTTGACACAATTGAACTAGCGTGTAATTTAGGACAAACAACTAACATACGAACATTATAACAATATAAGCTAACACTATTACAATGATGTTGAACGCAGTTGTAACGTTGGACACGTCCACATTAACGCTTAATACAACATAATGCCATTGTACACAGTGTTAACACAACAAACACAGTTGCTATATCATTAGTCACAGTCGTTATCATTGTACACAGTTAAACTAGCATTGGGCACGTTAGCTACAGCAACGTTTAACCTTAACATTGATGACATTGCTATACTGTATATTGACATAGAAATAATGAAATAGAACACTATATCAGAGATGTTTAACACAGTAAACAAGAACGCTGTATCGGAGATATTTAACACAGTAAACAAGAACACTGTATCAGAGATATTTAACACAGTAAACATAAACAATGTTCTGGATGAGAAGTATGAACTCCTCAAAACTCAGCCGAGATTCACGTAACTAAACAGTTTGTTTTAAGTGTGCGCATGTGTTTTGCGTATTATTAATAAATACTTCCGGAGTGGAAAGAAAAAAAGATATACTGGTATTGTATACGAATATTGACCTGAAACTACGGAATAAATCACATGGACCAATGCATTGCAATATAGGTGATACATGTGTATACAATGGACACGTGTTCTATACTCTATTGTAATAAAATGACAGTCTAATCTACCTATTTCACAATACAACAGTCCGTGTAATGAATTCACGAGTGTCTGGTCAAATAAGGTTAAATAACATGACATGCCGAGATAGAAAAGGCACAATGTCAGTAAACAAAATAATAATAAATTTGAACAATAGCTATTAGAAATTCTCAGATCTATTTTTTTTACAAAGAACATCAATATTATTGGCAACGCCAAGAATGCATCAGGTTCTTGGGACAAATCATACAGGTCAGTGGTACATAGCAGCCGTTAGTGGAATGCAAAATATGAATAACAAATGCACTCTCAAAATAGGTAGAGGTGCATTAGAAATACTAGTATGTTAATTAAACAGTTATAATAGTTATATAACAGTTAGAAGAGTTTTTTTAGAACTTATATAATTACCTATTGAAAAGTTATTCAATTTCCTCAATGAAAATTATTTCTCCAAAAAAGGTTCCCACATGTCAAATAATAGAGTGTAGATAACTCACGGCTTGAACTATTTGTGGCCTAATGTGTTAAATCATTGAGTCACCAGTTTCTTTTACAAGAGCTCTGCATGTGCCTACAGAAACAGATTAAACTTTCACTGACACATATCTTTGAGCATTTACGTACTATATGGATACACAAGTCAAGCAATTAATCCCTCATTAAGTTTCTTTTATATCAATGCTATAAGCTGACTCATATAATAATTACTATTTAGAAGTATATTAAATGGTAGAAAATAAAAACATTTTTGTTTCGGTCCATTTAACGTTATCAATGCGATTATCACAAATAGCTCTTTTTCACGCTAATTATTTCTTTGTCACCGGTTCAAGTGTTTATCACAGAGGGCGCTGCACAACGTAGCGTTATTGTATAGCGCATGTCCGACTGTGCGAGGAAAATGGCGTCCTAGGAGCCCTGGGTCGGTGTATTCAGTTTTCCCTGTCACAGCCGGTCCAGATATGACGTCAAAATACAAATAACAAAACGGAGCCTCATTCGAACAGTTAATAAAAAAATCACACAAAAATATATCATGTAACTGATGTGAGGTAAAAAGGAGAGAAGCCTGATCGTAAAATGTGGCAAGTCTTGCGAAATAAGACCAAAAGAACCAAGTTAAAGCGAGCAAGTACAAAGAAAGAACAGTAGAAATTAATAAATATCGAGAAATCAGCAACATTGACTGGTTCTCGTGAATTATAGATGTCCCAAATCATTCACTGTCGTCGACCGGCCAGTGCTAGTAGGGAAAAGGCTAATTGAAATTTATTAGGTTTTGTTTTGATTTATCCAAGATTTATTCACACTTTATGAGAGAGTGTTGGCATGCGCGGTCCGTTCGTTCCGGAGTAGGCTTTACCGACAGGATATTGTCTCATTTGCCGGGAGGACTGGTGTAAAATACGACCCGTACTTTATTGGAAAGCCAGCCGAATTAGTTTTGAATTATTTATCGTCTGCATCGTAAGCGACTATTTTCCTGGAACTTGTCGGGCGCACAGTATGAAGCCGCAAAATAAACTCGTGTCCGAAAACAGAATAGCTTTGTGTTTTGTGTTTGTTTGTCTTGTGTGCACAACTTAATTACTTTCACTGCCTAGATAAAATGACGCAATAAATTTGTTACGTATTAGCGGCTAAGTATTATTAAGACTTGAGGAAAACAGCGGATGTTCAGGAGTTTGTATTATTTATTCAGTGACGTACAGCTTCCAAGGAAAAAATGATTTACATTTCTAAAGTAAAACACATTTCGACGTTGCTTGAAAATTGGAACAAAAGTGACATTTATGTTTAGATAGAAATTTAGATATAACACAACGAGCTAATTAAATAATCCAGATATCAATCAATGGAATAGTTAAATAAGTGCATGACTGAATAAATAAATTAATTTGTGAATGAAAAAATATTAAAAGCAAAGATAAATGCGTAAATTTTAAATAAATGCATACACAAGAAGACAGATAACATCAAAATACATAAATAAACTCGTAGAGTTCTCTAAATAAAAAAATATAAAAAGGTAAAAAGGGGGAAAGTGAAAAATAGAGAAAATTAATAGAGACTCGTCAATCAAGTTCTCAAGTTTACAACCTGGTCGATACCTATACCTAGGAAAGATTACAGTACTGTCTGCGTTATTGAGTTACTTTTACATCTATAATAAATAAAAAACAGAACCTTTGAAAAAAAACATCAAGTAACGGACATTAAGGTTTAAATAAAGGTAAAATAATCTCCAATGCCCAGGGAATAACCAACTCTATATCAAGCACTTCCTAGCAAAGCCCCCAAAATGCCTGACCAAGAACACTCAAAATCTTCCTAGACTAGAGATCAGAATCAAGAGCAGTTGAAGCAAAAATATAATACGGGGGATCTAAAAACTATCAATGTTTATGGAAAACTCCAAGGTGGGATTTAGCCAGGTAGGATACAGGGGTAAAAGGACTTTGGTAATAAAAAGGCATTTAGTTGTCATTTTCACCGCATCGCCAGCAGCTAGCAAACGGCCGCAGTGTAGTTCTTGTTTGTTGTGTTTTATGGTGTTGTTCATTGGGCATTTTGGTGTAATATTGGAGCTTGTTGTTTCTGTTGAGTATATCTAATGTGTTGTTGTTGCCTACGTTTTACCCGTTCTTTATAATGACGTGTTACTAGTAAGTGGTGCTGTTGTGTTCGATTGTTGTTGTTTGTTGTAGTTGTTGACACGTTTCTGTGCATTTCTGGTTATAATACATGTTAATTCAGTGTTTTATTGCCGTTTCTTGCGATATTCATGCTATATTTGAAGTCCTGTTTGAAGGTCAAGTTTATAGTTCAACTTTACGGTTATTTGAGTCATGCTATAATCACATTCTTATGTCCTTTTCTTGTTATTTAAGTACATGTATTTCCATTTAAATGTTAGTGTGTGTTTATTGTATGTCTTAATTCGTTGTTGTTTGTTTGTGTTTTATTTTTCTGTTGGGATCATCGAGCTCTGTGCCTTTCTTAGGTTAAAGTTTTGGTTTCTATTCTCGTGTTAATTTCCCTTTTTAATTCCGTGTTACACTTGAATGATATGTTGCTGATTGCAATAAAAAGCATACGAGGTCAAATAATATTGATTGATAAGGTAACATCGTTTACTACTGCAGTCAATATATAAGATCATTGATTGTTTATCTTTTGTTCCTTTAATGTACATCTGTTCTGTTCAACCGCGTTGAAAAAAATGATAGTTATGTTAATTACTGGTAATAAAGTGTTTACAACAACAACAACAACAATAACAACAACAACAACAACAGCAACAGCAGCAGCAACATCAGCAGCCTACTGTTTATTTGGTTGTATGCAAAGTTGTAGGCATATGAACCAAACCCAACTATATACATATACACTACCACACTACGGTGCAAACAGAACGGAAACATGTCAAACAAACACAACACAACAACACAATATATACAGGTATACAATTACAGACATGTTATACTGTGTCCGTTGGCTGTAATAGTCACCTGGTATTGTATATAAAATAGGTCTATGGAGTGCTATCATGATGAGAGTGTACACATACATGAATAACAATTGACGATCGAATTTGAAGATTTTATTGTCTTCAACAACTTTTCAATCTTGTATTAGAACTAGAGTTTCAAGAGTTTATTTAAATAATACAACATACAGAAATACCTCTATGTACAAAGGTAATAAACTGTACATATAAACATACATTGTCATAACAATTGCAATTCAACAACTATATTCAAAATATAAAATAAATAGATTTTCAAAATATTTCTCAATAAACATTTCGATTTCATAATGATAACTATTATTTTAGGCAAATATGATATTTTCCAATAATACTTTTTGATTTATGTTTCTTTAACTCATTGTACAAAGGGCATTCTAGTCTGCTTAAGAATGTTTATATTCTATGCTTTGTTCTCGTATATAAAATCAAATAAGCGTCGGCTGCAACTTAGAGCGAGCGGCGTGTGGCATTGGTTAACGCTGCGTCCTTTCGTTATCCGTGGATTATCTCTTGGCCGTGAGTTCAAGATCCCGTCACTGTCGCTTCCGTCGGCATTGCTTAGTACCGGTTGGTTTCAGGGACATATTGCGATCATACCGTAATCATCAAATTGACACGATCAAACTAAAATAACTAGTATGAACCAACTTAGTATTTACGTTTTACTCCTTGATCCAATATACTTAAAGCTATGATATATCTTTATTAGTCCTGGGAGTGGTACTTGTGATGGGAGCTTGTTCCTTCAAGTCATCCACGCTGTCGACACAACCAAACTGTCAGCCATCATAACGCAGATCAGTAAACATTGCGACTTCATTAAACAGAGAATTCATTTAAACCCATTGTACACTCGTCATCTGTCAAACGTTGATGTTGCAATGACGTCATAGACATGTATCATATTACTACGCCTCATTCTATAAAGTAGTTCTACCGTTAGTTCTATTCACGACAAACCCAGAATTAATAACGTGTCGTGCTGTTGGAAATGTAACGATGTATAGATGCTTTACCTTTTTTACAACTTCATATTGCTGCTGCATTGGTTTACAATCGTTTTTTGTTTGGAACTCCTCGAAAACCGACAGTCAATCACTAACGCTTCTAACGAATTGGATAGAATAGAAAATAAAATCGCTTCTTTTGATTGAATTTGAAGTTAATTTTCTTTATTGAATGATTCCATCTTTTCATCATCCATCAAAACTGTCATCTCCACATAATAGGTTTGTTGTTGAAAGGCACTAACTCTAAGGCGACGAGATGAACTGTTACGAATCGACGGTAGGGTGTAGTATTGTTAGATGTCAATCATTATGGTTGGAATCTAAAAACCGCTGCCCTGCATTTCAACAAAAAACATGCAATAATAACTCAAACAGAAATAGTGCTGTTTGAGTGTTCAGTTGTTAACCATGTACAACAGTGTTGTCAGGCTTTTGTAGTATTCGTAGGGTGGCTATATATGTTTTTGTTGTTATTTCTAATCACAGGAAAAAGCTCTCCGTGTCTTGAATGACATAATATATTACAATTGCTGGAATGATTTATTAGTTGTTTCCTGCAACGATTTTACAACTCTATATGCTCCCAGTGTATCAAAACCGGGTAGGAACGGCGCTTAAATTACTAAACTCAGTTGGACCCGCTGCTCGAATCATACATATCGATGAAAAGATTTGCTGTCTTACTGAGAAGATTAAATATAAGTCCATGCCGCCGTTAAAAGTCTCAGTGTGCGAAGAGGCCCTATCTATATTATTATTTTATTCCCTCTATACTACAAGAATAGCTAGAGATCTTAATTAAAACTCCTAGAACGTTTATCACTAGTGCCCTCTCCCCCAACGTAACTGCGGGATATTAGATCAAGTTCGACAAATATACAGTTACCATGGCAACCGAATGTTTATTGATAACAAAACTATCATTTGATATACGTTTTCCCATTTCAAAGCCAGTATAGATAAGTCTAAATTAGTATAGAACCCATGAATTTTGCAATTTTGTGATTGTGAAGATATGGTGTTATCGTGGATTGATCAAATTCCGTATCCACTGACTTAAGTAGCTATTCCCAGTTCTTAAAACACATTTATTAGCTTCACTGAGAAAACGACTTGGAGTTTGAAGGAGCTACACCACCCTCCATCAAAACGTGGGGCGGCGTGTTTTATATCTACAAGTAAAGTTGTGTTAACTACTGGTCCCCTTTACTAAAATCAAACATCGCGGTAAAGGGGCGTTGGGTTCCCGTCAGACGTGTGACCCAGTTCAAATACCAAGCATGCCATTACGTCGAGACTTTCCTGGAAGTAAGTGTCATTGTGTAAGTACTGATTGCTTTCAGGAAAGAGTACCACCAAACATCGAAGTAATCGAATCAAATAACTTAATGCTGTCAATGATACACACGACTACACAAATGCTAGACATCAACTCAAAGGATAAGTGTGAGAAGATTCTATAAGCAGTATTACTAAATGGCTCATAGAAGCATTTTCGCATTCACACCTCAAACTGAAAATGGATTTATGTTAACCTTCAAGCAATGTTCGATCACAAAGGGGAAATGGGAGAGATATTTTATTTTATTAGATTTCAATTTTAATATGCCATACAAT
>ENA-OREC01002418-OREC01002418.1-marine-metagenome-genome-assembly--contig:-NODE-2418-length-10285-cov-11.187010_pt1 | contig 10285 bp, 3 predicted proteins | sample MGYA00248626_ERZ508543 | MGnify/ENA primary metagenome ERZ508543 (study PRJEB26211, sample SAMN05518279) | marine metagenome | isolation source: Puget Sound, Washington, USA | host: Bankia setacea...
CGTGTGCTCTTCCGATCTGTACTAAATAGACTTGAAACTTGAAACTTAAAACTAAAATTGCCAGTATATAAACTTGAATTCAGTGTTTGTTCGTCAACCTTCATTGCATTTTATAGTATATGTTAGGTATGTGTGTACCTTGATCTGACTAAGACTATGATATGATTTGTTTGTCGGAGTTGTTTACCGAGTAGCTGATATATAGCTGTTCAGTAAAGCTACACCAATTCTATTCTGAAAACGTATGCAAACAATACCACCCTGGTAATAACTGATACCTCGTGGCACTTCATGTCAGCCCTTGACGAAACACGGCGATAAGAGTGAAATGTTCTGCCAACCGGATATGAACTTCTGACAACAACTGTGTGCTTCCGGTTGAAACTGATATCACCAATACACTCTCAACCGTGTAATGATAATTGCAACCATTTATGTCATAGTCCGCTCGTCACCCGCTGATAAGCCTTTACAGTATTTCAAGATAAGTCTCGATACTGCAAACGGTGAACATCGATTGTCACTTGCATAACAGTACATTTTATTTCGTAAGGGACCCACATCACAAAGACTCTAACCTCTTATCTGTTCAATATATAAGAAACAAAGCAATGTAACAGTCATATCATTTAATTGATATGCAAATTAACGATCATATTGTCACAATGCATTAACAAAGCCCAGGAGTTGTCCATGGCATAGTCTACTAACCGACGCCCGTGCTTCTGGTCAGATGACTTGCATAATTTACAAAGTCAATATCTTTATTATCGATTATGAAATAAGTTCTCTGGAAATGTATGCTTGTGTTGTATTGGTAAGCTTGTGTTTGCGGTAAGCATGTGTTTGCGGTAAGCTTGTGTTTGCGGTAAGCATGTGCTCTATGCAATATGATAGGTGCCTACTTATACATGATGGTACCTGAACTAATGACATGTCCCTAGATAGCACGTCAATCAATCGCTTTGTTATGGATGCTGTGGTTCAAAGACGACCTCCTGTAACTTGTAATTAGATTGTTGCAGTATTAATTCACCAAGGAATAACATTGTAAAATAATTGTCATTATGCTTTGATGATTTGAAACAACGTTCAATTATGCACCTCTAACATAATTATACAATAGCAAAACAAAGTGTTCCACAATGGAAAACCTATCTGAATATCAGTTGAGGTATGCCATGTTTTGGCAGAAAGTTAGTACAAGTCCAGCATATGTTTGCATTACATGTGATACAACACTTTCTGGTTAACAAAATAAAAAATAAAAACGAACAAAACATGATAACATAACAAGATAAGTTCTTATAACGTTGAGAACATCTACAAATCGTTTCAGATATAATCTGTTAATAATCAAGGTACCTGATGTGTATTTGTTTGTGTAAGACAACAACTGTAACGGGTATCTACATATGAAAAATCATTGAAACATCAAGTTAAATATGAACACATACAATACAAACTATATCTAAATCAAGGTATACAATAGTAAAGATTAGTTATGCTAAACGTATAATAACTTACAGAAGTGTCCACAAATATAGTAAGCATGCTTTCTTGAATAAGTTTCTTGAACGTCCGACAGCAACAAAACCACACTCTACATGCTGTATTGTTTCCACCTACCGATGTATGACATATGTGATTACAACAAGAATGAATTGATACATATAACAGTATACGCCATATATGTACTGTTAACATGAGGGTGAACACAAAGTGTTTGAAAATAAAACGTATCCACGTTATGTTATACATCATACCTTGACGAATAACATATTACTCGTTGAGCTCAGACTTGCTGATTGTACCAGTTTTTGTTTACTGAACCAATGTTATAGCGAGACATGAAATCTGCACAACAAACGTGCGTCAATACCACAGCCTCTCAAAACAGAATGTCAATTCGTAGAAAACAGGAAGTACGTTGAACAAATAGATCTGTTTTAGACATATGATGATTACGATAGTACATGACGAAAAGGTCACATGCATGCCACGATAGTACATAACGAAAAGGTCACATGCATGCCACGTTAGTACATGAAGAAAAGGTCACATGCATGCCACGATAATACATAACGAAAAGGTCACATGCATGCCACGTTAGTACATGACGAAAAGGTCAAATGCATGCCACGATAGTACATAACGTAAAGGTCACATGCATGCCACGTTAGTACATGACGAAAAGGTCACATGCATGCCACGATAGTACATGACAAACAGGTCACATGCATGCCACATTAGTACATGACAAAAAGGTCACATGATGCCACATTAGTACATGACAAAATGGTCACATGCATGCCACGTTAGTACATGACGAAAAGGTCACATGCATGCCACGATAGTACATGACGAAAAGGTCACATGCTTGCCACGATAGTACATGAGGAAAAGGTCACATGCATGTCACGATAGTACATGATAAAAAGGTCACATGCATGCCATATTAGTACATGACGAAAAGGTCACATGCATGCCACATTAGTACATGACGAAAAGGTCACATGCACGCCACGTTAGTACATGACAAAAAGGTCACATGCATGCCACGATAGTACATGACAAGAAGGGCACATGCATGCCACGATAGTACATGATAAAAATGTCACATGTATGCCACGTTAGTACATGATAAAAAGGTCACATGCATGCCACGATAGTACATGACAAAAAGGTCACATGCATGCCACGATAGTACATGATAGAAAGGTCACATACATGCCACGATAGTACATGATAAAAATGTCACATGCATGCCACGATAGTACATGACAAAAAGGTCACATGCATGCCACGTTAGTACATGATAAAAATGCCACATGCATGCCACGATAGTACATGATAAAAAGGTCACATGCATGCCACGATAGTACATGATAAAAAGGTCACATATATGCCACGATAGTACATGACAAGAAGGTCACATGCATGCCACATTAGTACATGACAAAAAGGTCACATGCATGCCTCGTAAGTACATGATAAAAAGGTCACATGCATGCTTTATAATCAAGAATACATGCTTGTTATCAATATCTACACATTCGAAGAAAGACAAGCTGAATATCGAAATACAATAAAACCGAACGTCTGAACGGTTATACGGAATGTTATTTTATATTATTATTTTGATTGTATTAAGATTTAAAGAGTTATAAAACATCCCTGATATTGCACTATTATCATTGATAAGAGCATTCAAGTAATCGAACAAAATTACAAATTGATATAGATATAAAATGATGTAGGTTGTAATAGTTATGCATGCACAAACACCAATATATGACTAGTTTGGAGTCCTTTATTATTAATATCTAGAATAAGACAACAACAGCAACCAATATGCAACATCACAATATACATCTAACGTGTATTTAGTATACATAATAAAGGCAGATTTACTATGTTGAGAGTTAACTTATTACGTACATACCTAAATTTATCTTAATATTTAATACGTATTTTGATTTTGATTTACTTGTGTATATGCGTGAGTCTAAACAGCATGGTGTATGTTCTGGTCTCATAAAAAGGAAATGCTATGTTGTATGTGTCGTAGAACTGCGTTGAATTGACATCACGTACATCCTCTAAACGGTACTTATACAAGGACACAGTGACCTGAACTGATATTGCATTGTTCTACCTGTCAGTCCATGACCAAACACGATGGTATGAACTTATGATAACACTCTCAACTCTGAACTTCCGGAATTGACCTTCTAATACCCGCAGACAAACAAATGTATACTTCCGGTCAATTTGATTACATGCATACATTGTTAACCATGCGTTGACATGACTGCAATTACTGCATTTGTCAAGGGGGGGGGGTTGTTATATAAGCATTTGCATGATTTTCAAACTACGCGAATTTCTAAGTTACAAAAGACAGATCGATTGTCACGTTCATAACAGGGAACTTTACTTTGTAGAAGAAACTCGCAATTCACATAGCTTCCTATCGCAGTGCTTTATAACATTACGTCGCTTTCGTTGGATAATGTTTGGTTCACGGTACTCAATTGCTCGATTAAATGTGACAACAGTTTTGTTCCTAAATTTCATTGCATATTAAATTCCTATCCAAGTACAGCGTGGCAATCAATCAATCTGTGATTAATGAAATAATGCACTGTGGTTCAAAGCGGACCTTTAATAACTTGTTTAGTTTAATTGATACGATACAAATCTCCAAGGACTACATCCTAATTCACTTTTCGTAACATAGATGCCATTAACTATGGGTACAACATATCTGTTTTTATCCCTCTACTTACACAATCAACAACCATGTTTTAGTCACGCCTTGTTGAACACGATTCCTATACGCCTGTCAGACACAGACACAACACAAACTATACAGCAACTATGGTAACGATAAAGCTGTTTACATTCGACAGAATGGTGCCAACGATTAGTTTGAAGCGTGAAATGGCGTCCTTCTATATGAGAAGTATACTGTCAGAGTTCAGATGAATTTGGTTGTAAATAATAACATTATGTTGATCAATACATTTACACAATATAAAAGGTAACTACATATATAAACTTGATTCGTCACTTTGATGAGGTTGTGCCATCAAATCTGACAGAAGGTACGTTTATTCATGGAATAAGCAACGTAATTTGTGTATTCCCGTCTGACCTTTAATAACTTGTTTAGTTAAATTGATGCAGTACAAATCTCCAATCACTACATTCTAATTTAAATTTCGTAACATAGATGCCAGTGGAAAATATCATTAATATTTGATGTAAATAAATGATTATATTTCAAACTTGTTTTAATCCCGCTAGCGTTATTAGGTCAGGCGAGAACCGGATAGCAGAACACAATGTTATACGCTAGAAATACCAGACTATTGTTACAGTGACAGTATAACATATTGGCATTGAATTCCATTACATATACGAGTACTTCTTCAATAAAGAGACCTCAACACGTGCAGACAAATACAACACACAGAGTAACATTTACACATAATTAATATATATACGCCGGTTCATGTGATATTATAATTATGTTCATATATTCTCTTATTTTACATACTTTAAAAGTGGGGTAAATATTAAAAGGATGCAAGAATAAGCACTAAAAAGGTATCTAAACCGAGGTAAAACTTGGGACAATACATCTTTACGTATACAAGAGTCCACGTCTGTATTGATCACGCCTTGTTGAACACGTTTCCTAAACGCCTGTCAGACACAAAGACAACATTCCTCACATACAAACTATTCAACAAATATGGTAAGGATAAACCTGTATCAAACGACAGAATAGTGTCCACATGAGTTTGAGTGTGTAATGGCGTCCTTTCTTTCTAAGAAGAGTCCTGTCAAGTTAAGTTCCATAAATCGTGTGTTAAATATAACTAGATTAGTTTTGCTGTAAATAAAAGCTGTCATTGATCAACCCAATTACAGTTGTAAACATATACAGAATATGTCACTTTATGAGTATACTATATACATCAATTTTATGAGGTTGTGAATGAATTCTGATTGAATCACTAGGTACGTTTATTTGCTGAATAAGCATCAACTTTATTATAAGTTTTTAACACTGAACACTAAAAATAACGTCTCTTCAATAGGACAACTATACTCGGCATGAACATTTTCAGATAGTATGTCGGGACATCGCGTCCGGGCATTGTGTATCATTGCCTCTCAGTATTTTCAAGAGAGCTCTCAAATGTGAATGCCACAAAACACGACAATGCATTCAGCTTAGTGGATTACGTGTGATCTCAGTGATAAGCGTAAAATACTCATGAAGACAGACGTGAGGTTGTATAAGTGTGGACTGTGTGACATTGAAACTTTATGTTTCTATTGTTTTAACTTTCACAGTTTAAAACACTTCGCTAATATTGCACCCATGATGATATCCACTGATTCCAAGAAATACTGAACACTGAATATCGAATAACAATGTCTGAATGGTTACACAGAAGGATATTTTATGATATGATTTTGATTGAATTATCATTTGCAGTTCAAGTTGTCAGTTCGTATCAGTCCGCTATTGGTAAGTTGATGTTTTCACGCTCAACTATATTTGATTGCCGAGGAAAATAATCTTTATAATCGGATCTGGATAAGATAGTTTGATTTTTCAAATAGATCAGAGATAAGTATATTTCACCACAGTTGTTATACTTTTTTATTCATTGACATGTCTTCTTCCATCACAAACCATTATACTTCGATATTTAAACATCTAGGTCGATAGTAATTACAACGGCAAGAAAGAAAATGAACAAAGTAGAATGTAGTTAACTTTTTGAAAAGGTGAAAATGCACGTTTGGTATTTTTTAACTTGACATACGTGTGTATGCTTTTCTAAATGACATTCACGGTGTATATTCTAAATGATTCTTACAGGCTTTACAATATCCTAGTAATGTGTTAAATTGCAACACTTTCACACAGTGACCTGAAGTGATATTGCATTGTTCTACCTGTCAGTCTATGACGAAACACGATGTTCTGAACTTATGATACCGCTACAATCTCTCAACTTCCGGATGTGAACGTATGATACTCGCAGACAAACAACTGTATACTTCCGGTCGATCGGATAACATGCCTACGCTGTATGCCATGCACTTAAATGTCTGCAATTGCATTCGTGGTCCGATTGTTTTGTTTTGGATCCTCTTTCAATGTGTTATAATGTTGCAAGCAACAACATAATACTGTTATCCCAAAATGTTAACATGTTTACGTTGTTTAAACAATTTAATACTTGTTATAAAGGATGATCGCATGTTACGGTGTAGATAGCATAAGTTGTTCCTCGCAATAACTCATCATTCATGTGTGCTTTAGGTGAGATAACTTACGAATTTTACAATACAATTGAACGCGTTATTGGTTTATGGATTAACTCTACCATGTATGCGCGTCGGCATCTGTGGATAAGGTTGTGTTCGTGATACCCAGTTGCCCCGTGAGTTCCCAAGTATAACGTGTCAATCTATAAAATGGTGATTAATGAAATAATGCAGCACGGTTTAAAGCTGATCCTTAATAACTTGTTTACTTAAATTGATGCTGAATAATTCTCCAAGGACTACAGTCTAATCAAATGTTGGTTACATCGATGCCATTGGAAAACATCATTAAGCTTTGATGGTAATATTTCTAACATCATTTAATCCCGCTCAGATCATCAGGTCACCAGTAAGTCACGAAGCAGAACACAATGTTACACAATGGATAACATACCAGACAATGGTTTAAAGTGAAGGTAAAGCATCATGTATGCATTCCATTACATTCAAATACGAATGCTCATGTATTTAAGTGACCACAAAACATACTGATAAACACAACAAAAGCGGTGTAATAATTCAACCAGAGCGAATCGCACAGTGGCCATCAGCAACTCCGCTTCACTAGAAATTATATGGGGGCTTGGAGGACCTGAAGAAACTAGTATTTGTCCAGTTAGACGCCATGTCGGATAGTAACTAACAGTTCAACAAAATGATCACCATCCCCAGATATCAATTAGTCCTGGGTTGAATGTCCTTTGATGAAAAATCACACGACTTTCCATGTTCCTTACGAATGTTTTTTATGATATTCCTGATAATAAATATATCCGTATTTGATTGCTATACATGCAAACCCATACATACATACATCGACACTCTGTATAGGTCCATCTTATTTGTATTTTGAATGGTGAGTCAATGTCATTCGTTGAACAACCACATTTAAAACACAGTTATACATGTATACAACTAAACAGGGGGAGCACAATAGTGTTCTTGTTGGTTAAGTAACTGTAAGTGTTTGTTAAGGAAACGTTTTTAAGTGGGGTTTTATTGTGTAAAATAAATACATAACACAAAACAAAACAATGTAATGTGTCGTTATATCGTCGGCGAGAGAATATATTTACACGTACACAGATTAATGTCCTGTTATGTGATTACATATGACAACGCATCGGAGTCATATCTGCACCCTCATTGTATATTTAAGAAATAAAACATCTGTACCCGTGTATTACCGCGATAATACACGGGTACAAATGTTTTATTTCGCTCGCGCCCTTAGGTCTCTTAATGGTGAAGACAGTTGATATATATAGACATATATAGTTGATAAACCATGACATATCTATATAGTATATACAGATGCAATCATTAAACAACCCATATTCTAGCATGATCCGCGAGGGTTTCTACACGTATATATACACTCCACAAAAACTACCCTTTGTTAGTTAGCCGATATACAACGGTACTACTTCTGTTCTGTCTTAACAGCGGAAGTAAACCGAGAATCTGCAAGTTCTGAAAGTAACAACCGTATTTTATGCGTTGTTGGTCATGTTAGAATCAAAATAAAATATGAAATATCGTCATATATCGGCTCATTAACAACGGTTTGTCGTGCTGATGTTTGTTATTAATTCCTACGCATCAGAACTCCAAACGGTTGTTAAAGAGCCGGTATACAACGGTAACTCATATTTTATTTTATAAATATATGCAATTCTACAGGAGGGTGGGGGGGTATACTTTGTGTATGAGAGGTCATCCGAATTATACGAATCACCTAGTGATATTCTTATTTTCATTTTAAATATACGTACAAAGACTTAGAGTTTTGCTATGTCCAGTATATAATGATATAATAATTGACACATACACTAACATGGAGATGCAAATGTTATACACAGTACTCACTTATGATGTATAACGAAATACTAGTATGTACATATATGTATGTAGACAAACACAGTTTTGTATAAATACTTAACCTACCTGTTAGTCAATTAAACGTTGAAAATATGTTTAAATTTGGTGCAAAATAAGGAACTCACCTTTAACGAAGCCTAGAAATACAATACTGAAAAAAAACGTCACCGCCATTTTGGTTTGCTTAATGTTCTACAAGTTTGATAAAATCCGACGTTTTTTGACGTATGAAAATCTACGACCTCTGGATTACACCCGGAAGAAAATATTGCACCCGTGTTGTGTCTGAAATATTGCATTCGCACACTTAGTAAAGAATTGTAGTGTTAGCCTGAAGGTAAGAATGCAGACGATTCTAATTCGGAATGTCTCAAAGAATAAGGATCTTGATGAGTTATACACGTTGCAATATTGAAAGATACCATCGAAGACTGATTGTAACCTATTAAGACTCCCATTATGATCTACAGATGATGTGGACAGGCGAACAGGCGAACTTACTTTTGCACTCTTGCTTTAACGAAAATATAAAATGTCAAGCGGCAATGCTTTCAACAATATTAGACGGTAACAACTATTAAATGTACCTTTAGATAGTTATAATACGTTAATAAGATGGGTCTGTAAAGCTGCTTTGTGAGTTTTGTACGGGAAGGGACATTGTAGTCGTCCGTAACTTTGAGCGAACACTATGTTATGCATGACCATTTATATCAACAGGATTTAAGATTAATGCAGTAAGTTAATAAATAATGCGATATTGTCGTACGTGTGAACAAGGATTTTTGTTGTGGTGTTTGATGTTATGTCAATATAAACTATCATCTATTCGTTTATGAGACATGTTTGTGGCCATGTATATAGGTATGGTTTAGGCTTGATGACAGTCTGTTTATTTTAACCAGTCATATCTGTTAATATATATAGGGTAACGATCATTATGGCAAAACCGAATACGTGCATCAAAAGCTAGATTTTAGACTTTTAAAGATTTAAATTCGTTAACTACCTCCCTTGGTGTTGAAATAATAGGGGAATTCATGACCTTATATCTGAAGGATCCTGTGATTTGTTTTGGATTTTTTTCATAAACTCACTCCCCAGCTGATAACATTTAACACTTGTAAACATGATTGAGTTCCACTTCTTGGGAGGTATTAGTTTTGTTGTCTCATGTATAGTAAATCCCAGTCTAAAAGTGTAAACTTTTCATTTTGTGTGAGTGTATATTTATGATCTGCTTAGATTAATAAGCATTGATGTCTACGTCAATAAGTTGTCTTATATGCTCTGTGTGTGATATCGTGGATCTTTATGACAACTTCAGGCCATATGACAGGCCTGTAAAGTGTAATTAGGTCTGCGAGTAATCACTTTGTAACATGTTTAGTTTTTCTGTAATCTCAGTAAGCATTTGCATTAACATGTTTAGTTTTTCTGTAATCCCAGTAAGCATTTGCATTAACATGTTTAGTTTTTCTGTAATCCCAGTAAGCATTTGCATTAACATGTTTAGTTTTTCTGTAATCCCAGTAAGCATTTGCAT
>ENA-OREC01002419-OREC01002419.1-marine-metagenome-genome-assembly--contig:-NODE-2419-length-10283-cov-13.967078_pt1 | contig 10283 bp, 2 predicted proteins | sample MGYA00248626_ERZ508543 | MGnify/ENA primary metagenome ERZ508543 (study PRJEB26211, sample SAMN05518279) | marine metagenome | isolation source: Puget Sound, Washington, USA | host: Bankia setacea...
ATAGTCATGTTTGACCCATCTGGCAGCTCTACGTTGGACAGCTTCAAGTTTAGAGATATTTGAATCTGTGAATGGACGCCAAACTGTGGAGCAGTACTCTAAATGAGGACGAACAAGAACTTTGTAGGCAGACGATTTAAGTGATTCGGAGTGTATCTTAATTAATGTTTCTCCTTCGCCGTTTATCTTTAAAAAAATGCTTGTTTAAAGATATTTGGTGTTTAAATTAAACATTATGAAATATAAGATCACTTGAAAACATCGTTTAATCTACATATTTTATAACTAACATTTATTATTTACGTTACGTGAACCGAAACATGTAAGTGCACTTCCAGCACCGTTCAAGCAAAACGATGGGATGACTTTGTAGAAGTTAATATTATTATAACACCGCCACCTGCGCTCTGAAATTGTAGACGTAAACCCCAATTCATGTATTAACACATTCAAGATGGCGACCAATACAGAAATTTAAGTTAGGTCAGTTTCTTACTAAAATATTTTATTATTCATTCATCGACATTCTTATAAAGGTTTATTATCTTATACAAGTGCTAATTGTGAACTGATTCACCCATGTCTCAGTAACATTTTTGTTCAATTCTCAACCGATTGACCGGAAAATCGGCTTTTGTTATCTTTTCAGCGGTCGGCGAAAGAGAAGGTAGAAACACGATTTTATACGGACTTGGAGACGGTGTAGTTGACAGGATCGCCACTAATGTTTTGAGTAAAAGTCATTTTCTTCGACGTAAGAAACGGTTAGAAATTGACGATGGCAGATTCAAGTACGAGAAGACGAGTGAAGTTGTATATGCTGAACGAGGATCGACAATGGGACGACAGAGGCACCGGGCATGTGTCCTCGGCTTACGTTGAAAGGTTGAAAGGAATGTCACTCCTGGTCCGTTCGGAGACTGATGGTAAGTTCCTAGCATTGGAATTATCGAATGATGGATTAATGAAATAAAACATAATTTATCTTAAACAGAAAACTTGAAAGTCAGGTCACAGAAAATCCACAGTTTTAGATCTGTTTCACACCTGTTTACAAATGTGTCAATGAGTTACAGACACTTTAAATGTGTTGTTTCAGTTGCTTATTGTGATGAAAGTTTCACGAAATGAGCATATTCATGAGAGAACTGCACGTTTCCCTTTGAATCACTCATTTCATGGTTTTGTCAACCTCATTTTTAAAATCAAATTCATTGTCATTTTCTTTGTTTGCTATTGTATCCCATATAATCATTACAGTTGTTTACATAACGAAGGTACCAAAAATAACTCGTCAGAGCTCTGAAATCAAAGCATGTGGTCATTTGTAAACAAATTAAAATACGGAAAGTAGGCAAATAGTGAAAGTGAAGTTATCATGCACTCATAGTCATATTTCACCTAATATTAATAGATCGCAAATGTAATGTCTGTCAAAAGAAGAAGTGGGCTTATATTTTGATGGAACTTGATGCACACATTCAGTTTAAAAGAAAGATCAGCTTTATGTTTACAGTTATTCTCTGCGACATTCATATACGTTGCCATAATGAAGCGCGTCTGATTACTAAATACAAAAAATAAATAATGTAAGGTACATAAATTTTTAATCATTGTGAGTACTTTGTGAGTATACACCTCTTTTCAAATATGTTTAAAAGTATGCATTCTTAAGATTTATCTGCTGTGAATTGTATGCAAGGAGTCATTGTGTTGTCAGAGTAACATATGCTATTTTAAAGGTAAAACACTTATTATGGGTTATATTCCCATTTATAGTGTCTTAAATGTTAACTTTTTGTGATAATTCATAGAAGGTCATGACTGTTTCGATGTCAGCCAGGATGCTCCGGTCGGCCTAGACAAGGACAGTGAAATGAAAAGTAGTTAAGTGTATATTTCAATAAAACTGCTTTGTTATTTGTTACTCAAATAGAGTGGTATAACCACAATTTAAGCAAACTCCGTATTGTTAATTGATAAGATATAATTTTCAATAATTTATGCTGTCTTAAGTTTTGTATTGCTTTTCATAATTTATCTTTCAAATTTAACACCCTCATCTTTTTTTTATTTTTATATAATTACACTTAAAAACACACTCTTATAGTGTAAATAAGATTTTTATTTTTTATGAAATGATAAACAAATATTCCATTTTAAATTGTCAGCACACTTCCTTAACATACCAAATAGGCAGCTGACCGTTGTCTTAGTAAATCATGCTGTCACATCATCTCATTAAAATCCAACAAGATATATTGAAATTGTGTCATCTTAGATTTTGGTAGTCTTGGTCCACAAATTATTGTTTTGGGTATTAGTATTTCAATCGTTAAAATAAAAGATTGGTTTCAGTTGGTTTAGCATCATTTCTACCAAATAGCAACAGCCAGATCATCTAACTATCTTCTTGGATTTCTTAACCAGTACTAACAGTTCTTTGCAAGTAATTGGTTATTTTTTACTTTATTGAACCAAGGAGTGCATTTGAAAGAAAGGTTATAAGTTGTAGTACGGGTATTAAGGTTTCAAGAGTGATGTAATTTCAGAGTTTTAACTCTTCTATAAAACCTTTTGTGTGTTTATCAAATGTAGATTTTTTTAATGAAAGAAGGACAAGTAACAAAGATAATTTTAATTAACTAAAGAAATTTAGAAGTAAAGCCTCAAAATAGTACCCTGTCAGTTATGGTATTGTTTAGTGTATGTTAATGTGGGACAATTTACGTTCAGTGTAAACATACATGTGTTTTGTTTTTTCAGGGACACTTTTGCTTGAATCCAAAATTCAGCCAGATACAGCCTACCAAAAGCAACAAGTAAGAGCTAGTTCTAGTAGATGATTTGAAGATGAAGTAGATGAAGACCATTTCCATTTGAACCACAGATTGGCGTGACACTTGAAGATGTCTCACAATCTCTGTATTTTATATATAAAAAACTGATACTCAATAGTTTTAAAGTTATAACTTATATAGTACATTCTTTAATTTAATTCTGACCTTTTAAAGCACTAAGTCTGCTGTAAGAGAGCGGTATTCACCTGTTACTGGGTGAAATATTCAAGTGCTGCGTATTAGATGTATCCTAGTTAAAGGTGAAACAAAAACATACAGGCATCAGCGAAATTCTTTGTTAACATAAAATTGTATTCTTTGATAGTATGTTAAGTCTTCTTTTCAAAAATGTGTTAATTTGAAACAACAAAGGTGACTTTTATGATGACAAACTTCGATTTCAAAAACTGAACTTTCCTCTTATATCCTATCACGTTTTTCCAGGAGACATTGATAGTGTGGTCAGAAGGTGAGAACTATGACCTGGCTCTAAGCTTTCAAGAAAAGACTGGTTGTGATGAAATCTGGGAGAAGATATGTAATGTAAGTGCTCTTTCATCTATAAATATCTGTATTACTTGTACAGTCCTGTATAGTTAAATTACTATAATGAAATGCATTGTAATTTTGGCTGTATTCCAACAATGCTACCATTAGTTTGACAAGAATTTCCACACAATTATTAAACCTTAGCTTTTGTTGGCATTTTTGTAGTCATAGGATGATTATTATTCTTAGTTTTAATAGAGTCTTGACATTTACTATAATACAAGCACTTAATTTCACAAGACCCACATTATTTAGATCACATTTTGTCCATCTTTAGCGCTGCTGGACTGAGACCGTGTAGTTTTTTGTAAAGTGATAGTAACCTCTGTTGTGTATTTCAGGTGCAAGGAAAGGACCCGTCCGTAGAGATCACCCAGGATATTATAGAGGAGTCGGAGGATGAAAGGTTTGAAGAGATGCCAGAGGCTGCTCACCCTGTCGATCTGCCTAGCTGTGAAGTACACAAACTCTCAGAGATCATGGAACTCTTTAATAGTGTTCTCACCTCTCCAATACGGAAGGAAAAACTCTCACAGGCCATCGAGCAAGACAACTACGTTAAAAAACTATTGGACCTCTTTCACATTTGTGAGGATTTAGAAAGTATGCATAGCCTTCATTATTTATATGATATATTCAAAAGTCTGTTTTTGTTAAACAAAAATGCGCTGTTTGACATTCTGTTTCAAGAGGATACAATATTTGACGTAATTGGTGTGCTAGAATATGACCCCACATTAGTGACCCCAGCCAAACATAGGGAATATCTACAAAAGACTGCCAAATTCAAAGAGGTGATTCCATTCTCAAATCAAGAACTTGTGAATAAGATCCATCAGACTTACAGAGTGCAGTATATACAGGATGTGATTCTGCCAACGCCGTCAGTGTTTGAGGACAACGTGCTCTCGTCTCTCACTTCCTTCATCTTCTTTAACAAAGTGGAGATCGTTAGCATGGTACAGGTAAGACAAAAACACAGCAACAAGAACACATGTTTGCGTAAATTCTCAATTAAATTTTTCAAATGCTCAACTATTTTCAGAAAGGGATGTATACTCAAACTCGATTAACCTTTTAATCGCTCGACAGATATTGCTTGATCAATAATGTCAAGACAATAGAAAATGACCTGCCATGTTTAGGATGTCACTATTTGCTTTTGATACATACAGATTATATGAATCTTGAGTTTTAGGACTATTGAGGTTTCAGATGGTGTGATTTAAAAAATTTTTTTTTTTAAAGCCAACTTACACTTGTTTTGATGAGATATATCATTGAATAATATCATCTGATTTCAATGATATATCTAGGATCATAAGAAGACTTGCAGCACATTAATAACACATTATACAAAATTGAAATACCTAATTAATCATACCGCTAATTAATGTATCAAATATGAATATGCAATAGCCACACAAGCTTTGTTTCAGCTTAGTAATCGACTCTCTTCAATAAACACATACACTTGTTGTCAATAAACAGTTTGATAAAGTCAACAGTGTCAGCAGATTCCATATATATCAACTTTTATTCTCAATTATCGGGAGTATTGGCCAACAACTTTTGCAGTATAGGGCCTTTGGGCAAGTCCAAATCATTTTCAATGCCAAGCTCTATTTGGTTATCATTTTCTGAGTGATCTAAGACAGCTCAAAGATAGTAGTTGTGTACACAGTCAAAACCATCAAATTTACGCTCGCTAACGCCTGTTGTGTTCATATTGCTTATATTTTGTTTGATGAGGACGTGGCAGAAATTTCATCTTGCGTCATTTTATGCTTTTTTAGCTTGTATTCTAATTACAGGGGAACTTAACTTTCCAAGTTGGCATCACCCATTGGTTAAGGTTTTCATTAAACCCCTATTAATTTCAAAGTCCATCAAAATAGCGCTTTGAATTTATGTACAATTGTTAACCACCATTAGTACATTCTATGCTGAAATTAACATGATAATGATTTGTTGTGCTTGTATCAGTGTCCAATGAAGATTTCTCTAGCAGAGCTACAAATAATACTTCAGCTTACTTAGAGTTTCTGCCCAAGTAAATACGGTAAAAAAGTACGACATTTTTAGGACAATTACATGTTTAACAGTGGGCGATTGATATTGGAAAAAGGCATATCAGCAAGTGAATGGTTAAAAACTGAATACTCAAAAATCAAATTTGAGTTGTAACGTAACAAAATCAAAGCACAAGTTATTGTGCAAAACTAACATCATGGCAAAGGCAGAGTGCTAGATATGATATGTATCCACTTAATGTATTTGTGGGTTGTGGGTTTGAGCCCCATCAAAGGCCCCTGTTGTTTCCTTGAGCAAGAAACTTTACCCTTATTGCTTAGTATTGGTTGGTTCCAGGAACGGATTTGAGGGTAATACATGTATCACAATCAAACTAAAATAAATTGAGGGTATTGTGGAAGATTGACTTAAATTTCAAATAAGCCCCCTTGTTAAATATTGTTAAAACCAAAAGCCAAACCAAATATACACATCAAACATGCTAGAGCATTTAAATATGACATGTTTAGAAAACAAAGAAAATATCAAATACACAGGCCCCATGTTCATGAAGATTTTCTGGTCCAGGGTCAGGTCAGTCTTAAGTTTCAAAATGAATAATTTGATGAAAAATGAACTATTTCCCATTATCTGGTCAAGAAAAATTGATGTTTTGTATCCATTGACATGGTAAATGTTGTTTTAAACCTAAAATGCATGATATTAAAGTACATGTTGGAGACGATCAACAATAATAAAGTTATTCCTGCTATTTAGTGGGCTCAAATTTTCATAACGGTTGCTTTAAAATTTACCTTTTCTTTCATAAAAAAGCTTAGAATTCTGATAAGTCTTGTTTTGGAGTACATATTTCATTAAATACCAACAGTCAATAGTTAATAATTATAGTAGATTTTAAAAAAATCCCTAGTAAAAGGATTTTTAACTTAAGTCTGATCTTGATCCTGATTCTAAAAAGCTTTGTGAACACTGTTTTCTTGCCATTCACAGCCAGTGGCATTTTAGAATCTTGGCCCTAAACACAAACAATTGCGACATATGTGACAAGTATTTGTACATGTTCACCTGTGATATAATTGTTTTTCTTACCTGAAAGTTTTAAAGAGTAAACTTCATGACTCATATGTATGATAAATTCTAGTATTACTCATGTTCATCTCCCAACTCAGTTATTAAAATACTCAGAACTTGGTCAAAGAAAATAGTTAATGTGAATAGATGCCCAATGAAACTTTTTGTTGTCTGAAGCTGCTGCCGTTTTGGGTTTTGACAATCACTCAATTTAAAAAAAAAAGTATGGATTTATGACGAAAAAGTGATTTTTGTGTGGCTACAACAGAGAAACAGATAATCTGCTCTTTGGGGTATTTGCCCATATATTTTTTCTGAAATACCCAATTATTTTTCAAACAAGGGGTATCAAAAAGCAAAGAAATTATTGAATTGTAGTTAAAATAGTTACAAAGAAAATATAGGAGAAAAGTACTGTTACCCATATGAATTTTACCAATACCCAATTAAAATCTACAGGTACCAAATAAGTTTAACTTTCAAGGGTAAATACCAATTCAACAAAAATCTGTTACTCTGCTACAATACATTTATAAATAGACTATTTTGTTATGATTAACTTGGCCATTGATTATAAAATAAAAAATTTCAGAGATTATTTATATGCATGTAAACGAAGGCCAGTTTGTGATGTCAATTAAGTGACCAAGACTACACACCGACAGATTAATCCAATTCCATTAGTGTGTCAAATCCTTAATCTTTACGTAACAACTAAATCAGCTTGCACAAAACAAGTCAATGGTTGATGAATCAATGTACTATGGTAGTTAGTATTGTAGACTAACTGAAACTGTGTGTAAATCTTATATCAATAAATTTTTATCTTGAATGGTAACAGTGTGGAATCTGATATCGTTTTAAAGACAACATTCTGGTTGAAACCTTTTAATAACCTCAATTTACATGTGAAACTTAATCGTCTCAGCACTAAACCCAGGAACAGTTTCGTGTTTTTTTTATCACATGTCTAAGACTGTGTTTTGTGTATTTTGCAGGAGGATGAGAAGTTTTTACTACAATTGTTTGCCAGTATCACCAGTGATAAAACAGATGACAGCTCGAGAAGAGATCTTGTCTTGTTCCTCAAAGAGTTCTGTACTTTCTCTCAGAATCTCCAACCCACCAGTAAAGACACATTCTTCAAGGTAAGGCATTGGTTTACTATTTAAATACTTGGTTTATCGATAATTCAGGTTTTGACATTATGAGCACATTGTCTCTGCTTCTTGGTACTCATTATTGTAATAAGCTGTTTTATTGTTTATTGTATGGTCACTCCTCACAGAGAAAAAACCCTTGATATTTGTTGAAAGTTTTGCACAGATTTTGTTGAAATTTACACACAAATGAATGTATAATAATAGTAAAAGTCACATTCTCCATATATAAATGTGATAGTAAAACCTATTTGATCATTATTTCAGACGCTATCTCAGTTTGGTGTACTACAGGCCATAGAGTTTATATTGAATCAGGATGACATGAGGATGAAGAGTGCAGCCATTGATATCTTCTCTTATATTGTTGAGTTCAGTCCGTCCATGGTGCGCGAATTCATCCTTAAAGAGGGTCAGAATCAAGACGATGTAAGTTGCCAAACAATAGAATGTGGATATAGCAAACTGAAAGCAATGTATATAAAGGACTAGTTATAAGAATGGTTTTCTGTATCCAAGCTCATCTGTGAATAGACTCTTATAATTGGGATCTACATTAATAGTTTTATATTACCTGGTGGTTACATTGCATTTAGTGTATACAATTCTAATATTTACCTAACTGTATTGTACCATTCAACAGAGAAGTTAACTAGACTGTAGAAATATCTCTTTTAAGAAGATTATTATTATACAGGACAGATTGAAATGAAATCTTCCAATATGAAAAATGTGATGCTATCTTTTGTAAATACAACAAATAGAAGTTCCTACGCATTGACTCGCTCAGTTGCATTAATTATCTCTAATGCACACTAGAAGTCACTCATCTAAAAATGGTTCAGTCGAAAATCATTTTTATCAACTAACCATAAGATTCAGCCACTGAATTCATTATGTATAAAACAATATTATTTGTAACTGCTATGTATTGATATAAAAGATACAAAAGTGTCAGCTTGGCATAGTATAATATATAGTTCTCATGATTACTATATTTTTAGGATGATCTACTTATCAACCTAGTCATAGAACAGATGATAAACGATCCTGATGCTGGTGAGTGTGCACAAATAGTTAACATATGAACATTGTCTCATATGGACATTTAGTGCCCTTGATAGGATAATTAATAGTTAATTGAACCAGGATAAGTGCCAATACTACCTTCTTTAGTATGACAGACTGAGTTTGATGATTTGTTTTATTCCACATATAACTTACATCAGCTAACACATTTAATATAAGATTGTTAGTAGTAGTGCACTCAAACCAATTAGGATATGGAGTAACAAAGCCTGGCTAATTGCATGCGCATCTTTTGTGTACAAGCCCTCCCCTTTACTTTGCTACCTAAAAATAAGAACTTTATTTACTATATTTTTTTCATACCCAAATGTGTAACCATTTTCTAGTCTTACATTTCTATTCCCCAAATTTAAGTGACTATAATTAAGGTTCTTGTGAATATGTAGAGGTTAATTATGTTTTTCTGAGAAGGATCAAATTATATTTCACCAAGTGATGACAATATTTATATTTACACAAGAGGCTTTTGCCATGAGTCACAAGTGAAACTATTAATTATTGTCAGCACAAATTAATATAATTCGATCTTTTACTGACAAATTAATTATTCCTTTTAATTTATGCCTATTAACCATAAAAAGTTCTCTGAAATATTTCCTGTAATTTTCTGTTAGGCATATACTAAGAGTTGGTTTGTGTTACTTTTATATGAAGGACTGTGTTATTTTGTGTTACAGAACTGGGTGGTGCTGTACAGTTGATGGGAATTATCAGGCTACTTATAGACCCAGAGAACATGCTCGCTGTCCAAATGGTGAGAAATCAAACTCTGTTAACACATGTACTGCAAATTCTCTGTAACGAATAACTAACCTGATAAAAGGGTTTCAGTGTTTGAAAAGTATGTTTTCCTTCTTAACAATAGTTTTCTTAGTATTTTTTTATAGATTTAAGTGGTTTTGAGTTGACCTTTAAGCGTACACAAGAAAACTAAAACCAATGGATCCCACTTGAAACATGCAGACCACGTATAAATAAATGTTTGCAATTTTTATTTCGAAGTAAGTGGGTGACAATATAAATGTCCACCAATTGTTTAACTGAAATACAGTGTTAACAGTCATCTGGGGTATAATTGATTCGCCAACAATTTGCACACTTCTATGCTAAGCTGTTTTTTATTACACAACTAATTGGAACTAACTATGAGTCACAAGAAAGCAGCATACAGTTCTTATTTTACCTTAGTCATGAACATGTCTGTAAACAGTCATAGCTGCAGAAAGGTAGAACAAAAAAGGGTTAACTTGGCTCATTTACCCTTTAAAACTGTTTGAATACTATTGCATTGTTTATTATTTCACTTCTTGTAATGTTACAGAAGACAGAGAAGACAGAATTTCTAAGTTTCTTCTACCGCCACAGTATGCATGTGTTAACTGCACCATTGTTTGCTGTCACAGCTGAGGAGAGACCTAGTAAAGGTAACATATGCTTATACTTCCACAGTTGTAAATCCATCCCTCCCTCTGCGTTCCAATGCATCACCTTGACTGGTTGATGTCGATTGGTTGTTCTTGAAGGCTTAGTGTAGCCTGTG
>ENA-OREC01002420-OREC01002420.1-marine-metagenome-genome-assembly--contig:-NODE-2420-length-10283-cov-10.615422_pt1 | contig 10283 bp, 16 predicted proteins | sample MGYA00248626_ERZ508543 | MGnify/ENA primary metagenome ERZ508543 (study PRJEB26211, sample SAMN05518279) | marine metagenome | isolation source: Puget Sound, Washington, USA | host: Bankia setacea...
AGCCACTCTATGATGATACAATGACAGCCACTCTATGATGATACAATGACAGCCACTCTATGATGATACAATGACAGCCACTCTATGATGATACAATGACAGCAAGCATCACATCATGTGACTATTACCCCCTTGTAATCCAATTACTTTGACAGAATAACATTGTTACCTGGTCACACGAGCAATGTCCCTGGATACACTGACCATGTCCACTGCAGGAGCTATTGAAGCCCGGGCAGCCTTTAGCTTCACAGAGCGAGCCCCAGTATCCTGACGGGTTGTAACCAGTTCCATCGTGACACATACAGTTATCAGTGCTGTTATCACATGTACCATGTCCACTACAACTCTCCAGACAGTTGTCACTTTGGCTCTGGCAGTTACTCAAGCATACACAGTTTCCTGGGAGTAAAGGTACAAATGTGTCAGTTCTTTCAGTATCCGACACACTAAAACTTTATCAATACTTTTGTTGTTGTTTTAGTTTAATATGAGGTGTGGTTGACCTATGCTTGCTATGGAATGTATGTTTAAAATGCTAGTTTTAAGACCATGGTGAATTTATTTTAAAAAATCCATTGTTATGAAGTGTGTAATGTTTTTTCTAATATATATAAGTTATACTATATATATACTGACCACTGTTCATTGGTTGTTGTACTCCATAACATGGTGTACTACAGTCGGCTCCCATCCATCCCTGATCACAGTTGTTACAGAAGGGTACATTGAGAGTATCATTACATTGACCATGACCTGTACAGTTGTTGAGACACTCGGCAGTCCAGCACCCTTCTCCAACCCAGTATGTATTACATGTACACGTTCCTGAAACAGTCCACACATTGTTTATTACTTGTTTGGTTTGATTTTCATCAGAGCATTCATTTGCTGTATTATTAAAGGACATTATTTCAAGGAAAACTAAACATCAAAACCATAAATTACAGACATTTAGGGTTGAGGTAACAATTCTCAATGTCATGTAAAAAACACGAACACTCTTTCCTGTTCTGGAATGAAACGATTTAAATGAAGTAGTAAATTTGTTTAATTGGTTTTACTACAGTTCAACACAATGCTGTTATATTGTTCTCATAAAAGACCATCATGTAAAGTACGAGGTAGCATATCATTACCTATGGTTGTTGCAGTTCCAGTAATACAGTTTCCATTTCCAGAACAATCTTCTCCATTCAGACCAGGACATCCAGACCTTTCACAGTTGTCTCCCCTCCATCCAGCAATGCCACAGTCACATGTTCCGTTATAGCAGCTTCCGCGCCCTGAGCATTCAACGTTACATTCTGTACCTGAGAAGCAGTCGTGACATTGACATGTTTGAGTAGCCAGGTCATTGGGGTCAGGGGTTAGGATATCACCGTTGTGACAGAATTGACCACAATCTGATCCAAAGTAGCCTGTGGAACAGTTACACTTTGGTACATCAATTTCTAGACAGATGCCAACATTGCTACAATCATTGTCACACTTCACAATATGGCAGCCGATACCACTCCAGCCTGGGTTACAAGAACAGACATGAGTGGATGGATTACAAGTACCATGACCTGTACAGGATTCACCTTCTCCTGGACATTCATGTTTCTCACAGAACTCTCCCCTGTATCCGTCGAAGCCACAGTCACATGTTCCATTAACGGTACAGGTACCTTCGCTGTTACACAGTTTGTCACATTGGGCTCCAGAGTAACAGGGGTCACAGATACATTCAAAGGTCAGTGGGTTCTCAACACCATGTACACATCTGTGAACAGAAAAACAACACTAATTTACCCATGTTATACCAAAGTAGACTGATCTGGCAAATAACATCTAAATCAAGAAATACTAAAACTCCCAACATCTGTAGCTCCACACTCTAGGATACTTCAATAATTAGTTTTCTTCTGATACAATGACTTATTTCAAAGGAAAGATATAATTTAGGTTCCTAGGTTCCATAAGATATTGGAAATACAAGAAAGAACATACCTGTATTGGCATGCATCTCCTATGTATGGATGGTCACAGTCATAACATCTTGGTAGGGTATCGTTAGCCCTCTGTTCACATGTAGCTGTTATATTGTTACAGTTGTCGGTACATTGTGGAATATGACAGGCGTTACCTTGCCAACCCTGTTCACAAGTACAATTACCAGTGGCAGAGTTACAGGTCCCGTGACCCATACAGTTTTCCGGCCATCCCGGACAGCCCGCAACGTCACACCCGTCACCCTTGAAGCCCATGTTAAAGTCACAAATACAGCTTCCATTACCATCACATAAACCATGACCATTGCAGATAGTATGGCAGGAAATACCTAAACAAAGAGGGGAAACACATAAGAATATTTACATACATGTTAAAATACTAAAAACTATTACAACCTTCTTGGACATTCACTTTGTTGTAATATTCTGTAACAAATCTTACTAGCACAAATACCTAAAACAAATATTTTTAGATTTAGATTATGTAATATAATTTCCTTGGATTAATTGAGTGGTATAAAATTATCAAAAAATGTAAACTTACCAGTGTCACAGGTGCGGTCACAGTCACATACACCATCTCCGTGGTTGGTACCGTTGATACATGGTATGAAACAGTCGTCTCCTATCCAGTCTGGGTCACAATGACATATACCAGCTAGTAGAGTGGTGTCGTACTGACAATCGCCTTGATCTGAGAAATATACCAATAATAATGAGAGCAAACACTTCATAACCAAATTTAAACTGAGATGGCATAAATCACATATAGCACATAATATTTCAGTAGCAAAATGCATTCATACACAAAGTCATGAAGTTTGTATTTTCAGTTCAAAACAAAGACATTCTGAATAACTTTTTCACATGCTTATTTGTGTAGTCAGCAATATTACAATCCTTCTAGAAGTATGCTGTCAATCTGTTTGTACATGTTTGTCATCCGGTACATCATTGTTAAAATAATTTTCTGTATATAATATTTCTCTCTATATATGTTCTTCTAGTCATTATTTCATGAATTTAAAGACTTAATTTAGAAGGTAGAGAACTCACGGTTGCAGTCATTGGGACATTCCGGTTCACTACAGTTGAATCCTTGCCAACCAGGGAAGCAGATACATTCCATGGCAATACATGATCCATGTCCATTACAGTTGCCATCTTTACCTGGACAACCTTCTACCTCACACAGGCTTCCAACCCATGCATTCACTGAAATCAACAAATACATTTTAATGAACTTTCTGCACGTTTTTCATATTATCAAAAGGACAAGCATGTGTAGAAAAGAAAAAAACAATTATCTGATGTTCTGCACAATACTTTTATTTCATTCAGTTATAAATGTTAAATTCTCCTATTTTCATAAATATTCATAAAATGTCAATGTCTATTTTTATCTCTGCCAAATACAGAAATAATTGAGTTAGATCATTGGGACACAGCATGCATGGGAGTTGTTTTTTTATCTCATTACTTAGGTTTCCTATCATAAAAATCATATATGTCAATGACAGTAACCTTGTGCTATACAGTGGTATGACATTGTGCAATAGTTTGAGTAACTTTTAACAGTTTCTATTTCTAAGTGTTGTCTCATACTTACGGGGCTGTCTGTAGCAGTCACAAGTTCCGTTGTCACATTTACCATTGTCTGAACATTCCAGTTGACATCGGTCACCATTATAGCATGGGTCACACTCACATTCACCACCCAGGTTGTTCATTATCACTGTACCATTCTCACATTTCTTGTCACAGTCAAGGCCAAACCAACCCTGTGTAAGAACAAACACATACAGCTTTACAAATGACATCTTATGACTAACTCAACAGAACCAACATCTCTGCACAGAAATACTTTCTTCATAATGGGACAATTGAAAAAGAAAGAAAAAAGAAATCTGGGCTCTTATTCATATTTGAAGCCCGTTTACGTACTTTCAGATGTACATGTCAAGTGAAAAAATCAAAAGGGTTCTAAGTGTTATTGGATGAAGAAGCATAGAAGCATTTTTCATTCACTCCTTTATATATGATGTTTCACTTACATCAGCAGTGTTGCAGACACAGGTTGCTGCGCCAGATGAGCCATCACAGAGACCGCGACCCTCGTTGATATAACAGGCTCCATAACCACAGTCTGGTGTGGCACAGTCATCACCAGTCCAGCCTACGTATAAACAACACAAGTCATAATACAGTCTGCATATTACATTACATTAGGGTGTTACCACTACAGCACTTGATATTACATGCACTAGTGTTCATCTAAAATGGGAATTTTCTTGCTTTTGTCTTGATTCTTTAACACATCTTAACAGATATATCAAATTTATAATTTATAATAGTTAAAACAAGATGGAATGTTAACTTTATACAACTGATTAAAAGATAACTTACCAGGTAAGCATGTGCATTCATGGTTTCCAGAGTTACATACTCCATGTAGGGTGCAGTCAGTACCGTTACCAGGGCAACCAGGTACCTCACACTTGGATCCTCTCCATCCTACATGACACTCACATTCACCATTAGTACAGCGTCCATGTCCATCACATTCAACATCACATCCCTTGCCTGTATAGCAGCTGTCACATTCACAGTTACCACTGTTCATAGGTAGTTGGTCTCCATGTACAGCATCACAGATCTCCTCACATGCTGCTCCCATCCATCCTGGGTTACAGTTGATACATTTTGGTGTGGTGAGTGAGCCGTCGCATGTTCCTTCACTATTACAATCTGGGCTTCCTGGGCAGTCGGGTATGTCGCAAGCATTCAGGTAAGGATCTAGGTACCCATTGTTATCCTTCTCGCCGGTCCAGCCACTGTAGCAGGTACAGACGTGATCTTGTTTGTTACACTCACCGTGACCAGTGCAGTCCTCTGTGTCACCTGGACATCCTGGGATATCACACACGTTACCTCTCCAGCTGACATCACAGTCACACTGGTTACCAACAATTGTACCATGGTAGGAGCATTCCACATCACAGTTAATACCAACCCAGCCAGGATCACAAGAACAGTTCTGGCTACCCACTGGGTTCATCTGACCATTAACACACTCTTCTTGGCAAGCATCTCCAAACCAACCTGCACTACACCTGTATGAGTCAAGAAAAGGTGGATTAAACAACCATTAAGTATTACCTTGTAGTTACTTTCAAATCAAAACCTTTTACTTTTGTGTATGAAACAAAGCATAAAGTATAAACAACTACAAAATAATACTGTACTATTATGACTACAAATAGATATACCAAAAAAAGAAGTTAAGTGCATCTGTTTCACTCACTTTGAGGTGTAGCTTGAAATTCAGGAAATTTAAAGGTTTATTTTATTTGAGTTGAGTATCCCTTTTCTTCTTTACAATGTCTAAAAAGGTGATTATTGAAAAAAGAAGGAACTAGGGACTTACAAGCATACAGGCGGGTCAACACTGTCAATACATGAGCCTCTGTTATTACAGTCTGGATCTCCTGGACAGTCAGCGTCCTCACAGCCAATGTTCTGCCATCCTTTGTTACATGTACACGTTGCTGATGTACTGTCACAGCCACCTACAGAACACACAATATGGAACATTGTACAAGTGAGATGAACATTGTAAAAAGTGAGATGAACATAAACAAAGTGAGATGAACATTAACAAAGTGAGATGAACATTAACAAAATGAGATGAAGATTAACATTTACCTCAAAAATTGTCTCAACAAGGCATTTTTAAGTTGGATCTTAAACTTTCCTAAAATGTGCAGTTTGAATAAAGGAGATATTTTATCATCAGGGAAAATAGTTGTATCACTTACAAGTATTATGTCTTCAATTTTGTTTAAGTTCCCTGGAAAGTTTATTATTAGTGACAGCTTTGAAAATTCCTACTACAAACCTCTTCCACTGCAATCCTCATTGTTCAATCCAGGACAGCCAGGAATATCACAAACTCTTCCCTTCCAGCCTAGATGGTAGGTACATTCACAGAGTCCTGAAATAGTACTGATGTTGCCGTGTTCTGAACATTCTGAGTTACATCCTACACCAGCCCAACCTTCTACGCACTCGCACACTCCGCTGTCCATTGGTGTCTGTGTACCGTGTATACAGGGGTCATTACATGCTGGTCCCATCCACAGAGCATCACATGATACACACAATGGTGGACTTGTTGACTCATCACATGTACCTCGGTTGTAACAGTCAGGATCCCCGGGACAGTCTGGTATATGACATGCAGCACCTTGCCAACCTGCGTCACAGTCACACTTCTTAGTCTCAGAGTCACAATTACCTCGCATGCTGCATTCTACATCTGTTACTGGGTTACGGGGACAGCCTGAAAGGTTAAATAATGTATAATACATCAAATACATATTTTAAAATGACTGTCTATATGGTAGAAAAGTTAACTACGAACATATTTAATACAAAAAGAATGGCAAGACGAAAGCAAATTGTGTTATACTATTCAAGAGTCTGTGTGATGCCTTTCTCCTTTAAAACAATCCTACAGAGCTCTTTACTCCATATAGTATTTGTATTTCATTTTTTAGAAGTTAGTTAAAAATGATATATTGTAAAGTACATACCAGGAATTTCACAGTAAGTTCCATCCCAACCAATGAGTGGATCACAGAAGCACTCTCCTGAACCACCTGTGTCACATTGACCGTTTCCTGAACATTCTATATCACAGCCAAGTCCATGGTAACAAGTCTGGGTACAGTTACAGGCTGTTCCATCAGCGTTTGGTGTACCATGCAGACAAACATCATCACAAGCTGGACCCATCCATCCAACGTTACAGTCGGTACATTTCGGTGGGTCATACAAAGTGTTACAGTGTCCTCGGTTCTTACAGTTAGGTTCACCTGGACAGTCAGCTTCACTGCAGTCATCACCTGAACAGAGCAGTTTTGTATTTGAAAATATGATATTTAATACAGTATCCTTTAACCATTTCAATACAATGATGTAAAACATATTAAGCTAAGACTTAAGTCCCAACATTTTAAATGAAAGAACTAACACTTGTTGATAGATCTACTTACCCTTCCATCCATTGTTACAGAAGCATTCACTGGTACCCGAGTTACAGATACCATTGCCATTACAGTTGAGGTCTGGGCCAGGACATCCTTTCCTTGTACACTTGGCATCTCCCCAGTTAGCATCACATGTACAGTTGTTGTAGGACGGGTCACAGGTTCCATGATAGTTACATTCTGATTCACAGAGCACTCCAAGGTGGCAGTCATCACATTCACACTGGTTGGCTACACATGAACCAAAGTTAGAGCACTCAATGGAACAATCTGGGCCAGAGTAGCATGGGTCACAAATACAGAAACCACACGTTGAACAGTCACCATGGCCGTTACAATCTATGTCCCTGTGACATCCACTCTCACAGTGAGTTCCAACGAAGCCTGCATTACAGTCACACTGTCCTTTATCGTTGCACTGTCCATTTCCGCCACAGGTATCTGTATCATCACAAATGAACTGACAGTCATTACCTAGGTAGCCTATTTCACATTCGCAGAGAAGTGAGGTTGAGTTGTAGGTTCCATGTCCACTACACACATTGCCACTGCTTTGGTAGAGAGTTCCTGTACCTCCAGCTGTATAAGACCCAGATCCACCATTCACGTAACGTTTGTGTAGTAGAACTTTGCTTGAGAAGTCGCTGCCATATAAACGGATTCGGCCACCACCACCACCACCTCCCCTGGCACTGTAGTAAGTGTTGCAGGTTTGAGATCCAGCAGTTCCACCATTAGCTATCAGTGAACCCCACCCATCTACGTACTGACCGTCTAACCAGATAGAACCTCCAGAACCACCACCACCACCATAACTTGTGCTGCCACCAGTCATAGTTATGGTTCCTTCAATCGCAGAGAAAACATTGACAAGTTTAACAGCTGATCCACCATAACCCCCGTGTCCACCTGAACTTGTACCACCACCACTACCAGTAAGGGCAGGTAATACATTGCTGTCGTATGTTCCACCACCACCACAACTGCCACAGCCACCACAAGATCCACCACTGCCACCATGTCCACCACCAGATCCACAACTTGTGCTACAGCCTTTCCCTGGGCCTGCATTAAAGGTATAACCTAAACCGGTACCATCTAGCGTAGCCTGCTTTTCAATCTCCAGAAGCCTGCTGTAGACACTGACAGAGAGGTTGATGTAGCCATGAGATTGTCCTTCAAGGTGTAACTTGTCCATGAAAATAGCAATACTGTCCTCAACATCGTAATTGGACGTGTCAGCAAATGTAAACTCTCCATCACTCAGAGCTGTGAATGTATTGAAGTAGTATTGTCCACTGTGTTGTGTGCCCAGGTTACATTTGGACTGGCCAGATGACATAAGTTCTGTATTACCTCTACTGTACCAGTGCTCTACTCCAATCATGTTACCCGTGCTTGTAACCGTTTGTTCTGCAATCACAGTTGAAGGGAAGTTGACAACACCCTGAATGTACAAGGATGACTGTAGATGTGTTCTGGTGTAGTCCTGTGCAAGCTCCATCGTTCTACTACTGTCAATGTATACTTCACCGAGACCATCACCACCAATGTGCTCAACAGTAACATCCTGCAATGTGGTAATATTACATAATAAAGTATTTTTCCACAACAAACTTGAAAAGAAACAGCAAAACTGATTACTATTTTGTACTTATAAGCAGTTTTAAAATGTCCATATGACCAAGAGTGTAACTCAGAAACGTTTAAATTCTGTACAATATATTACCATAGACTATCATTCTCTGTTCAAACCAGCAACACTAGTATATGCTCTAAAAATTATACTTTCAAAATGCCCATTAGAGATGTTGTTATAATCAAGGACTTATGTTTAACAGATCACTTACCACTGATGGGTGTAAACATGCTCCTCTCATTGGGTGAAAGTTATTGATAGATTTAACATCTACATACACTGGATATCTCTCACAGCCCCAACCTCTATTAGTGTGATCTGACCATAGATATGTGACAACATCAGCTCCTACTGTAGTATTCACCCATACCGTGCCGGGTGAGCCGTGCTTTGTTGAACTATAGCCACCAATAATAGTTAGTAAACCCATGTAACGGTATGCTTCCCATAACTGTATACAGATACGGCCTCCAGATCCACCACCATTACCTAAATGACAACAAAACCATATTACGTGTGTGTAGAAGTTTATATTTGAATCTGTGTTTAAGCTCAACCTTATCTACAGCAATGACCTTGTTAGTAAATCAACCAATAAAAGTCACAGTCGGTGCATTAAACCCCTAAAAAATACTTTTATCATTTTCTGTATAATAGCTTTAATTAAAAAGCAAAACCACCAAAGTTAGTCTTACAATCTTTCATCCAAACTTACCAACTTGAGCAGGGCTAATGTACTGGGTTGTTGCACCACCTCCGTAACTGCTAACTGTTCCTCTACCAACAAATGATGCAGCTGTGATCTTCAATGTACCACCACTACCACCACCACTTCTGTAGTTTACTGTTCCAGCTTCACCATCAACAGAGATTGTACCGTAGTTTGTCAGTTTCTGAAAGAGAATTTGGAAAATGAGAAGGATGTGAACTGTATATATTAGGAACATTGTATAAACTATCCAGCAAAGATGGTTTTTTTGTTTTCAATTGTAGGGTTGTGTCATGACCAATCATAATGTTGAGAAATCATTATTTGGATTTTTAAAAATATAAATTGACCACTAGCAAGAAACCATAATTTTTCAAATAAACACAGCTTAGGATTGGTTTACAGTTGTTTCCACATTTGACATTGAACAAGGGTTCCACTGGTATACTAAACTAAAGAACAACTTACAGATCCACACATTATCTGTATGTAGCTGCCTCCAGCACCACCATATTCACCACCACCACCACTTCCATAGTACGGATCTGAGCAGTCAGTGCTACCATGTGCAGTGCCTCCTGACGCTCCGTGGTATGTGCTGCCACCTGTATAAAATATGTTTGTTTATTTCAATGAATGATATCATAGGAAGAGCTACACAACAGATAAATTCTGCAATAACTTTAAAAAAAAGAAGTTTGTCCACAAAATTATTTTATCAAACCAAAATTTGTTGAAGTAATTTTTGGAACATATTGTAAACGTTTTTACTTTAAAAGGTAGTTCCTGAAAGTTAAAGTAATACTATGTGCATCTGAACACATTTGTTCAATTGTACGATATTGCTTCAGAAGCTTTAAACAACTTTAAAAAGATCCATTACATGT
>ENA-OREC01002421-OREC01002421.1-marine-metagenome-genome-assembly--contig:-NODE-2421-length-10282-cov-13.558256_pt1 | contig 10282 bp, 1 predicted proteins | sample MGYA00248626_ERZ508543 | MGnify/ENA primary metagenome ERZ508543 (study PRJEB26211, sample SAMN05518279) | marine metagenome | isolation source: Puget Sound, Washington, USA | host: Bankia setacea...
TTAACCAATATATCATCATTTTACAAGACACATCCAACCAGTTACGAGCGTTTAACCAATATATCATCATCTTACAATACACATCCAACCATTTACGAGCGTTTAACCAATATATCATCATCTTACAAGACACAATCATGACTAATTGTTCAAGGTTTAATCACGACTGTATCATCAACGTGTACGCATCAGCTAACGGACATTCTTCTTCATCCATCTTGATATAAAACAGAGTTTTTTCTGAGTATTCTAACGTATGATAAAGATAAATATGATACTAATTAATCAGTTGGAAAAGATCTATTGATTCTGGTAGTTTCTTTATTAATTCAATTTCGTTTGACTTTCAAATATAGCGTTAAGTGATATTGCAATTTTAATAGATCGGTTTTATTCAAATCCCCTGGTCACGTTCGTCTTGCAGCTTCATAGCATTACGTCATCTTGGGAAACAAACCGTGATGTGAAGTAATGATACCTCTCCTTTTTAAATCAGCTTCGTGTACCAGTTAGCACGGCTGCAAATGATGGTAGACACGCGTCGACTTTAATGAACTGGAACTTAGAAGTGCCATTTGTGTCTTAGTGGTTCCCTTTTTTCAAAACTAAAACGTTGAGTACTGTCGCAAAATGTTGTGAATTGGAAGATTAAATGCATAAACACTTTGTTATTCCGCATCGTCGGAAACTCAGCTGCGCTTATTGATAATGTCTAACAGAAATGTAAATTAAGATTACACAGTTTAACAACTACAGTTGAAACATAGTGTAGTATTGTTGATGTAAATCGTTCATTTATAAAGTAAAATATGAGTTACCGTTGTATATCGGCTCAGTCACAACGGTTTGGAGTTCTGATGCGTAGGAATGAACCACGCAGACCGTAGTCATAAGAGGTTAATAACAAGCATCAGAAAGACAAACCGTTTTAAATGAGCAGATATATTACGGTATTTCATATTTTATTGATTCTAACATGATCAACAACGAATTAAAACGGTAAAAACGTTTGTTACTTTTAGCGCAATCACATATCCGGTTTACTTCCGCTGTAAATAAAGAACAGCCAGACGTAGTACCGTTGTATATCGGATAATTAACAACGGGAGTTTTGTTCTTTGTGTATATAGACAAAAACGTGGATCATGTTAGAATAAGCGTTTTTCGTCGACGTTTAGAGTCAAGTTTCTGTACAAATGTAAATTATTGAAATTCCCATCCGTCTATGTAAACGATGTTTTAATGTCTTCTTTAATTCCCATATGTCATACGTGTTATGGCAATACGATACACGTTTAATAACCTGAACAAAGGGGAACATTTGCAAAGATTCATGTTGTGTCAAAAGTAAATGTCAAACTATAGTTCATTATGATTGTGTTTCTTTCAGGCACTCATTTAAAGTGAGATAATATCATTTAAATGACTTCCGACAACGTACCTACGCAATATGTGTATTGTATAACGAACGATCAATATTTACAACTTTTGTCCTAAATAATCATAATAAGGCATATAGTTTAATGTCACCTTAAACTACATAGCGCAATTTACCATTACGCACTTTAGATTCCGTTGTTCTCGATAAATCATAATTTATCGGTAATGTATGCTAAGCAACCACATCACATAACAGTGAATTGTTCCAAACACTAAAAACTATTACAATCTTCTAAACTGTTAGAATGCAGTGAACATCAACCACTGTTTATCCGGGTTTTCGCACTTGCATTTCATAGTACAGGCTATTGACCCATCAGTTTATAATGTCGGCATTGTGGTCACGGGTTTCTATTTATGTTGTTGAGTTTCTTGACACATAAACATAAATCATTATTGTATTATTGCGTTAGTCACGAGGTTTTTACTTTGATAATTCTGAAACTGACTGGTGTCAAAAGAGCAATATTTAATGTAATAGCTAACCATTGCCAAACTGTCCGCGATTGTCGTTGTTTTATGTTGTGTCGTAACGTGTACCTGTCTAGTAACTAACATTTAAACGAACAATTAAATGGCTCCTGGTACATAACACTGGTTTTAAACACGTTCATTAAATAATTAGAAATCAAGTTATGGTATAACTGATTCATTAGTTAAACTGTCATACCTCATTATCATACACCGGGATTTCATATGATTTACTGATTGAATTTATATAAATTCGAATAAGCGCGAACTTTCTGTGTATTTTCTTAAAAACTCAATACAGATTCCTTCATTAGAAGCAATTATCATAATATATTTATGCTAATTCCTTAAAATATGGTTTTATGAAATTTATTAATTGGGAACGAAAGGGCAACTTTAAAAACTAATGAGCGTTTTATAATGTTGCGCTGTGATCATTGAAGTGTATTTACTTTATATGCGGGGTGACATCGATAAGGAAATACAACTATGCTTAATGGTGAACAGGAATACATCAAAGTAGTATGTTCTTTTCATCAAACTTGAACATAATCTCAAAAGTTAATCGGATTTTTTTTGTTTCGGACATGAATCTCTTGAAATGTAATTAGGTAAATAGCTTCTGATTCAATTGAAATGGAAACACGCGTTTAAATTAACACATACGGCAGCAATATCAGCGTTTACGTTCAACAACATACACACGTCCATTGATGTACTACAAACAAAATGATTTATAGAAGTGTTTCTTGGAACATGTATGAGTACAAGGAAATATAAATTACGTTTCTATATTTACGAACCGGGTAAACGGCGAGACTATTGTCTAATATAGTCTAGAGGGAATCAGGAAAAAGCGTGGCATGAAAAAGATCGTCTTCCATATTTATGTGTCTGAGTTGTGCCTGCGTTCAGGCTAAATCCAGGAAGTCGCCTATTTACCTAACCATACATCATGTTCAGTACTGCTACTAGAACACACAATAACCTGAATTTTAGAACAATGAGAGTGGTGCTCTCCGAATGACCCTACATGTACCTTTGTCTGTTTTATGCACATGTCATTATATCTACAGTGCAGAGCAGACTCAAACAACTATATACAGTATAAAGTGGTAGTTAAACATGTACGCATATAATGCTCCGTAAACACTCAAAACTTGTACATGAAAAAAATCAATTGATTGTAATAGCTTATCATCCTTATTTATATACACTTTTCTTGATGCAGTACATCTGTTTTTTCAGTGTATACATTATTATAATCCTCTTACTACAAACGTTTGTCTGTGTTTAAAGTCCAATTAAAGTTCTTTTTAACGTTCACTTCCCTCCTGATTGCGCAACAAAATGCCTCTCTATCATCAGCTTAGAGGACAAGTCAATTATCGCAAAACAACGTTCTGAAGTATCACCATGACAGCAAAGGCACCTTTGTTAAGCCTACATAGCAGACATACTTCTATAACAATCATTATATAAAACAGACGTTTCTACGTGTAGTGTTGCCAATAAACAGTTCTTACACCTTTCAAGTTCGAAGGCCGTATTTATTCTTAGTTTTTTTGTATCTTAAAAGTAAATGCAAATCTTGGAAACTTGCCTATGACGTGTATAAATAAGAAATAAGTATTGTCAGAGGATGTTTAATTAACTGATTACGTGTTTATTTCAGAATAATAAGTGTTTATAAGTCAAAATGATCTACATATGTCATGTTCAACCAACATTTTACATTTTCCAGCCGCTGTATGCACATCATCTTGTCCTTAGTATTGTTTTCAATAGGTACACGTTAGCAGTTTTGAACGTGATGTATTGACACGTTTCGAATTTACTCGAGTGAAACTCATTATTGTCATTGTTATGGTTGATTTATCAAACTAAACATTATTTGCAACATGATCTTAACGTTAACATAAAGGTTGTATAAACTAAATACAGACATATACGTGTACTTGTCACACTTAAACCAATGCATCAGATTATCTAAAAATGGTCACTAATCTTCACTTTACGAACGATTACTCTATATCTCATCAACTTACCAGACACATAAACACATGTATCATGGTTTAATCACGACTATATCATCAACCTGTATTTATATGTTAAAAGACATTCTTCTACATTAATTTTGAAACAAAACAGACCGTTTTCTTAGTATTCTAACGAATATGTTGATAGTTTATCCGTTTTGGAAAAGATCCATTGATTATGATAGTTTTCTTTTGACTTGCAAAGCTAGCGTTAAACTAGTTTACAATTTGAATAGATAGGTTTTATCCAAATGCAAGTTTTTCTTACAGCTTCACAGCATAACGTCATCTTGGGAAACAAAGCGTGATGTGAAGTAATGATGCCTTTACTAGTCCAATCAGCTTCGTGTTCTAGTTACTACTGCTGCAACCCATCTCATACAAGCATCGACTTTAATCAACTGGAAACTCAGCAGTGTCAATTATTTATTTTCAAATAGAAAACGAAAACGACTTAAGCTACCTGCTGTCAATTGCAAGAGAACATGCACAGAGCACTTTACGATTCAGCGTCTTGGGACATTCAGTGGCTCGTATTGATATAATTTAAGAGAAAAGCCAATTAGAAAATCGAAATTTACTTTTACAAAGGCAGGAGAAAGAAACACAATGTGTATTAATGTTGGGAAGAACATTTAGCGTGTTTGAGTAAGATGTATTGCTTTCCATCCTTTTACATGAATACGTTTTGTTAGATCTACTTTAATATGTACTTTGATACTGCAAGTACGCGTTAATGTTATAACAAAATGACTGAAAGTGTAAAACTTAACTTTACCACATACACGCATGAAAAGCCGATTTGTTTTGTATTCTCTAACAAAAAAGGAACATTTGGAAAAAAATAATGTTGTGTTAATGTCAATTCAGGTTCAACATGATTGCGTTTCTTTTTCGAGTGATTTTATGTTCTTCAAACGACTTCCGACTTCATGCTAGTACAAACTGGCACATTGTATAACGAACTAAAGAACTCTGTGATCATTCATATTTAAACTATATATAATTCATATATTATTCAGTTAACAAAGCACAAGCAATCGTGCATTTTAATGTCACCATTAACTACTCAACGCTAGTAACTTATTAACTAGTTTGTGATAAAGTGCACTCAGTGACCAGATTCCTTTATATTCCTTTGTTTTCAAATTATACATTAAATAACATAACTCAAATGTTAAACTTTAAGGGGAGGCGTGACGCCTGACTCGTAATATTGAGGTCGTTGGTTCAAGCCCCACCAGAAGCCCCGTTATATCCTTGAGCAAGAAACTTTATCCTTATTGCTTAGTACTGGTTGGTTCCAGGAACGGATTCGGGCGTGATATCACACTAGAACTAAAATAAATTGAGGGCCTTATGGAAGATTGACATAAATGTCAAATAAGCCACCTCGTTAAATATCGTCAAACAAAAACTGCAGAAAACAGTTATGTTTCGTCCTTGGTTTTTCCCACTTGGGTTTCCTGGTACAAGTTACTGACCGATCAGTTTCTAATGTTGGCATTATGTTCACGAGTTTCTATTTCTGTTGTAGAGTTTCTTCAATTAGATCCACATATAAACACAACGTATTTCGTTACCGAATCAGACAATGCGTGTTACTCTAGATGTTACATTTGTTAATGGCGAATTGGTGAATGTGGTACAGAGCCAATGTCAATGTATATACGACATATTTAACGTTATGCTTTGTTTTTAAAATGTGTTTTAGCCCATACCAGCCGGAAAATTTAACATTTCAGAACAAATACCATGAACTCCGTTACGTTACACAATTGTTGAGACACATTCTGTAAAAAAGGTATACCTTAATAATTGTTGAAACTGATTTTGTAATTAGAGCTGCCATTAATAAATCATTATCAATACACCGTGATTTCAATTGTTTCATGTACTGGCATTGTACGAAGGGCGCGTTTTCGCATTGATATAATATAATACGTATTGTCACTTGTCGTAAACTCTCACACACTCTGTATATATAGCATGTCAACACACTAAACTACATGGACACATTACACGTTAGCGATACTAGACACACATAAACGTGGATGTGATCGAACTTTAAGTGTTTGTTTTAAACTTTGAAGGTATTGCAATAGAAGTTATCCATCTTGATGCCAGGTTAATTGATATTCATTACGTCACACATACATGAGATTGTATAATTCGTCTTCTGTTAACAAATAAAAGCCCATGTCAAGGACACGTCCTTCCAGATGAATGCATTTTATAAATTGCCACAGGGATACATAAAGCACCCACATAAGCCTGTGTTGATTTTAAATGTATTGTGGTCCCCAGACAATGTTGTGGCATCTAAGGAAAACTGCATACAATATGTTTGGTTAACATGTTTTAATATGAAAGTTTGTTTTAAATTGTATGTTAGCAACATCTCAACAAAAAAAGGAAATTGTTTCGGAAATGAATCTCTTGAACGGTATTTAAGCAAAGAGCATCAACTTCAATTGAACTGGAAAACACGCATTTGACTTGGCAAACAATACGCCTAGAATATTAGTTTTCATGTCTTGTACTACATTTGAGACATTGCAATCACTAAAGTCTTAAAGAAGTGTTTCTTGGAACATGTATGAGTACAAGGAAATATAAAATACGTTTCTATATTTACGAACGGTTTAAAAGGTGAAACTATTGTCTAATATAGTCAAGAGGGAATCGGGAAAAGCGTGGCATGAACAGATCGTCTTCCATATTTATGTGTCTGCGTTCAGGCTAAATCCAGGAAGGCGGCTACTTACCTATATATACATCATGCTCGGGCTACAGATCTGTTACTAGGACACACGATAGCCTGGTTCTTAGAACAGAACGAACGGTGCTCCCAGAACCAGACTATATGAACATGTACATCGCATGTATATACGTGATGATCAAAAGAACTATAAACTATACTTGCTAGCAACGGTTTCGTTCATTACACGCATAAATAAACGCTACACTAAGAACGCTGAGTCACACGCACATCCGTAATTCTAGATACGCTGCCATTCAACCATAACAATCCTTTCGTACAAATACTTCCAGAACATTACTTCTTTACATACTCCTACGTTCGTCCACATACTGTAATATAGAATCAGTCTACCGTTAAAAGTTTCCGTAATGGCATCGTCATGGTATATCTAATATGTATGGTTGTGGTTGATTGGCCAAGTCTAAGTGCAGGATGTCACGGGTTCAATCCCCGATCAAAGACCGTGTCATACCAAACACGTTCAAAAAGGTACCAGTAGTTCGCTTGTTAGCATTCAATATTTAAAGTGAAACGCTGGCTCTTTCTCAATTAGCATCAATACCATCTTTATGGCCTTGTTGAAAATTGACTTAAACATGTAAAATAACATCTCTCGTTAAATTTCGTCGAAACAAACAAACACACATTACCCTTGCACCTGTACATTTGCTCTTTATTTGCTATTGTGAAAAGTGTATTGTTACCCAATTATTTTTGACTACGTGAAGCTGTTAGTATAACATAGAGCATATCCACGTACATGTATGCCATCTGTACAGATTGACAATGTTTAACGAGGGGGCTTATTTGACATGTTAAGACAATATTCCATAAGGCCTTCAATCTAGTTTAGTTCGATTGTGAAATCACGCTCGAATCCGTTTCTGTAACCAACCAGTACTAAACAATAAGGGTAAAGTTTCTTGCTCAATGTAACAACGGGGACTCTGGTGGGCCTTTGATGGGACTCGAACCCATGGCCTCCATATTACGAGTGAGACGTGCAACCCACTGCACCATGCCGTCCCTTAATAACTCCAATAACTTCAAATAACGACATAGATATCAACGTCACGACACACGTCAACACAATACCAACACTAACATAAATAGTTCTAATACCACAGATACCCCTTGGTGGCAGGAGTGTTGTTTGCTACATTCCTACATACAATGCTGCTCTTGGGTTGCATTCCAAGGTAATGGTGTATAGGTATTACAACATGTTTTGGACAGAAGGAATTAAGGGTAACAATGATTGTAAGCACGGCGTGTGGTAAACTACGCAAGCATTAACGCATTACAAAATGCCGTGTATTCATTGTATTGCAGTCTAAAAAACAGCGGGGTTTAAGTTGTTTCTAAAGATCCATACATTTAAACTTGAACAATACCAAACAACAAAAATAAGAACACTGAAGAATTGTTCGATTTACAAATAAAACAAAGACCAGCCATAGTTGACTCAATGTGCACATTTCTATCATTTAAATATATTCCTAACGAATATTTCTGCACAGCTAATGTAGATAATAACAAACAATTGAAATGATAGAAATGTGTCTTATATAAAGTTCGCTTCCTTCCGTTTACAGTACGTTATGGTACGATGATGTTACAGTACTTACAGTTTCTCATGCTGTTTACCCGTTTCAAATTACATGTAGTTGTGTCTATTATCAAATGCATGTAGATATCCACTTATTTACGGTTAAATACACACCTCATTTAATACGCCCGTTTAGTGTCAATTAACTGTGTCTCAGTTAAATATACCGTGTGATATAACGTCATTGGGCTATTTAATTGAAATGGCTGATGTCTAGAAGCTTCATATTAGCAAACTGAAGAATATATATGAGTACATGGACTTATGAGCGTATTTAGCGACTATATGTTTCTGCACAAACGCACTACAAATATGGCTAATAAATGTGTAGCTACTAATCATGGGTACATGTATACTTTGTTCATTCTGCTTGTGTATTGTACGAACGATGTTTCGGTTTAACAAAAGTGTAAATTAACGTATTTGAACCAAAGTGTAAATTAACGTATCTGAACAAAAGTGTATGCGAAACACGATACACGCATACAACTTCTGATATTGACTGGTGGTTTCTGAGTAACATTAAAACCGATCATCCATCCTTGTCTGCCTTATCCATTCCACTGATACGTGTTTATATTGTCCTAATTGCTTGTTGAAGAGTATTGTGATTCAATCTTTGAAATGTGTAAACAATCTGCCAAAGCGAATCCGGGTAGATAAAACACTTACAGGTAGTAACATTTTCTGGTGTTCAATTGAGTTGCACGCTATGATATAATGTCTAAACGTTTCAACCCCGTACTAATTCTCACTATGACACATTATCCACAGTATGTCATTTTTTTTTAAATACTAATTCAAAAAGTATAATTAACTGTTTGACAATAAAGTTTAGTGTCTCCCCTCGAAGAACTAATATTTATAATCTAGATTCCGCATTGTTCAAGCACAATCCACAACAGTATACATTTATTATTATGCCGGATCGTACTTTATTTGACTACGTTTAATGTGGTCAGTAAGCGGCGACTTGGTGTCTTTTGAACTAAGGTTGTTGTTTGTGCATATTTGCCCGATGGTTAACATGCTATGAATTTATAGTTTGTGTGTTGCGACCGTTATGGCAATGACATTGACAATATGTTTATTTGTAATACAAGGCCACGAGCCCAAAATACAAATATATGTGTGTCATCTTTGGGTTGCATAATACGGTAAAATAATTCATCAACAATTGGTATGTTCAGCCAAGAATCTGGAAAGAGAGAATATTATTTTTGGCTATTTTGGTATATGATTACAACGCTATGGAATTGAGTTCAGTTGTCTATCTTCCACAAGGGTATACTATTTTATAAGTACTCTGTGGCTATGAAGTACAGATGAGTATGTATGTTTTTGGTTTCAAGCGAAAGTCCATCTTTAACGTTTATCTATGAAATTGAATGTTCGTCCTGTCAGTGTGCTTCATACCAATTGTACGGCTTGCTTTTTAATTAATCTGCGCGTATCACTTTTAAAATCTAAAATAGTTTATTTAGAAAATAAAGAGTGCAAGAAACAACTTAAAATCGCTACATATTTCTCTGTAATTAAGTGATAAATGTTAAACAAGTCGTGGATCCTTAGAAAGAAAAAAATGCAACTCAGTATTTAATTAAGTGATTCTCATAGCAATTTTATTGAGTCTAGACAAATAATATATCGTGACAAATTATATAAGATTGAAATTATTAACAAGTCATTCGAATGTTAATGTGCATAAAATTAGTTCAAATTATAGCCATCAAAGTATTTATCTGTGTCGGGAGAATGACAGCGGTGGCGTGGTGCATAGGGTTGCACGTCTGATTCGTAATGTGGAGGTCGTGGGTTCGAGACCCATCAAAGGCACCCGTTGTGTCCTTGGGCTTTTTTACCCTTATTGCTTAGTACTCCAGGTTCCAGGAACGGATTCGAGCGTGATTTCACAATCGAACTAAAATAAATTGAGGGCCTTAAGGAAGATTGACTTAA
>ENA-OREC01002422-OREC01002422.1-marine-metagenome-genome-assembly--contig:-NODE-2422-length-10281-cov-12.370933_pt1 | contig 10281 bp, 3 predicted proteins | sample MGYA00248626_ERZ508543 | MGnify/ENA primary metagenome ERZ508543 (study PRJEB26211, sample SAMN05518279) | marine metagenome | isolation source: Puget Sound, Washington, USA | host: Bankia setacea...
CTAACATAACCCGAGTGTAGACACAGAGATTCTCGTGGAAAGCATATATCGTTCTATACACTAGTCTAACATAACCCGAGTGTAGACACAGAGATTCTCATGGAAAGCATATATCGTTCTATACACTAGTCTAACATAACCCGAGTGTAGACACAGAGATTCTCGTGGAAAGCATATATCGTTCTATACACTAGTCTAACATAACCCGAGTGTAGACACAGAGATTCTCATGGAAAGCATATATCGTTCTATACACTAGTCTAACATAACCCGAGTGTAGACACAGAGATTCTCATGGAAAGCATGTCCAGTGGAAGGGCAATGCAGGCTAAAAAATCATGTGTTTAAAAGAATCTAATGCTTATTGACATTTTAATATTAACGTTTATGAAACTCATTCTGTAATAGTTATAAAGCTCGCCAAATACTCTCTTGAACAACAACTTGTGTAAGATCTTATTATATACATGATATCTATGGATAGAGTCAGTGCAACATACATATTGAAACTAGGGGGCACTTACAGGAACAGTTTTTATCCGAAAAGAATATGTAGCTTTTTTTTCTCAATTTAAGCATATACAGCCCATCAATTGTAATAAACAGATATAAACAACATGAATAAGTGATATCATAATATATAAAAATCATACACAAATTAAGTGCAGTTATGTATATACAAAACTATTTCATTATTACGTGTAAGCCTAACAATTCATGTCAAGGATCGCCCTAGAATTATAAATTTACAAGTTTCCAATATTGTTTCCAGCTTAAGAAAATAAAAGTAGTCTTAAAAGTGATGTAAGACAAAGATTATAAACAACTTAATTGAGTACCACAAAGGATGATCTAAATTAATAATAGCCATTTTGTGAATTAATCAAGTAACTCAACATTAAGTTTTTTAAACACAATATTTGTTTGGTTGTATATATTGTATTTTGGCTACTTTAACAAGTTTTGTTTGAGTCAATAATCTACTTACATTGACTTTGTTACCAAATCCTGCGTAAAATGGGTTGGACTTCTCTGGGAAAAGTGAACCAATATCTCGTAAACAGCTGATCTTAAACTCTTCTGGTTTACGTTCTATTACTTCCCTGTAAGTGGAGAACAGAACGTTGCAGTAATTGGCATTTCAGGAGGAACAATTACAGCTCAAAACCACTTCCAGTCAATGCATAACTAACAGGTATACATGTGTTTTTATTCTTTTTCAACAATGCAATCTTGCCGGTACTCTAAATTTACTTTTGCTTGAGTTAAAATATAACAATTTGTTTGTAAACACTGCTTTAAATCTTTGAAGTCAAATGTTTATGAAAGTGTATGGATTTAATGGTGTTGTAATACATGTATAAGAGCTATTCCATCGAGTGATTGAAACTGAACAATCAAATACAAAGTTTCTGTTGGAAAAAGAATAGAAACAGCGACAAATGAGTGTATAACCTATTTTTTCGCCCAATCAGATAGCCGTATTTTTTTGAAAAATTAAATGTGTATTTCATGAAGACAGCTGAGATACCTGTGTATGGAAATACATGTATTGTGTTGTCTGTCCAAAACTAGATTACACACTAAGACGCTTAGTTTAGATTAGAGTACATTTGTTCAGTTTCTTCATTATTAAGTCACCGTGGGCTCTCGCTGCGCCCTTCGGAATTTATTGTGAAGAAACTGACAAATATACTTATAACTATGACAAAAGATGAGAACAGATACAGCTAGTACAAAGCACAGATGAAGCACAGACTATGTATACAGAGAGTATGAGATTACACTTACTTGTGGAAGGCACTGATCAATGAAGTGGGAGACAATAACAACGGTCCTGCTGGCAGGGTCATCTCCCCTTGTTTAATATTCTGCAGCAAATCTTTTGTGAGCTTTGATTGGCCAATAGCTCTTGCTGACAGGTAAAGGAATTTGTATCCGTTGCCATGGACACGTGTGTATAACGGGGCTACACCAGACTGAGACCAATCACGTCCCACTACAGGTAAAATCTGACCCAACACATCAGACCTTTAAGATAAGAACACAATTCTATAAATAACACAATAATGGTTTTATTACATTTGCTCGTAACTAAGAGCAATAACTCCATGCAGCTTAAAGTCCGCCACAGAACAAACATAGAAGAATTGTATTCAATCTTTTTTAATTAAGTATTGACTTATCAAACAAATACCATCGAAGGCTTACATATAGATAATTGATCAGTAATTTACTATCAGTATTTGTGTTACAAGACAATTATTAAGACCAGGAAAACAGTTCATTATACCCAAATGTTTGCTTTATCTGTATTTGCTAGTTATAATCAAGCTCTGACGTACTCGTTATTTAATCAAACAATGTATATATTTCTGTGTATACATACTTTGTTATAGTCCCATCTATATCAGAAACAATAATCTTGTCATCGTATCTCCACAGATAGATGTTAGATGTACAACGTTTAGTTCCCTGATACTGAGTGGTGACAGAGTATGTGACCTCATTCTGACCAGGCCTCAAATTCAGCTGTTTCTGTGAGAAAGAAAAAAACACAATGTCATTGAGTCTCAAAGTTTAGTCTTCAACATGATCATGACACAACAATTCCACTTGTCCTATAGCCCTGCCAAGTGATTGTTGGTGATGGACAGGTGAAAATTTTCAATATGATCATGACACAACAATTCCATCTGTTCCACCACATTACTACAGCTTATATTCCACAGCCAATACACATTGCTGAGCTTTCAATTGTCTCTTGTTTACATAAAAAAACATGATTTCCCAAATGATGCACCAATAAGATTTCAGTATCAACAAACGGTTTGATGACACGGTATCCATATAGCTACTAGACCATTCCATGATGACACTTTATCCATATAGCTACTAGACTATTCCATGATGATGCTGTATTACAAACTCTTGACCTACAGGTAGACCACTCAACATTAAGACTACTGTGATCCCACACTTTTGGCCCTGAACGCTTAATATCAATATACATGTACTACAGTATCACTATTAGAACCAATTTGCTATAAAGACCACGTTTTGTTTTTCCCGAGGGTGTTCTTATTTTCTCAATCGCGGAATATCACTGAAGCACTTTTCAAACTTAAATCTTGTCATGATACTTACAATTTGCTCTGATGTAAGTCTGAGGGAACGTTTATACACTTTCTTGGACTTAGAGAGTCGTTTCTGTTTGACCTTCTCAATTGGCCTATCTGACCCCTCTGTGTCTCCTTCACTGGATGAGTGATCAACCGTCACGGTCAACCTGGAAACGGAGAAAATATCATGGAAGTGCCGCTAAAACAATCATAGTTACACGTTACCTCCTAGGAAGTCAAACTGCAGTTGCAACATTCATACCGTAATAAAGCAATGATTCCAATGTTTTAGATTTACTTCCATACACAGCCAATCACACTTATCACAACTGAGGTCAGGGGGTTGTTTCATTAATAATCCTAGGTGTACTAATTGTTTCTAAGTATGGAATACTGCTCTACCATTGGTCAGTTTATCTACTTTGGTGAGATATCAGCCCTAAGACAATTAAATAAAACAGCCCCCAGATTACCATATGTCAGTGTTTTTTTACATTTAAATAAAGTCTTCATTGTTTCCATGAAGAACTAAAATGAATGACCGCTGGACAACAGAAATATATAACCCAAGAAAGATAACTGTTAGAACTTACCGTGTAGTATCTTGCATTTTCTTTGGACTTTCCTGTGGACTTGACTCACAAGAGACATTACTCTCTATACTCTTTTCTATCTCTATGGTAGTGGTCTCCCCTGATTTCTAAAAATAGCAAAATTCAGAACACATGGTCAGTATTTTCCAAATGTTATAACATAAAGAATAGAAGTTGTACCTTTAGCATTCAGTTCAAAGTAAACTTTCTGCTCTCTGGCCGTATTTGAAAGTATGAGGATAATGTTTCAAAACTTGTTAACAGCAGAAAAATATGGTGTAGATTGAATTGAAAAAAAAACGCCTTATCATGACTGAAGGAACAGAACAAGACTTGGTAAAACTGCGAAATTATCCTGGAAAGTGTATAATCAAGAACATACGTCTTTCAATTCAGTGGAGTCTTTCAATTCAGTGGAGTCTTTCAATTCAGTGGAGTCTTTCATTTCAGTGGATTCCGTCTCTGAGGTGGCCAGCGTTATGTTTGTTGCTGAAGAGTTTGCTTGTGGTACTTCTTGATTGGCTCGTCTCCAGGTAAACCAAGAGTAGCCTCCCTTCTTCCCCTTCTTTTTTGGCATGTGCTGGGTGACTAGCTCTTTAATTGTATTCTGAACAAACACAAAAACAATGTATCTTAGTGTGTGATAGTTGATAACATTGTGTGGTGTAAGCTTACAAGTTATGGGATAAAGTTCGACCCTCTAGTATGTAAACAATCTCCACATGTGACTCAAACATACCATAACGATTTATTAAGATCAGGAGTGCTTGACAATGATCTTATATTTAGAAACATGTAATGCATTTGTAGTTTGTAACAACAAATACTTTATCACACAAGTCGTACATGCCAATATGTACAAACTTAATGCTTGCACAATATGTACATGTGATTCATTATTCTTTTGGCAATTTTACAACTCCTTCTCAAATTGTTTGTAGGTTGTAATGCATTTTGCAATCATTCCTTAGCAAGTCACAATCTAAGTACAGTAAAGACTATTTCATGGTTTATATATTACAGGTTGTTTGAGGTAATGATTCAAACAATGGTTACTGTTTCCAAAGATCAAAATGTTGGATCTTACCTCTGACAGTTGTTTCTGGAAAACCGTTTGAGACAAGATCATAGGTGCTGCAGTGGGCCAGTTGTAATAGTTATCTTCTATTTTTACCACCAAGTCTGGACTTCCATACATGGCTGGATTCTCACACAGATCCTCAAATGTCACAATCTTTGACATAAACTTCTCTATGGTAACACCGTCTGATAATCCTCCACACAACGACAGACTGTACGCTCCAAGGGATTTGATCTCCGAGGCTAGCAGCGTAACCGAGGGACCCCCGATAGCCCCTTCTACAGAATGAGGGGATTGGGGAAGTGATGCCCCTCGACCGGATTCTGCATCTTCATCTTTTTCGATAGATTTGAAATGGCTGTGGTGTGAAAATCTGAAACAAAACACTATATTTATTGAACATGTCCTTTTTAGCAGTATATGTAGTGTATAAAGTATAACTATAAGCTATTTACTGTCTGGTTTAGGAATACATGTATACTAGTGATTAAAAGGAACTTCTATGTACTACATCAAAACTATCCAAGAGTCAGACAATGGTTGGTATTCTGTTTAGAACGTCAACTAGCAGTTAAAGTGAAAGAAAGTGGTCATGTAAAGATGATGCGGTGTTCTTTTATTCCTTATTGTGTTGAATGATTTAGTGCTAAACTGATAAGTACTCCTGCATAAAGCTGTGTAGTCCTTGATTGTACTGAATAGCACTGTAGTTTTTAATTGAACCAATATGAGCTCTTTCTGGATATATGAACTTCACTAAATGATTAATTGTCTGCTTGGGAATAAACCATTCTATCACATAACTACCTGTAACCTCGTTTTGAATATAATACAGCCATCACGAATATCTGTATATTACACTAGTCTAATATAACCCAATACGGGACATGCTAGAAACCTGTGGATAATTGGTTTAGCAGGTGGTCTGTGCACACGGAAATGTCACATGATATAAAGAATCTAATGCTTGTCATTTTAGTTTTAAACTTTTATGAAACTTACTCCGGAAACGTTATAAATCCTTGCTTTAATCACATTCCCTAAACTAAATGTATCATAATTTCTTTTTACATTAAATGACAACTTGTGTAAGATCCTATACTTATGACAGATACACACCTTTTAGGAAAGTATAGTTTAGCTGTCTCTTCGTCCATATCTTCGACTCTGAGATCATCCAGGTATATACCCTCTGCTTCTGGCTTATGTCGGACATTCTTAGTCTTTCTCATAAAGTTAAACAACCCACCAGATGCCTTCCCCTTGTCATCTAATGAAAAAATACAAATACATATACATTAATTGCATAATCTAAGAGGAAATGATGCACTACTTTCACATTACCTAAAGTTTACAGCCTTTGAAACTTTTCTTAAAAATGCCATGAAATTATTGATTCTAGATCGAGTTTAAGCAAAAAGCTACGTAGAAACAGTTTAACTTTCTATTCCAACACAGTGCTTAAAACCCAAATTACTATTGCTCACTTATGATTAGTCATATTTACTTGTGATAATACATTTGTAGTATCACAATAAAAGGATATACAGTGAACATTAATCCAACCCAGCGGAAACGACCAACATCATTCTACATTGTTATAACATCAACAGCAGGAATTACCACTTAATTGGTTTCATGTTAATGCACTCCACCACACTGAAACCAGCTTTTAAAGGTCAAGCGTTTATCTTCAATAATTAATCTGAAACGCTTACATCATATGGCTTAAAATAAGACAATGTTTCACTTTAACATTTCCTTAAATTGCTATACTTTCCCTTTAGTCGTGTGTTTCTCCATTTGGTTTATGAATGAGTTAATCTGTTGGTCAGTGTGTATTAGTTTGAAGAATTACCGGTCAATTTTCTTTAATTTTTGGTTTGGACAATTACCGGTATTTTTTCTCCAATTTTAACAAAGAAATCTGCAACCAAATGTGTAAAAATGAAATAGTGCTCAATTAAAGTGTATAAACTGCAGAACCATCATGACTGCTGTACATACCTTTCGTTCCTGTGAGGTTACCCTCGCTGTTTTCTGTGATAGATTTGCGCGGCATGGCTCCCCATTCCCATAGAGTATCATCGTCAGCCTCTGGGATGAGACAACTTTGATGGAGTACCTTCTGACGATCTACCTCCGTGTCACTCTTAGGTGTGTGAGGTCTAGAACTTATCGGACTGAAATATACAAATACTCTACTTTATACTTGGTTTGTTATGTGATGTAAGAAACTCTTGAATACCGCTATATAACGTGTTTTTTATCATTGGACCACGACAATCGCATTATAATGGAGACGCAGTGTACATTGTAAGATAGAGCCAAATGTCAAAGATTTCTTGGACCAACTTTTCATCTTAAGTTTTTTAGGTTTCTCCAATCTTATATTGATTACAGTCTATTTTGATTAGTCTTTTTGATAAATTTTAGATGGATATATTTATTAATATTTCTGACATTTGCTGATTTGTAGAAGTGTGCTTTTGTGATTTCTGTACTAAATGTTGAACTAACCTCGCTAATGGTGAGAGATCAGTGTCACTGAATGGATGGGTGTTGACGTAACTAAAGCCTCCATGTGCAGACGCCCAATCGCTGGTCCTATCAAACTTATTCTCTTCTACTACCGGTAAACTTATTGACTTTGACATGTTAGACGTAAGCCTGGATAACTCCTCGTCTGTTGAAAGGTCCTCTATTTCAAATATATCATCACTTGCAGCATCATTTTCCTCACTGGGACCCGCTTGATTATTATTCACACTGTCTGGTTTAAATTTATTTTTCTTCTTCCGTCGTCTTTTCCTTCGTTTAATTAACTCTCCTGCCTCGTTTTCTATTCTTATATCGATATCAGCATCTCGACTGGAATAATCACTTTTCACAGAATCTAAATGTTTTCTAGCTGGAATTACTGTTGTTTCTTGTTCGATATTATCTTTAACCTCTGATATATGAACTTCGACCCCTGATGATATTGGGTTGGTGGGGTCATTGATGAGGTCACTTCCTGCGAGACCTTCCTCGGCTATTCTGGCCTCTTCTTTGAGCTGTTGTAGACCGCTTTCAAAAATATCCGAGTCATACTGCAGGGGTGATGTGGCCAAGTATTCGGGCAGATCCTGAAAGAGAAAGCAGTTAATGATACAGATTGTCACCAAGAGATTTTTATTTGAGCTCTACATGCAAGTACAATAAAACGTCTCTAAACAGGACTCCATCCATACTTAAATCCCCTCTACTGAACATTTCATCTGGTCCCAAATCTATTTAACTCTATATAAACAAACTCTTTAAACCGGAAACCCCTCTAAACTGAATGTTTTGTTTGATCCCAAGGGGAGTCTAGCTGGTTTAGCGAGGTTTCATTGTACATATTATCTGCATTCATTACTCACACTTTGTAACATTTCATAGACTAGCAGTATTTTATTTAATCACAAACATGTACAGTTTAATGTGTTACATACATGTACAGGAAAACCCCGCTTTAAGACCACTCCACTATTAAGACCACCATTTTAAACTCACATTTCATTAATGTCTTCTTTATCTTAACTCAATAGTAAGACCACCCCACTATAAAGACCATTTTTTCTCAGACTAAGTGGTGGTCTTAATAGTGAAGTTTTACTGTACATGATAATTATTAAGATACCAAACTACAGCGCAGCATTATCAATGTATCAATGTGTGACAGCAAGATTTCTTTAACTACACTTTGGACAAGTTTTTCATTTACATAAATTTCATATAATGACCTGAGTTTAACAATCCATAGTTTATCAGCGGACTGAATCTCTGATTTCTTCTTCTTTTCATTTCAATTACCAAGAAGAGAGCAGATAGATTAATTACTACATGGATGGTATCATAAAGTACCTCACATACAGATATGAAGTATATTGGTTTTCCCCATACCAACAGTTCTATGAATGAGTGAAGTAAATACTATTTGAAATAACAGGTAACAGAACAAATATGCATATTCTGGCATGAGTCCAAACAAATCACAAACTGTTGCATGTAATAAGCAGAACCCTTTAGTACAATATCTCACAAGTTTAACAAGGTTAATCATTCTATATGCTGTATGGGTAAATGGCTTTTACAATACTTTTGCTTTACCATGGTTTAATAGAACAACTTGTTACAGCACATACAAGTAATTGCACCCTAGAACACTCCCTGGTTCAGTATTCCAGCATTAATCACACACTGGTATGACAGTTCACACTTCACATAAGTCTTATTTCAATTAGCATAACACTTACATCTCAAGGAGCTTTCAAAAAACCAATTCACAATAACTGTTTCATGTGTACAAAGCTCAAAACTAATAGTGCAATGCATGTATTAATATTTTTAAACTCTTAAGAAATAACAGCTTTGCACATACAGTTGTTAACACATCTGTCACCTAATAGGTGGATGGCCATGTTGTGTGTGTGTTTGAAACCTCATTAAAAAAATCCAACTGTTTTTTGAGTAAAAACATCACCTTTATTGCTCAGTACCGGTTAGTTCTAGGAACAAAGTTGATCTAAATATGCAGAGTTACTTTTTTCACTATCAAACTAAATAGATTAGTATAAGCTATACACTAACAATGTATATGCAGACAGAAAACAGTCAACTGTGTGAAAGTATACATATGTTTATAAAATCAAAATGCTGACCAATCTTCTGTCCATTCCTCAACTTCCAAATTTGTTAAATAATGTTTAACCTTGTACTAAACGTTCAAGCATATATACATACAGCTGTTTGCCAAGATCTCAAGAGCCATGTTAATGTATTTAGTATAATACCAAGGTTAGACACATGTTAAAGCAATTTACAGCACACGTCCTAAACTTGCTACAAAAGAACAGTGGCCCTGAAGCCAAGGTCTTCGGCCATACTGTTTTGTTAAATATAGTCTTCTAATTGTTTCTGTAGCAATCTGTCTAAACAACACACTGATCATACTTCTTGTTTACATTATATCGTGGTTTATCAATCAATAAAGAATCTCTAATGTGTTCTTTATCTTACTGCTATCCTGTGCATAACTTTGGATCATTTTCTAGGCTATTTTCCAAGTAACTGACATAAATTTACCTCTGTGAAATGACATGACACTTTTCTTGCCACTTTTGCTGGTCTTTATTTATACAGTGTTCAATCATTACCTGACACTGATAGAACACACTATTTCAAGGTGAGACACATGTTTAAACCTTGGGACTAGCTCATGATAAACCAACTACAGCAGGAATAGAATCATTGACCCTGACTGTTCAAGGTCTCTCTTTGATATTCAGTTGATCGAGGCTTGGCTTTTAACACACAGCCTTCTTCATTCAATTCCACCTATTGACCTCCCCCTTTACCTTCTATGACCCCCCACCCTAACATCTATTTAACCCCATAGTTCATCTATCCTCCATTTACTCCACCCCATCATCACACTGACAGCCCCCCCCCCCCCCCACCC
>ENA-OREC01002423-OREC01002423.1-marine-metagenome-genome-assembly--contig:-NODE-2423-length-10281-cov-12.246178_pt1 | contig 10281 bp, 4 predicted proteins | sample MGYA00248626_ERZ508543 | MGnify/ENA primary metagenome ERZ508543 (study PRJEB26211, sample SAMN05518279) | marine metagenome | isolation source: Puget Sound, Washington, USA | host: Bankia setacea...
TTTGACTATACGATACTGTCTAGGGTTTGACTATACGATACTGGCTAGGGTTTGACTATACGATACTGTCTAGGGTTTGACTATACGATACTGGCTAGGGTTTGACTATACGATACTGTCTAGGGTTACCTCTCATTTACCCTCTTGGTTCTATGTAGGACACGCGTTCAGCATTACTTGCCTTTTCTTTCTCCACACGTATGACACACACCGTTCAAACTTATATTTAAGTTGGAACCTCGACGTCTACAATGTAGCTTATTTCAAACCATTTTTGTCTCAACAAAGAGCTCGCCGCGCTGTCAATAATTGGTAAAACAATAAAACCGTTCACCCTGTATAAACACTGACTATTAAACAAGCGTTGGTCCAATTGAATAGTTAACGGATTACCGTATTAAAAGCCACAATTTTCTTTTCTCTGTTCGTCTAATCTTGAGATTTATTTTAGTTGACGAAGTAATTATTGACTCATTGTTTTGTGTCTCAATGGATGGTTGCGCGGTTAGTAATTACAGATCTTCGAGTTTTTGTTTTACTTTGTTAAATCTGGAACCGATTGGTTATCCTTCGCCCGTCACACTTTGTTTCAAGGTCAGTCAAATATTCCTAAAGTAATTAAAGTACAGTCGGTTGTAGATGTAATTGTTATTTGCCTCTATGTGTACAGATTAATTTAATAGTGTACCCATCAAAATTATGTCTTTTCTCTGACACAGAACACAACATGGCATACATCTCAAGCGTTTATTTTACTTGCCCTTATATATTCAATTATTTGGCAACACAGTAGGAAACACCAAGACTTGACAGACAACATGTGAGGTCTATTGAACCATGGAACAACACTAACAATTCGATCTAAAGAATGGTAACACAATCCTAGACGAGAATAAAAGTTGTTGTGCGCCTGATGATGTCTTTGAAAGCTATATCAGATGCGAGTTTTAACACTTCGCGTGTGAATCCGTTGTTGCCGGTAATAAAACAATGATCCGCCGAGACACAGATATTGAACATGACTGACGTGTTGCAGATCATTGTGAAAAGCCGGACCCAGACGTGACAGAATGGAGAAAGAAATTATCTGATGTATCTTTATTTCTTTTAGTGTTGCATTACGTTACGCCAGGGTCTCATTCACCCTTGTCCCCTGTTTACTACCGCTTAATAGGAAAACCCCGCAAATGTCGTCTGTCGCTCATAAATCGCTCAGACACAAACACAGAACATTGGACACCGCTTCACACCTTGTTAATTTTAATTTATTGACAGATACTGGTCAATATCCCGTAATGTTATGTCATAAGGTAACGTAGATAATGATCTGAATACGCTATTTGACCGCTGGGCATTTTATAGCCTGCCTTGTATGTGTAGTAAGGACACGGCCGTCAAAAGTCGATCCAAATCGGTAGGTCTGGCATGTGGGCACATGAATAAATAAACTAACCCGGGACCCTGTATAGTCATACATAGTAGTATATGAGTAAGCCTACAGTCAAGTTATAACCCCATCTACTTTATGACCGTGTGTGTAATGCCCACTGGTCACCACATATCAGCTGACTGACCGACAGATATCGATCTATGTCGCTCATATTATGTCTTGTGTGTATTCTATTGACCATACATGAAATTAATAACACAACACATACGTAACATAAGAGAACGGTACGTGACAAATTACTTTTTCTTCATTAATATCTTATTCGGCGTCGCCCACAATATTCGAACATTGACTCACTTACCATCGCCAAACTGGTTATCAACAACGTCTTAATTTGTTCTGTCTACCTACCAGGTAACACCACATACCTGCTGATTAACGCTATCAAATGATTAAAGACCTACCTGACACGAAAATTAGGTGAACACTCGAACGATATCTTTGTATTCTTTGAACTAGCATGCTTTACTGATCAAAATGACGCGTATTTCAAAATGACCAAAGGTATCTGTGAATTAAATACCAGCTTTATGTTAAACTCAATCTATTTATCTTGTTAATTGTAAACGTGAATGACACCTCCATATGACAGATGTCTGTCAGTACCCTCCAGCATCTTCACAAATTTCAGATAGACTAAAACTTTGTCCATCGCAGTGTATCACTGGGTCTGTGACCTGTAAATGAGTTTTGTGTCGCCAATAAATTAAAGGGCATTGGGCAATATAAAGGTAGATTAATATTTACCATACGGTTCTTTGTCCGGTTCTTATGGATCAACATATAACACATTTATAGCTTTGGGCTAGAATTTCATCATAGTTTATTATATTTCATGTTTACATACGTATGAGCTTACCACTGTTCCCATGTAACACAATCGTTATGGTTTGCCAAAAAAAACCTACGTCAAAACTGGGTCACTGGAACATGTGAATGATTCAGACATTTGATGAAAATCAAACACACAAAAAGTTGACGAGAGCGAAAGACATATCCCATGAATGGAGGAAAATTAATATTGCTTTTCTCCATCGGGGCGTGATCTCGTTTTCAATCACTCAAGTTGAAAGTTACTTTTCCATTCAAGTTGACTTGGAACATAGCGGAGACACAGCTGGTATCACGGAGGGATCAGCTGGACGCCATGAAAACACTCGTATTTCTCTCCTGATCAACGCATTGCAAGGGCTTCCAATGCTACATATTCACTGGTTTACCATTCTCGTACAGAACCTAATTGCTACCCATTCACTAACGTCTTAGTGTTTGTGTTTTCATTCATCCACTTAAAAAACTAACACACAAAGGGCTCATTCTATTTAATTCGACAGTGCAGCGTTTAAGAAATCAGTTCGACATCTCTGTTCTTTTATATTTACATAATTGGTATTGTCATAAGACAAAACAACGGAAACTGTGAGGAGGACACAACTAACTGACCATTGACACTTTTGTTACATCATTGAAAAATAAAGACTGGAAAACTGCAACATGGCTTTGTTCTTTGCAACCCGAGAAAACAGCTGCAAGTAATCAAGATTTGTGGAATTAAATGGCGAGATGTCAGAGATGTGTTTCTCCTTCGCTGGCATGTTTGTGCTGTTGAGCGTCAGACGTGTTTATTAGATTTTTCGCAGTGATTTTTTTACTCGCACGATATTTCGTCACTCACTCAAATAGTTTTCCCATTTTTCTGAACTAAACTATTTCAAGCATGACACCCTGCTGCTACAATGTATTTGTTATCATTTAAACATATGTGGAAACCTGTTTCTATGGGAGCTGTTAAATACAGGTCTCGGGGTGCTACCCTTATACATGAGTCGGTATAAACATCCATTTCCCATGGAGAAATCATACACCTCAGATTCTGTTAATGATTAAGTACTTCTAAAACTTGGACTTGCCCCTGGTAGAAGTTTTATTGTTCGACATCAGACAAATTTGACATTAAGGGCCGGGCAATAAAAGGGTAATGAAATGAATAATGTATGTTAGACGATTGTTAAAAATAGTGTGTCATTTATATAAATCAAACAAATCAGCATCGTGTCATAAATCTACCGTTTCAATTGACTTAGATTAAACAAATCATTTACACATATGAAATGCAAATTGAATCAGTCACATCAACAAATATCATTTATTTTTCCTAGATATGCAGTTTGAAAATCACATCAAATTTTATTCGTGTGTTCAATTGGTATGTTAAATGTTGGGTTAAACTTATTGTTTGTCAAAGCACCTCGATACTAACAAGTTACCTGTAACAGATCACATGTAGTGGTAAAAAAACGTGTGTATAATCGGTATCTAATTCGGTCTTGGAATGTGCTTATTCAATTAACAGAAAACCTTGAAATCTTAAATCGCGTGACAAGGAAGCAGTTAGAGAAGTAACGTGCAGGGACGACACAAAACATTTCTCCTAACATGGAATCACGTTAATAGTCATGTGGATCCTCTAATGACAAAACACATTAATGGTAGATGGTGATGTTTTGTTAACCGCTGAGTTTTCATTACCATTTTCCGACATTGTGAACTAAGCTCTTTTAGATGGAGGAAAATTGCCAGGAAAATAATAACACTACTAAAGCAAGTCAAAGCAGAATACTAGACCGGAGTAGATCTGTATCCACCTATTGTATCAGGTCTATTGCCTACGACAAAAATTACTTTGACAGTTGACATGAACGCTTGGCAGATGCAGAAAGAGCTTTGAATTATATCTCGGGAGCGCTGAATAGAGTTTATACCTTATAAGATAGCTGTTCTATATTCTAGGAGAATTATTAATAAAACTGCTATAAAGCCTCTACACATTCTAATGACCGAGTACTTGTCCCGCTTCTATAACAAAGAACGTGTTCTTAATGACCCACTTTTCATCTCTGAAACAAAAACAATCTTATATTTTTAATGTCGTCTACAGCAAGTATCAGGCTAGAAGGCTGCAGAAACGCTTGCATTACGGAATTTCAACATTAGCCATGTATGAGACACATTCTACTGAAATCACTTAAACATGCAATTAAGATGAGAAAACCATACCAAGTTATAAGAGCTGTGTGTAACATTGGGAGAAGGCGTCAGGGTCTGTTCGTGCAGATGTATAATTTTCTACAACAAAGGGGAACTACAGACATAAAGACATGTGGAGTATCAACTCTAGACGTTATGATATGTATCCAAATAACCAAGATACACTTTCTGCAGCCGACATGGCCCACCCAATCATTATGTTCAACATTTACACACCACATAAACTAGCATAAAGAAATAAGGCGTACTGTAACAGCTTGTGTTTTATTCACGATCATTCTTCAACTATGAATTGATGTCTTTGAGAGTGACAGGTCAAGCAGAATCAAAAACAAATGCAGTCGTGATTAGTTCTTATGCTGAAGTTGCAAGCACGATATAATCGACCTTTTTTCTCTTTCTGATTACACACAGTGAATACTGATCGACCACTGACGCGGTATATGTCCTTCAGTTAACAAAGAAATAGTGTATCTGAAATTAATGAAAACATCTTCATCGGTGTCCTGAACAATCATTGTCTGTGTTGATGAAATTCAAGACAATTAAAAACGAATGCATTTGAATTGTAAAACATTTGTGAAGACCAAAGTAAAGAACAACAGTAACTCTATGTGTGGTCAATGAAGTGTGAACTGTACGATTGTAGATGAAATGATGACTCTGGGGGGTTATATTTGTTGTGACCTATAAACATGTTTGGTATAATCAAAGCTGAAAACAAAGGGTTGCCTTCTGTACCAATCTTCGCACCTGTCGATCGGAATTCTAGATAAATTGCAGAAACTTAACGGAGCGACTAGAAATTAACTGAATTAGGTCTACACGCATGTTCTGTTCTGTAAGTCACCTTGTTCACCGTGGATGTTGGCGTTTGTTCTGACTTATTTTGTGAGGAAATTATGTCAGACAGAGAACATGTTGCTGAATATCTGAAGATATCTGAAGTTAACCAATTATAACAGTATTGGAGCAGAGGTGAATGCGTTGGAAAGAAGTAATGTTGTTCTTACTGGCATGTAGACAGATCTTGATATTATCAGTACAATTAAGCGTTTTAGCATGTGGTTGGTAATACACAAGTTAGTATTAGTTAACACTATATTCGTATAGGGTTTATTTGTTTACTAACAGTCAACGACTATACGTATTTATTCTTCCTAGTTGTTTCGAAACGCTCTTGTCTCGTGCATAAGGGGAAGTGCGTCCAATTTAGAGTTAGTCCACTCGAGATTATACCACAACACGTGTATGTTTACTTGTTAATCTACTCATGTACCAAGGCAGGACGATAAACATGTTTTCAAACGAGTATATGTAACGCAGAGTACACTCATGTTACCAAAGTGGAAAGGGAAACCGACAAACCGTTATCAAGGTTATCGTGGTCATGTTTTTTATGTACGTGTGTCCTTTTGCAGTTTAGAGGTCTAAGTCGGTTGCTTCGTCATTCTGCAAATTTGAATTATGAAATAACTATATATAACTAATCACAATGACTGGTGAAATATTGAATTGCGCATGTTAATCGGATTGTATCATTGCAATTTAAGTCGGACTGAAAAACACCCCAACTCAGGATGAATCTTAAGTTGTTACTGAATCTTTCGAGTGTTTTTCTACGTGATTATTTATGAGAAATGTTTGTCTGATATGTACCGCACATTGACATCAAGCTGACCCAGGAGTATCGTCTGGTACAGTGTGTACACTCAGGTCGTGGTTCTGAGATCAGAGACATCCTGTTGAGAAACCCTGTGAACATATCTCAGGAAATAACACAACCGTTTTGAACCACCTTACATTCTCACTCAATTATCACAGTTTGTATCGTCGGAAATGTAGTGTTTCGATCTCATCCTCTATTTTTTCTAGACCATAAAATACACGAAACCAATTTCCGGTTCTGACGTCACTCTTGTCGTTGTTGAGGCATTATGGGAAATAATGTGTTTCTTTGTCAAATCACTTCCTGTCTATATACCGATCATTCCATTAAATGACAACAAATGTTTTAGATATATTGTCAACGAGTTTGTAAAAAATAAGATTGATTATTATTGAAAAGACTTAGAGTGTCCTTCATGTTGCCTCAATCAATTTACAAATGGCGTATGGGCGCGCCCTGTAATTTGGTAAATACGTACCCTTAAAACGATATACTTTGAAAAATGACATTACGTAGTAGTCAGGTTAGAAAAAAAATGAATTAAGTAAATACATGTTTTGTTCTTATAGATACGAATATTAGTAAATTACAAAAGGCCAATTCTCACAGTCGTGAAAGCAATTTATATGTTTGAACTCTGAGCGTTTTATTGTTTGAATGACAGAAATACCTGTGGCTTTTTGTTAGTTACCCTCTGACCAAGATAGCGATCTATGTTTTAGTAACCGGCTGTAATAACTGTTTGATATTTCAAGTGTAAAGGGTCTGACTCATCAAGACACGGGTAGAGTTAAACAGTTGTAGGAACCCACCCAAGTGACTGTAATCCATACCTAGCCGTATTATATAGGGAATGTTATTTTATGAACAATTACCCGAAGGGTTTTGAACATAATTCTGACAATCATATAGAAAATCAACTTCATCCACCTCCACAACATTAAAACCGTCGGCAAACCTATACTGTGATATCGCTTTAAAAAGTTCTTTGTTGCTAAGACAGCTTAAACGAAGAAGATAGTGCTTAATCAATGGTAAGCAAACTCACGTAATGATATAATTAGCATGTGAACATTATCAGTGTGTTATCTAAGAACTGTCAAAGACTCACGACAGACAAGCTCTTAAACAAGCTCAGAAACCGGCATTACTAGCTATATATTCGATTACCAGACACTTACATCTAGCAATATCTGTCGATGGACATGGAAGTAATAAAGCAGTAACTAAATAGCGAATAAATGTAAATTGGTTGAGAAAACTGTTACAACAATAAGAGCCCCGACTATTTTCTTCTCGGCAAGAAGGTGTTATTTATGTGCGCTTATCGGACTAGGTATTTTCATGACGGCTTTGGATCTGTGTGGTTCTAATTGTACTGAGGTGTTTGTTGTGATAAGGATTTTGGGTGTGGGTAATTGTTCGTTCATGGGTTAGCCCTAGACATGTCCAATAATTTCTAGAGGGCGAATTAAGCCTATAAAAAATGAACGAAGATAGAGGTTTCAAGGAGAGAATACTGTTTGTGTAATATAGATAGGTGCGAGAGTCGGACAAGGCTACGAGTCCAATCCCATGTTCAGTTGTATGACAGCACGGACAAAGATCCACCTTGTTTTCTGATTACTATTGATCAAGGTGTAACCGTTCCAGTCTGATACAAGTGTTATGCACAGGGCTGCTGTGTTGTTTTCGGTACGTCAAAGTGTTCTCTCTGTGTTAACCATAGAAATTAACCAGATTCTGTACATAGGCTGAATGAGGTATTTCCAGGGACGAAACTATAAAGACTGTCATATATCCATGGACTGTCTCATCACACGTGTATGTACCACTGACATAAGAACAGTGTATCATTGTCACGGCGGTGTTCTCGAAAAGGTTACACGTCATGGCATACCACAAGGCTTTTCCGAGGTTAAAACCCATTTAGAAAACCAAATTGACCGAACAGTATGATACAACGAATTTGAAAGAGAAGCGCTTTATTTGATTGCATGTAACGGTGAAATAAAAGTTTACAAGTCACACAACTAGAACAATATTTAAGGCAAGTTGATCTGATTCGGAAATATTATAATAAGATCATGCTTTGTCATTCGAACATGTTGTAGAAACTATTTTGATTACTGCAGTCACTTTTGAAGAAGGTATAATATGAACGCTTGGGAAATTGTAGGGTTTGACTAACACCGGGGTACTCGCTGAACCTTGCACACCTGCTCATACTGCTTCACTTGAGTTGAACTGAGACGAAATAAATAATGACAAAAGCTGAGAAACCATTAAGGGCTGGGATTTTGATCTAGTGATGATTTGTTGATTGTGATAGTAATCGCCGGGTTAAAAGAATGGGAGTAACTAACGGCCGTGGAGTGGAGAACATCACGGATTGTATATTGGCCGCCATGTTTAACTGCTTACCTCATGCCTCGCTGACACTTGTATTCTTCCGCGTTGAGGGAGAAACAAAAGAGTTCGCGTTTCTTGTTTCACGTCAATCGCCATGTGAGATTTCTAGATTGTTGATATCAAGTTAACGGGCTGATAAGAAGGTTTCATATCAACTGATGGTCCCTTATATTACCGTTACCTGACCATTGGACTATTGTTCTCAATCAACATATTGGGATAAGATAGGAAAACAAAAAATGTTCACATCAAAAGCAAAATGCTGAAATATGTCAAAAAGCATATGCCCTAAAGCTCATTGTTGATTTGTTCATTTAATATCACCCACCCGCGTAAGCTTTGTGAAAAGGCTCACTGAACAACAGCTCAGCATTTCGTACAGGGATCGACTTTGACCAACTCTGGAATGCTAGTTTTGTAAAATGGTTTGTTACTGTTTGGCAATGGATTTGAAGCTAGACTAAGCTGAAGCGTGGCATTGCTCTGGTTTTATCTCCAATGTCCAACAGTTGCAGAACGTACACATCATTTGTTACTGGACATTTAAATTGTGCATACCTTGTTATCCACGATGTTTCACCGTGTTATCAATAACATTTTACATTGGGCTACCATTGAACATTGGGTGCAGCTCTTGTGCCCAGATACTACAGGTCTCTGTTCAGATAATATTCATTCATAATTATCTTGTAATTTGATACCTTTGGTGATGTTTACAGAACGGCTCATGATATCATTGAAGGATAGAGGGCAGTATTTAGGCAATTGATTAAAACATTGTGTTAGGGGTTTGCATAATGTTTGTGTCTAAGTGACCACTCTGGGTACTGAGAAGGAAAGGGTCACTCACACTGTTCTGAAGAGGATCACCTAGGGGCTTGGTGTACTTGTTACAATAGTACACGTCTGGTCAGTCTGGTCAAGTATCTCTTTGTCAATGGTCCTTCAAACATCTACTGGATAAGACACTCTACCACAGACACTAGTTCTGTTATTGCTCTCATTCACCTCAATCACAGAAAGATAGATCTAGTTTACTCAATACTCAATCTACTTCAAGACTTAGTGCTTCCATATTACTTGTGTATTTATTAGCTTTGTCAATTGTTAATCAATCAATTACTGGCTTTAATCAAGTACTGGTTCTAATCCAGGAGCTTACTGTGATTACCATACCTAGTGCCCTAATGAATTTATGGAATGGATACAACTGTAAATAATTGTTCTGTAACATGCTGATGTAATGAAACCTCATTTTTATTGCAATAGCAGTATAACAAGGCTCCTAAAACATAGGTAAAACAAAGAGAGCTCAAACAGAAGTTATGTGAGAGATTTAGTCTTGTAATCAATGATTTGTTATAATGATTCAGACACTAAAATACCCCCAGCCAAAGGTTTTTGATGTTTGATATCATCATAAGATCTTTGTAGGGTGAAGACTCACAATTTGTTAACAATGTTTTAGGTGGACCGATTTGTACACAGTGTTTTAGAGACGCCCTGAGTACTATGGTAAACAAACATAGACATTGCTAGGGGTCTTGGTCTAAGCCATAAATTAACTACTAATCATCAGTTAACAACCATTTCCCTGTAGAGTTATGTTGTTTATGTTGAGGGGGAGGAAACTTTATGATTAATGAAGATTTACCAAAACAATTGGATCACAGTGTGTACTTTTTTTAAACCATTTTGTTTT